>JACCDG010552029.1_pt1 | contig 27291 bp, 26 predicted proteins | sample 7442471 | NCBI WGS metagenome assembly JACCDG01 (sample SAMN15323444, study PRJNA562643) | freshwater metagenome | isolation source: river surface water | place: USA:Blue River Watershed | collected 2017-08-17 | reverse complement strand
CTGCAAGGCCCGCCCATATTGCCTTGCAGCCTGGCCTGCAAAGCACTGCAGATGCCGCCTGCAGCGGTGCAAAACAACGGTTTGCAAGCATGGTTTATGCTGTGCCGAAGTTAAGGAAGCACTGATTTATTGGCTGCGCGGGCGAATTGCTGCGTACCACAGGCAGGCAATTCGCTAAGCAAGCTTTGCTTGCCAAGCTCGGTTGCACTCGCGCGGTGCTCGAAAGCTCGCCTATCTAAAGATATGTCTCGCTTGACCAGCCACTTGGCGGTTTACCGCCTAGTGGAATGGCCATGCAAGGCTGACCAGCCACTTGGCGGCTTGCCGCCTAGTGGAATGGCCATGCAGAGCTCTGCGCGCCGGGCTCCTTGCACTTCATCCCGCTCGCCGAATAAATCAGCGCTTCCTTAGCCAAATTTGCCAGTAATGTAATCTTCGGTTGCCTTTTTCTTCGGTGCCGTAAAGATGGCGTCGGTTTCGCCAAACTCGATCAACTCACCAAGATACATATAGGCAGTGTAATCAGATACTCGGGCCGCCTGTTGCATGTTATGGGTGACGATGGCAATGGTGTAGTCTTCCTTCAGTTCGTGCACCAGTTCTTCAATGTGTGCGGTCGATATCGGGTCGAGTGCCGATGTTGGTTCGTCCAGCAGCAGAACCTCCGGCTTGACCGCAATGGCGCGGGCAATACATAGACGTTGTTGCTGACCGCCGGAGAGCCCGTTGCCGCTCTGCTTCAGCTTGTCCTTGACCTCTTCCCAAAGGGCTGCCTTGCGCAGTGCCCATTCCACGCGCTCTTCCATGTCCTTGCGTGACAGCGATTCATAGAGCTTTACGCCAAAGGCGATGTTGTCGTAAATCGACATCGGGAAGGGGGTCGGTTTCTGGAATACCATGCCAATCTTGGCGCGCAGCAGATTCAGGTCGACACCCTTATCCAGAATGTTGCGGCCGTTCATGTTGATTTCGCCTTCGGCGCGCAGTTTCGGGTAAAGCTGGTACATCCGGTTGAAAGTACGCAGTAATGTTGACTTGCCGCAGCCGGAAGGCCCGATAAACGCCGTTACCAGTTTTTCCGGGATTTCCATGTTGACGTTTTTCAGCGCATGGAAGGCGCCATAATAAAAATTCAGATTGCGGATCGAAAGTTTGGATGCGGAATTGGTCAGTTCTGTCATGACTGGATCTCTATGCATGTTGGACTCCATCGCTCAGGCCGATTTCTGGCGGAACAGCGAACGAGCAAGAATATTCAGCGTCAATACGCTCAGCGTGATCAACAAGGCGCCACCCCAGGCCAGGGAGTGCCAATCTTCATATGGGCTCATGGCAAACTGGAAAATCACTACCGGCAAATTGGCCATAGGCTGGTTCATGTTGGTGCTCCAGAACTGATTGTTCAGTGCTGTGAACAGCAAAGGTGCCGTTTCGCCGGAAATGCGTGCAACCGCAAGCAGAATGCCTGTAAGGACGCCGGCACGTGCTGCCCGTAATGTGACAAAAGTGATAACTTTCCACTGAGGTGTTCCCAGTGCTGCGGCAGCTTCACGTAGTGTGTTCGGGATCAGGCGCAGCATGTTTTCCGTGGTACGTACTACCACAGGAATCACGATCAGACTTAGTGCAAAAGCGCCTGCCCAACCCGCAAAGTGTTTGAACTGCACGACATAAAGCTCATACACAAACAGGCCGATCACAATTGAAGGTGCAGACAGCAGGATGTCATTGATAAATCGTGTTGTCGGCGCGAGCCAGCCACGAGTGCCATATTCGGCGAGATAGGTGCCTGCCATGATGCCTACCGGCGTACCGATGAGCGTGGCAAAGAAGGTCATCAGCAGGCTGCCCAAGATGGCGTTGGCCAGACCACCGGACTCTCCTGGAGGGGGGGTCATTTGGGTAAACAACGACGGCTTCAATGCACTGAGGCCGTGCAGGAATAATGTGTAGAGTATCCAGCCGAGAAAAAACAGGCCAAATGTCATGGTCAGATAAGACATGACCAAGGTCAGCTTGTTTGCCAGGCGGCGACGTGTGTAGAGGGCGGTCATGGGCGCGCTCCTTAGGAGTGTTTGCCCTCGCTCTTCGAGAGCTGGAGCAGTAGCAGCTTCGATAGCGAGAGAACAATAAAGGTGATAACAAACAGGATCAGGCCGAGCTCGATCAATGCCGAGGTGTACAGATCACCGACGGCCTCGGTAAATTCGTTGGCCAGCGACGATGCAATACTGTTTCCGGGCATGAACAAAGAAATATTGAAATTGTGTGCATTGCCGATTACGAAGGTGACGGCCATGGTTTCTCCCAGTGCCCGTCCCAATCCAAGCATAATGCCGCCGATAACGCCTGTTTTTGTATAGGGCAACACTACGCCGCGCATGACCTCCCATGTCGTGGCGCCCAGTCCGTAGGCGGATTCCTTGAACATCGGCGGTACCACCTCAAATACGTCACGCATCACCGAAGAGATGAACGGGATCACCATGATTGAGAGGATGATGCCCGCTGTCAGCATGCCGATTCCCATTGGTGGGCCTTGCAGCAGGGGGCCGATCAAGGGGATGCCCGCTGCGTGGGTGTTGAGCCAGGGCTGTACATTTTGCGAGAAAAACGGTGCAAAAATAAACAGGCCCCACATGCCGTAAATAATGGACGGAATGCCGGCCAGCAGTTCTACGGCAATACCGAGAGGGCGACGCAGCCAAGCCGGCGCCAGCTCCGTCAGAAACATGGCAATGCCAAAGCTGACGGGGATTGCAATCAGCAGTGCAATCACCGATGTAACCAGGGTGCCGTAAATCGGAATGAGTGCGCCAAACTTCTCGGTTACAGGGTCCCAGTCTGCAGTAAATACAAAACCGAAACCAAAGGCTTTGATCGATGGCATGGCGCCATGAATCAGCGATCCAATAATGCCTGCCAGCAGGGCCAGCACCAGAAAGGCGAAAAACTGGGTGCTGTATTGAAACAGTCGGTCATAAAGACGCTGCGTGCGGTGTTGTGAGGCGCTTAATGAGTCTGACATCGGGGTGTCCATCGTACGGTCTTACGACGTAAGGGGCCCTGGGGCCCCTTACAGGATAAATCTGATTCCAGGGCTTGGTCAGATTACAAAATCGGCTTGCCTGCTGCGTCTTTCAGGTTTGCCTTCCAGGCCTGGCGAATCAGTTTTACTACGTTCTCGGGCATTGGAATGTAGTCCATGTCGAGAGCAGTCTGGTCACCGTTGCCATATGCCCAGTCAAAGAACTTGATTGTATCTTTGGCTGCTTCAGGTTTGTCCTGATTCTTGTGCATCAGAATGAACGTTGCACCGGTAATCGGCCAGCTGGCTTTGCCCGGCTCGTTAGTCAGGATTTCATAGAAGCCAGGTGCCTTCTCCCAGTCTGCATGAGCTGCTGCTGCTTTAAAGCTGTCTTCGCTGGGAGCAACAAATTGACCATCCTTGTTGCGCAGTTGTGCAAAATTCATCTTGTTTTGTTTTGCATACGCGAATTCAACATAACCAATCGAGCCGGCAGTCAGTTTGACGAAATTGGCAACGCCTTCATTTCCCTTGCCGCCAATGCCTACAGGCCATTGAACGGACGCTTCCTCGCCCACTTTCTGTTTCCATTCAGCACTGACCTTGGAGAGGTAGTTGGTGAAAATAAAGGTGGTGCCAGAGCCGTCCGAGCGGCGTACAACAGTGATCGCCTGATCTGGCAGTGCTACGCCGGCATTGCTGGAGGCAATTTTGGCATCGTTCCATTTGGTGACTTTGCCGAGGAAAATGTCGGCCAGTGTTTCCGGGGTCAATTTCAACTGACCTGCGCCAATCCCGGCGACATTGATAACTGGCACTACACCACCCATGACTGTCGGAAACTGGAACAGGCCCGCTTCATCCAGTTCTTTAGGTGTCAGCGGTTTGTCCGATGCACCGAAATCAACGGTTTTTGCTTTAATCTGTTTGATGCCGCCACCCGAGCCAATCGACTGGTAGTTCATGCCGATATTGGTCGATTTCTTGTATTCAGAAGCCCATTTTGCATATAGCGGGTACGGGAATGTGGCGCCTGCTCCGGTAATGTCACCGGCAAAGGCGGTCGCAGCAGAGAAGGTGAACGTGGTGGCAAGTGCAGCCATCATGCCGCGAGCAACAAATACTTTCATCTGAGTGTTCTCCAGGTCAGTCAATGGGTTACTACTGTGGAGCGAATCTTAGGGTATGTATATTGCAGAAATATTACAAACATATTTGAAAGTGGTTATGCCCGCCGGTTTGACTGTCTCGCCTTTACCCATCTATAATCCAGCGGCTTTGCGAATGAGGAGATCGGCGTGTCAGCCAAGCTGGTAGTCGGAAACTGGAAGATGAATGGCTCGGCTGAATCGAATCGTTCACTGATTCAGTCGGTCGTCAAAAACTCCGCCGCCGCAGGCGCTGTAGTATGCCCGCCTCTGGTGTTCTTGTCGCAAGTCAAAGAATTGTTGCAGGGTTCTGGTATCTTTCTGGGCGCGCAGAATCTCAGCCGTTTTGATCACGGTGCATACACCGGTGAGGTGTCTGCCGGGATGTTGCGGGAGTGTGGCGTCAGGCACGTCCTCGTCGGCCATTCTGAGCGAAGGGCTTTGTTTGGCGAGTCGGATGCCGATGTCGCAGCAAAGGTTGATGCAGCTTTGGCCAAAGACCTGGTGCCGGTTGTCTGTGTTGGAGAGACGCTTTTGCAGCGCCAGCAGGGATCCGCAGAGTTGCTTGTTTTGGCGCAGTTGCGTGCGGTGCTGGATGTGGTTGGTGTAGCCAAATTCGCCCGGTGCCTTGTTGCTTATGAACCCGTCTGGGCAATCGGAACCGGCGTTGCTGCGACGGTGGCAGATGTTCAGGGTATGCACACCTCTATTAAGCAGGCTTTTGCTGAATGGTCGGTTGCTTCTGTTCCTGTTTTATATGGTGGAAGCGTTAAACCTGATAATGCGGGTGAATTGATGGCGTTATCGGTTGTGGATGGTGCTCTGGTTGGGGGCGCCTCTCTGGTTGCTGAGCAGTTCTTGGCGATTTGTCGCGCTGCGAAAAGTATTGGTTAGGTTTATGGAAATTTTCAAGACGATTGTTCAGGTTGTTAACGGTTTGTCGGCGCTTGGCCTGATCGTTCTGGTTTTGTTGCAGCACGGCAAGGGTGCTGACATGGGGGCTGCATTCGGTAGCGGTGCATCTGGTAGCCTGTTTGGTGCTTCGGGCTCTGCCAATTTCCTCAGTCGCAGTACTGCAGTGATGGCGTTGGTGTTTTTCACCTCTTGTCTTGGTTTGGCCATGCTTTCGCGTACCGGTCAGGCTGGTTTGGGTGTGATGAGTTCTCATGAGGGCGCTGCGCCGGTGGCACCGGCTCAGGTTCCTGCTGGTAAGCCGGTGGGGGTTCCCGAGTAGTAATCTTTGCCGACATGGTGAAATTGGTAGACACGCTATCTTGAGGGGGTAGTGGGGTAACCCGTGTGAGTTCGAGTCTCACTGTCGGCACCATTTATTCCATTTAGTTGCCTGGCTGTTGTTATTGCCGTGGGCTATATGGTTGTTATCTCAAAGATAAGGGCTGGCTCGGCAACGGAGCGCAAATGCTAGAAACTTATTTCCCTATTTTGCTGTTTGTTCTGGTTGGCCTGGGGGTTGGTGTCGGCCCCATTCTGATTGGCTGGCTGCTTTCTCCAAATAAGCCGGATGCTGAAAAGTTATCTCCCTATGAGTGCGGCTTTGAGGCTTTCGAAGATGCACGCATGCAATTTGACGTGCGTTATTACCTGATCGCCATTCTGTTCATCATCTTTGACCTGGAAACTGCGTTTTTAGTTCCTTGGGGTGTGGCGCTGAAGGATCTGGGGTTGCCTGGCTTTCTGATCATGGCGGTGTTCCTGATCGAGTTGTTTATCGGATTTATCTATTTGTGGAAGAAGGGGGCGCTGGAATGGGAATAGAAGGCGTTCTGGAGAAGGGGTTTGTTACCACTTCGGCTGACAAGCTGATCAACTGGGCTCGAACTGGTTCTCTTTGGCCCATGACTTTTGGTCTGGCGTGTTGCGCTGTTGAAATGATGCAGGCCGGTGCCGCTCGCTACGATCTGGATCGTTTTGGCATCATTTTTCGCCCAAGTCCGCGTCAGTCTGATCTGATGATTGTTGCAGGCACGCTCTGTAACAAGATGGCTCCTGCCCTGCGCAAGGTTTATGACCAGATGGCCGAGCCACGCTGGGTACTGTCGATGGGTTCCTGCGCAAACGGTGGTGGCTACTATCACTATTCTTATTCCGTGGTTCGCGGCTGTGACCGGATTGTGCCGGTCGATGTCTATGTTCCTGGCTGTCCTCCGACTGCCGAGGCGCTGTTGTACGGCATCATTCAGTTGCAGAACAAAATCAAACGCACCTGCACTATTGCCCGCTGAGTAAGGTTTATTTATGGCTCAGAAATTGGAAACACTTGCTGCTGCACTGACCAATACCTTGGGCGACAAGGTCGTTTCGCTGGTCAATCGTCTTGATGAAATTACGCTGACCGTTGCTGCGTCTGACTGGTTGGCCGTCGCACGGTTGTTGCGCGATACAGCTGCACTGCGTTTCGAGCAGTGTATTGATATCAGTGGTATTGATTACAGTCATTACAAGGATGGCGAATGGGATGGCGCCCGTTTTGCCGCGGTCTGCCACTTGTTGTCTGTCAGCAATAATCAGCGCTTGCGTGTCCGGGTGTTTGCCGTTGACGACGACTTCCCGGTTATTGACTCTGTTGTAGATGTTTGGCCTGGTGCGAACTGGTTTGAGCGTGAAGCTTTTGACTTGTTTGGCATTGTCTTCAGTGGTCATCCGGATTTGCGTCGTATTCTGACTGACTATGGTTTTGTCGGTCATCCATTCCGCAAGGATTTTCCGTTGTCGGGTTATGTGGAAATGCGTTACGACCCAGAGCAACAGCGTGTTGTTTATCAGCCTGTGACCATCGAGCCGCGTGAAATTACGCCGCGCATCATCCGCGAGGAGACTTACGGTGGCTGAAATCCGTAATTACACAATCAACTTTGGCCCACAGCACCCCGCTGCACACGGTGTGTTGCGCTTGGTCTTGGAACTGGATGGCGAGGTCATCGAACGTGCTGACCCGCACATTGGCCTGTTGCATCGCGGCACCGAAAAGCTGGCGGAAAACAAGACGTTCATTCAGTCGGTTCCTTATATGGATCGTCTCGACTATGTGTCGATGATGTGTAATGAACACGCTTATGTGATGGCAATCGAAAAGCTGTTGCAGATTGATGTGCCTTTGCGTGCCCAGTACATCCGGGTGATGTTCGATGAAATTACCCGTATTTTGAATCACCTTTTGTGGATCGGTGCCCACGCGCTGGATATCGGCGCAATGACCATGTTCCTCTATGCTTTCCGTGAGCGTGAAGACTTGATGGATTGTTACGAGGCGGTTTCGGGCGCACGTCTACATGCCGCGTATTATCGTCCGGGGGGGGTGTATCGTGATCTGCCGGATCAGATGCCGCAATACACTCATTCCAAGATCAAGACCAAGGCGCAACTGGCCCAGCTAAATGAAAATCGCCAAGGTTCGCTGCTTGATTTTATCGATGATTTCACTCGCCGTTTCCCGGCTTGTGTTGATCAGTATGAAACCCTGTTGACCGATAATCGGATCTGGAAGCAACGCACGGTGGGAATCGGTGTAGTAACGCCTGAACGTGCTTTGGCATTGGGTTTTACTGGGCCGATGTTGCGTGGTTCCGGTATTGAGTGGGATTTACGCAAGAAGCAGCCCTACGAAGTTTACGACCGTGTCGACTTTGATATCCCGGTTGGCGTGGAAGGTGATTGCTATGATCGTTATCTGGTTCGCATCGAAGAGATGCGCCAGTCGAATCGCATTATCAAGCAATGTGTTGAGTGGTTGCGCAAGAACCCGGGGCCGGTGATTACCGATAATCACAAGGTTGCACCGCCGTCGCGTGAGGCGATGAAGACGAATATGGAAGAGTTGATCCATCACTTCAAGTTGTTCAGTGAAGGTATGCACGTTAATGAGGGCGAGGCATATGCAGCGATTGAACATCCGAAGGGTGAATTCGGGATCTATTTGGTGTCGGATGGCGCCAATAAGCCGTATCGCTTGAAAATTCGCGCTCCTGGGTATGCTCACCTTTCCGGTTTTGACGAAATGGCGCGTGGCCACATGATTGCCGATGCGGTAGCAATTATCGGTACTCAGGATATCGTGTTTGGGGAGATTGACCGCTAATGTTGTCCGCTGAATCCCTTGCGAAGATTGATTTCGAGGTTTCCAAATATCCGCCGGAGCAGAAGCGTTCCGCGGTGATGGGGGCACTGCGCATTGCCCAGGTTGAAAAAGGCTGGCTGGCGCCGGAAACCATCGAGTTTGTTGCCAATTACCTGCAGATCGCTCCGGTTGCTGCGTATGAGGTTGCAACGTTCTACAACATGTACGACCGCAAGCCGCTCGGCAAGCACAAGTTGACCGTTTGCACCAATTTGCCATGTGCCTTGTCCGGTGGTGTTGATGCTGGCAAATATCTGCAGCAGAAACTTGGTATCGGTTACGGTGAAACCACCGCCGATGGCAAATACACCTTGGTGGAAGGCGAGTGCATGGGCGCGTGCGGCGATGCGCCAGTCATGCTGTTGAATAATCACAAGATGTGCAGCTTCATGACCAATGAAGCCATCGACAAGAAGCTCGCGGAGTTGGAATAAATGGCTATCTTCGAAAGTGGTGTGATTTTCGAGGGCGTCGATACCAGCGATCCGAATTGCTGGACTCTGGATGCTTATCAGGCTCGGGGTGGTTATCAGGCTCTGCGTCGGATTCTGGAAAGCAAGATGACCCAGGATGACCTGATCGCTGAAGTCAAGGGCTCGGGTCTGCGTGGTCGCGGTGGTGCGGGTTTCCCGACTGGCTTGAAGTGGAGCTTCATGCCGCGCAATTTCCCCGGCGACAAGTACGTCGTCTGCAATAGCGATGAAGGCGAGCCTGGCACCTTCAAGGATCGCGATATCATGCGTTTTAATCCGCATTCGCTGATTGAAGGGATGATCATCGCTGGTTATGCGATGGGCGCCAAAGCTGGCTACAACTACATCCATGGCGAAATCTTCGAAGTTTACGAATTGTTCGAAATAGCGCTGGATCAGGCGCGCAAGGCGGGCTTGCTGGGTAACAATATTCTCGGTTCCGGTTTCAATTTTGACTTGTTCGCGCATCATGGTTATGGCGCCTACATTTGCGGTGAAGAAACTGCGTTGCTGGAATCGCTGGAAGGCAAAAAAGGTCAGCCGCGCTTCAAACCGCCGTTCCCGGCCAGCTTTGGTCTTTATGGCAAGCCAACCACGATCAACAATACCGAATCCTTTGCTTCGGTTCCGTTTATCGTGCGTGATGGTGCACAGAAGTTTCTGGAACAGGGCAAACCGAATAACGGTGGCACCAAACTGTTCTCGATTTCCGGCCATGTAAATCGCCCGGGTAACTATGAAATACCGCTGGGTACACCGTTTGCCGCATTGCTGGAGATGGCCGGTGGCATGCGTGGTGGCAAGAAGCTGAAGGCGGTGATCCCTGGCGGTTCGTCGGCGCCGGTTTTGCCGGGTGAGATCATGATGGATCTGACCATGGATTATGACAGCATTGCCAAAGCGGGTTCGATGCTGGGCTCCGGCGCCGTGATCGTGATGAACGAAGAAATCTGCATGGTGAAAGCTTTGGAGCGACTGGCTTATTTCTACCACGAGGAGTCGTGTGGCCAGTGTACGCCTTGCCGCGAAGGTACAGGTTGGTTGTATCGCGTGATTCACCGCATCGAGAACGGTCTGGGTCGTCCAGGTGATCTGGAATTGCTGGATTCGGTCGGTAACAATATGGCTGGCCGAACTATCTGTGCATTGGCAGATGCAGCCGTATTCCCGGTACGCAGTTTTACCAAGCATTTCCGCAACGAATTCGAGTATCACATCGAGCACAAGAAGTGTCTCGTAAACCACAAGTGGTGCTGAACCTCCGGGTTCGCCAGACAGGTAGCCGAACGCTATGTTAGAAATTGAAATTGACGGCAAGACACTGACAGTTCCAGATGGTTCGACCATCATGGATGCTGCCCATCAATGCGGCACTCATATTCCGCATTTCTGCTATCACAAGAAACTCTCGATCGCGGCCAATTGCCGTATGTGTCTGGTTGAGGTTGAAAAGGCGCCGAAGCCTTTGCCTGCCTGCGCTACACCGGTTTCGCCAGGTATGAAAGTTCAAACCCATTCAGCCATGGCCAAAAAGGCGCAGCAGGGTGTGATGGAGTTCTTGCTGATCAATCACCCATTGGATTGCCCGATCTGTGATCAGGGGGGTGAGTGTCAGTTGCAGGATCTGGCCGTTGGTTATGGTGGCGGGGTGTCGCGTTACGAAGAAGAAAAACGTGTTGTTGTTGGCAAGGATATGGGGCCGCTGGTTTCTGCCGAAGAAATGAGCCGTTGCATTCATTGCACTCGCTGTGTTCGCTTTACCGAGGAAATTGGTGGTTTCCAGGAAATCGGTATGGCTAACCGGGGTGAGCACTCCGAGATTCTTCCGTTTCTAAACAAAACGGTTGAATCGGAGATTTCCGGTAACGTTATCGATTTGTGTCCGGTAGGTGCATTGACGTCGAAGCCATTCCGTTACACCGCCCGCCCGTGGGAATTGTCGCGTCGCAAGTCAGTGAGCCCGCACGATGGTTTGGGCGCCAACCTGATTGTTCAGGTGAAGCAAGGTCGCGTCATGCGCGTATTGCCGCGTGAAAACGAAGCGGTAAACGAATGCTGGATTGCCGACCGTGATCGTTTCTCTTACGAGGCGCTGAATAGCACCGCCCGTTTAACTTCTCCGCGTATCAAGCAGGGTGGCGTATGGCAGGATGTTGACTGGCAGACCGCTCTGGATTACGTCGCCCATGGTTTGCAATGTATCGCCAAAGAGCAGGGTGCCGAGAAGATCGGCGTGCTAGCTTCACCCCATTCCACCCTGGAAGAACTGTATTTGTTGCAGAAGCTGATGCGTGGTATGGGTAATGGAAATATTGATTCCCGTTTGCGCACCAGCGATTTTGCCGCTGATATGTTTGAGTCTGGCGCTCCGTGGTTGGGTGTGGCTGTCGACGAAATCAACAAGCAGAATGCTATCTTGCTGGTGGGCAGTAATCTGCGTAAAGAGCAACCGCTTTTGGCCGCCCGGGTGCGTGCAGCGGTCAAAAAGGGCGCACAACTGTCGCAGATTGGCGTCTTCAATGAAGATCCGCTGTGCAAGTTGCACGCAAATCAGCTGGTATCGCCATCTGATCTGGTAAGCCGGCTTGCGGCTGTTGTTGCTGCGGCTGCGGCTGTTAAAGGTGTTGCCGTGCCTGAAGCGTTGGGCGGTATTGTTGCAAACGTTGATGCGACTGCAGAGAGCATTGCTGCATCGCTGATTGCAGCAGAATCTGCGTTGATTCTGCTGGGGGATGTTGCCCAGCGACATCCGCAATATTCTGTGTTGCGTCAGTTGGCCCAAGCGCTTTCCGATATCAGCGGTGCCAGGGTTGGTATTCCGGCGGAAGCTGCCAACTCGGTGGGGGCGTATGTCGCCGGTGCGGTTCCGCATAAAGGTGCGCTGGGCGTAACTGCCAAGACCGGGTTGAACGCTGCTCAAATGCTTTCCTCGCCTCTGCAGGCTTATGTATTGTTCAATACCGATATCGAATCGGATAGCGAGAACGCTTCACAGGCCATTGCGGCAATGCAGGCGGCCAAGATGGTTGTCGTCTGTAGCCCGTTCCAGAATGAGTTGGCCAACGATTACGCAGATGTGATGTTGCCTGTTGCACCATTTACCGAGACTGCAGGAACCTTCATCAATATGGAAGGCTTGGTGCAGGGCTTCAATGGTGTCGTGAAGCCATTGGCGGAAACTCGTCCGGGTTGGAAAGTACTGCGCGTTTTGGGTAACTTGTTGCAGTTGCCAGGTTTCGAATACAGCAGTGCCGAGCAAGTTCGGGACGAAGTCTTGAGCGGTAATAAGGCAGATGTCAAAAACCTGTTGAATAATGCTGTCGCCGAACAAAGCGTTGCATGCTCGGTAGTTTCCGGCTTGCAGCGAATTGGTGAGGTGCCTTTGTATCAGGCAGATAATCTGGTGCGACGCGCCGAATCTTTGCAGCAAACCAAAGATGCCGGGGTCGTCTGCGCATCGCTCAACCCGGCTACAGCTGCAGATTTGGGGCTGGCCGATGGTGGCATGGTTAAAGTGACTCAGACAGGTTCGCTGCAGCTGCCGTTGACTCTGGACGAGCGGGTACCAACTGGCTGTGTGCGTGTCATTTCCGCTCATCCGGCTACTGTTGCGCTGGGTGCCTCGTTTGGCCCAATCAGTGTGGAGCGTGCATAAATGTTGGAAATGATTCAAGGTCTGCTCGGCGAGCCATTGGGGCTGACAGTATGGACGCTGGCGAAAATTCTTGTCATCGTGCTACCGCTGTTGGGTGCCGTTGCATATCTGACACTGGCGGAACGTAAGATCATTGGCTATATGCAGATTCGTATCGGCCCTAACCGGGTTGGTCCATTGGGTCTGCTGCAACCGATCGCGGATGCGGTCAAGGCCATGTTCAAGGAAATCATTGTTCCGACTTTCGCCAACAAGTCCTTGTTCGTGTTTGCGCCAATTCTGTCGATTGCTCCGGCGCTGGCATGCTGGGCTGTGGTGCCGTTTACCGACAAACTGGTTTTGGCAAATATCGATGCCTCGGTGCTGTATATCATGGCCATCAGCTCGATGGGCGTGTACGGCATTATCCTGGCAGGCTGGGCATCCAATTCCAAGTATTCGTTTCTAGGGGCGATGCGTTCCGCGGCTCAGATCGTCTCCTATGAGATCGCCATGGGTTTTGCGTTGATCGGTGTATTGATGGTCTCGTCAAGCCTGAATTTCGTCGAAATCGTCAATCAACAGGCGAAGGGGATTGCCGGTGGAAGCATTTTCAGCTGGAACTGGCTGCCACTGTTCCCGCTGTTCATGATCTACATGATTTCCGGTGTGGCAGAAACCAACCGAGCGCCATTCGACGTTGCCGAGGGTGAATCCGAGATTGTCGCCGGTTTCCATGTTGAATATTCAGGCATGACCTTTGCGGTATTCTTCCTCGCTGAATACGCAAACATGATTTTGATTTCGGCATTGACATCGCTCATGTTCCTGGGTGGATGGCTGTCGCCGTTCCCGCAATCCTGGGGCATTCTGGGCGCATCCAGCATTATCTGGCTGCTGGCAAAAATTTCGTTCCTGCTGTTCTGTTTCCTGTGGATTCGCGCGACATTCCCGCGTTATCGCTACGACCAGATCATGCGCTTGGGCTGGAAGGTGTTTTTGCCGATCTGCATGATTTTCATTCTGGTACTGGGTGCCTGGATGCAAACACGCTTCTCCCTGTGGTAAGAGATAAGGGTTAGAGAAAAGCGAAATGGAAAAACTGCATAATTTCTTCAAGACTTTCCTGCTGTTTGAGTTGTTTAAAGGCATGGCAGTTACGGGCAAACATCTGTTTGCACGCAAGATTACGGTGCAATACCCGGAAGAGCGTACGCCGATGAGTCCGCGTTTCCGTGGTTTGCATGCTCTGCGACGTTACGCCAATGGTGAGGAGCGCTGCATTGCCTGTAAGTTGTGCGAAGCTGTGTGCCCCGCAATGGCGATCACTATTGAGTCAGAACAGCGTGCGGATAATACTCGCCGCACTACTCGTTATGATATTGATCTGACCAAGTGCATCTTCTGTGGTTTTTGTGAAGAGTCTTGCCCGGTCGACTCGATTGTTGAAACCCATATTTTTGAATATCACGGCGAAAAACGTGGTGATCTGCTTTACACCAAGCCGATGTTGCTGGCGGTTGGCGACAAGTATGAAGCCGATATTGCCAAAGCTCGGGCTATCGACGCCAAATATCGTTGATTGTATTGATTAATCGCTTAATTACGTATTAGCCCGGATCACCATGACTTTCCAAACTATTGTGTTCTACGCGCTTGCGGGCATTCTGTTGCTCTCGTCGCTACGAGTGATTACCGCCAAGGATCCGGTGCATGCCGCGCTGTTTCTGGTGCTGTCATTCTTTACTGGCGCCGGTTTGTGGGTGTTGTTGCAGGCGGAGTTCCTCGCCATTTCTCTGGTGTTGATTTACGTTGGTGCCGTAATGGTACTGTTCCTGTTCGTGGTGATGATGCTCGATATCAATTTCGAGAAATTGCGCGAAGGTTTCTGGAAAACACTGCCATCTGCGGGGTTCGTTGCAGCGCTGGTTGCGCTGGAACTGGTGTTGTTGCTGACCAGTCGTAATGCCGGTCTGGACGCAGTGAACGCATTGCCGGCTGTTGCCGAAGGTTATTCGAACACCAAAGAGCTGGGTAAAGTGTTGTACACAAATTACGTTTATCCGTTCGAGATCGCCGCAATGATTCTGCTTGTAGCGCTGATTGCTGCTGTCGCTCTTACCATGCGCCAGCGCAAACCAAGCAAACACGTTGATCCAGGCATGCAGGCTAAGGTGCGCCGCCAGGATCGGGTTCGCATGGTTGCCATGGCAGCAGAACAACGCAATACGACTGGCGAACCGCCAGCGTCCAACTAACGTAGTAGCCGGAATTGTATAGAGGGGCAGGCCTGTGCTTACCTTGACTCATTATCTTGTATTGGCATCGATTCTTTTTGCGATCAGCGTATTCGGCATTTTTCTCAATCGGAAAAATCTGATTGTGTTGCTGATGGCAATTGAGCTGATGCTGTTGTCCGTAAACATGAATTTCATCGCCTTTTCCCAGTTTATGGGAGATACCGCGGGCCAGTTGTTTGTCTTCTTCATCCTGACCGTTGCTGCTGCTGAGTCGGCAATCGGTCTGGCTATCCTGGTGGTACTGTTCCGTAATCTGCGTACCATCAATGTTGAAGATATCGATCAGCTCAAGGGTTGACGGCCTTCGCGGTGCATTGGTGTGCAATGTACCGCGCTATGAATATCGAGAAGAAAGCAGCGTTTAGATCATGTCCGAAATGAAATCATTGTATTTGATGATTCCGCTGGCGCCATTGTTTGGTGCGATTCTGGCCGGATTGTTTGGCAAACTTATTGGCCGTACCGGTGCTCACATCGTGACCATTCTGGGTGTGGCTGCCGCGTTTGCCGGCTCCGCGTATACACTCAACTATCTGTTGCATGGTGGTGAGGTATTCAACGGCGCTGTATATACTTGGCTGACGCTCAACGGCGTGGAGATGAATGTCGGTTTCCTGGTGGATAATCTCACTGCGATGATGATGTGTGTGGTCACCTTCGTCTCTCTGATGGTGCACATCTACACCATTGGTTATATGCATGAAGATCCCGGTTACCAGCGTTTCTTCTCATACATCTCGCTGTTTACGTTTTCGATGCTGATGCTGGTAATGTCGAACAACTTCGTTCAGTTGTTCTTCGGTTGGGAGGCTGTAGGTCTGGTTTCCTATCTGCTGATCGGCTTCTGGTACAAAAAGCCGACGGCTACCTTTGCCAATCTGAAGGCTTTTCTGGTTAACCGCGTCGGTGACTTCGGCTTTGTACTTGGGATCGGCCTGCTGTTTGCCTATGTTGGTTCGATGGATTATTCCGCTACATTTGCTGCGCTACCCGGCTTGAAGGAACAGTCGATCAGCCTGTTGCCAGGCCAGTCCTGGCCGCTACTGGCAGTGATCGGCATTCTTCTGTTTGTCGGTGCCATGGGAAAGTCAGCACAGTTTCCGTTACATGTCTGGTTGCCTGATTCGATGGAAGGCCCGACGCCAATCTCTGCACTGATCCACGCGGCAACCATGGTAACTGCCGGTATCTTCATGGTTGCACGTATGTCGCCGCTGTATGAGCTGAGTGATATTGCGCTGTCTTTCATTATTGTCATTGGTTCGATTACTGCTCTATTCATGGGTTTTCTGGGCATTATCCAGAATGACATCAAACGCGTGGTGGCCTATTCGACGTTGTCGCAGCTGGGTTACATGACCGTAGCACTGGGTGCTTCTGCCTATTCGGTTGCGGTCTTCCATCTGATGACACATGCCTTCTTTAAGGCGCTGTTGTTCTTGGCTGCCGGCTCGGTGATTATCGGCATGCACCACGATCAGGACATCCGCAACATGGGTGGCTTGCGTAAATATATGCCGTTGACGTGGATCACATCTTTGATTGGCTCACTCGCGCTGATCGGTACTCCATTCTTGTCCGGGTTCTATTCGAAAGATTCGATTATCGAAGCGGTCAAGGCTTCCCATATTCCAGGTAGTGGCTTTGCGTACTTTGCAGTTGTCGCCGGTGTCTTTGTGACCGCGTTCTATTCCTTCCGTATGTATTTCCTCGTGTTCCATGGCGAAGAACGCTTCGGTAAGGCTCATCATGGCCACGACGACCACCATCATGACGATGAACATCATCATGGTCTGGCTCCGGGCGAGAAACCGCATGAAACACCGTTGGTGGTGACTTTGCCGCTGATTCTGCTGGCAATCCCTTCGCTGGCTATCGGCTATTTTGCAGTCGAGCCGATGTTGTTTGGTGATTTCTTCAAGAATGTGATTTTTGTTGCTGAAAATCACCACGCCATGGCTGAATTGCGTGAAGAATTCCACGGCGCTGCAGCGATGGGTATGCACGCTCTGTCTACGCTGCCGTTCTGGCTGGCATTTGCCGGCGTGGCCCTTTCGTGGTTCTTCTACATGAAACGCCCTGATATTCCTGCCGCGATCCAGCGTAGTGCAGCACCGATCTATCGTCTGCTGGAAAACAAGTACTACTTGGATGACATCTATTTTGGTTTGTTTGCCAAGGGTAGTCGTGCGCTGGGTACGGTGTTCTGGAAGCTGGGCGATGTGTTCCTGATTGATGGCCTGCTGGTGAATGGCTCTGCCAAACTGGTTGGCTGGTTTGCTCGTTTGAGCCGTGTTCTGCAGACGGGTTATGTGTACCACTATGCAGTAGCCATGATTGCTGGCTTGGCGCTGTTGATCCTTTGGTTCGGCAAAGGTCTGATAGGTTGATTCCGGGTCCCGGGTTATTCGATTGAAGAAAAGAAACTGAGATAGGGTAGGTATGTTTGAACATTTGCTGAGTCTGGTGATCTGGACGCCTATTCTTGCTGGCGTGCTGGTTTTGGCCACCGGCAACGACAGCAATGCGGCTACGGCACGCTGGGTTGCGCTGATTGGTGCCATTGCAGGTTTTGCGCTGTCGCTGCCGCTATATACGTCTTTCCAATCGCTTCACGGCGGCATGCAGTTTGTTGAGAACCTGCCCTGGATAGAGCGTTTCAACATCAACTATCACCTAGGGGTGGATGGAATCTCCATGCTGTTTGTGGTGTTGAACAGCTTTACAACCATTCTGGTCGTGATTGCCGGTTGGGAGGCCATCGACAAGCGGGTGTCTCAATACATGGCGGCCTTCTTGATCATGTCCGGCCTGATCAACGGTACCTTCGCTGCACTGGATGCGATTCTGTTCTATGTGTTCTTCGAAGCGATGCTGATCCCGATGTACCTGGTTATTGGTGTCTGGGGTGGCCCAAACCGCGTCTATGCTGCGATCAAGTTTTTCCTGTATACCCTGATCGGTTCATTGCTGATGCTGGTTGCGTTCATTTACCTGTATTACCGCTCGGCAGGCAGCTTCAATATTCTGGATTTCCACAATCTGCGCATCAATGAAGTGTGGTCGGGGTCGGTGCCGATGCTGGGCTACAGCTTCAGTATTCCGGTACAAACCATGTTGTTTGCTGCATTTTTTGCTGCGTTCGCAGTGAAAGTGCCGATGTGGCCGGTGCATACTTGGTTGCCGGACGCCCACGTTGAGGCGCCAACCGGTGGCTCCATGGTGCTGGCGGCCATTACACTGAAAATCGGCGCATATGGTTTCCTGCGCTTCTGTCTGCCGATTGCCCCAGACGCAAGCATGGCCTTGTCGGGTTTCATGGTGTTCCTGTCGCTGGTAGCTGTCGTATATATCGGTTTGGTAGCACTGGTTCAGGCGGATATGAAAAAGCTGGTGGCTTATTCGTCGATTTCGCACATGGGGTTTGTCACTCTGGGCCTGTTCATGTTTGCCAACGGCCAGTTGACCAACGAAGGCGTTGAAGGCGCACTGGTGCAGATGGTTTCGCATGGCTTTGTTTCAGCGGCCATGTTCGGCTGTATCGGTATTATGTATGACCGTATGCACAGCCGCCAGATTGCCGATTATGGTGGTGTAGTCAACACCATGCCAAAATTCGCAGCCTTCATGTTGCTGTTTGCAATGGCTAATGCCGGTCTGCCTGCTACATCCGGCTTTGTCGGTGAGTTCCTGGTGATCATGGGGGCCGTCAAAGCCAATTTCTGGTATGCCGTTCTGGCTGCCAGCACCTTGATCTTTGGCGCGGCATACACTCTCTGGATGTATAAACGTGTGATTTTTGGCGAAATTGCCAATGATCACGTTGCCGAACTGAAGGATCTCAATGCACGTGAATTCACTTTGCTGGCCATACTTGCAGTTACCGTGCTCGGTATGGGCTTGTATCCCGAAATGTTCATTTCCAAGATGCATGCATCGGTGAATGATTTGATTGCCCACGTTGCAAGAACCAAGATGTGATGCGGCGTTCGCATCGTTGAAACAAGAATGAATGGGACGTTGAAACCATGAACTTTACGAACGTCAATCTTGGCCCTGTGTTGCCAGAGTCGTTTCTGCTGATTTCTTCATTGTCGCTGCTGCTGTTGGATCTTTGGCTGCGTGACGAGCGCGGAGTGGTGATCCATTGGCTGAGCGTCGCTACGCTCGCTGCTTGCGCCCTGTTCGGTATTCTGGACATGCAGCAAGGTACTTCTGCCGTATACATGTTTAATAATATGTTTGTTGGCGATGCAATGAGTCGCTTGCTTAAATTGGTGGTTTGCCTTTCCGCAGCAACAACACTGCTGTATGCACGTGAATATCTGCTTGCACGCGGCATGGCTCGTGTCGAGTTTTATACTCTGGCTTTGCTGGCTGTGTTGGGCATGATGGTGATGATCTCGGCCAACCACTTCATGGTCCTGTATCTCGGCCTGGAGTTGATGTCCCTGTCTATCTACGCCATGGTTGCAATGCAGCGTGATAGCAGCAAAGCGACCGAAGCCGCGTTGAAATATTTTGTGCTGGGGGCCTTGGCATCGGGGATGTTGTTGTTCGGCATGTCAATGATTTATGGTGCTACCGGCAGCCTTGAAATTCCTCAGGTTGCAGCGAAAATTGCCAGCGGCGCAGCTAATCCGGTATTGAACTCTATCGGTCTGGTATTTGTTGTGGCTGGCTTGGCATTCAAATTGGGTGCCGTGCCATTCCATATGTGGGTGCCGGACGTTTACGAAGGTTCTCCGACTGCAGTTACCTTGTTCTTGGGGTCTGCACCAAAGTTGGCTGCCTTTGCTTTTGTCATTCGCATGTTGGCGGTTAGCTTGGCCGGCCTGGCGGCAGATTGGCAGCAGATGTTGATTATCCTTGCCGTCTTGTCGATGGGTTTGGGCAATCTCACTGCGATCGCCCAAACCAATATCAAACGCATGTTGGCGTATTCCGCTATTTCGCATATGGGCTTCATGTTGCTCGGAATCATTGCCGCCAATGCCAATGGCTTCGGTTCGGCAATGTTCTACGTTGTTGCCTACGTATTGATGACTGCCGGTACTTTCGGGGTAATGATGCTGCTGTCTGGTGATAAGAGCGAAGCGGATGACTTTGATACCTTTAGAGGCCTGAATCAACGTAGTCCTTGGAAAGCATTCGTGATGTTGCTGTTGATGGCATCGATGGCTGGCATCCCGGGTACTGTGGGTTTTCTGGCCAAGCTGTCGGTGATTCAGTCGGTGATGGATATTGGCCTGGTTTGGCTGGCTGTGGTGAGTGTGATGTTCTCGCTGATTGGTGCATTTTATTATCTGCGTATCATTAAGCTAATGTACTTCGATGAGCCGGTTGGCGGCTTGGTGGTTGCGGGTGTTGCGGATCAGCGCATTTTGCTCTCGTTGAACGGCATCGCGATTCTGGCCCTTGGAATTGCACCGCAATTTCTGATGAATGCGTGTATCGACGCCATTCGTCATAGTCTGCAGCTGGCTTGATGGGCGCTCAAGCTCTGTGGTTGGTGACAGCTTTGGTGGTGGCGAATTTGCCGTTCGTCATCAAGGCAACGATGTTGCCGAAAGTCACTGAAGGCGGTTTGGCATTGTTGCTCCGATTGCTGGAGTGGCTGGCAGGTTTCCTGATTCTCTGCGGTTTTGCTTGGTTTCTGGAAAGCCGCTCCGCGCCGGTCCATGCGCAAAATTGGCAGTTTTATGTATCAGTGTTGTGTATGTATGCAGTGTTCGCATTCCCGGGTTTCGTGTACTGTTTTCTCTGGCGCAGGCCCGGATTATGATGTTTACAGGGCTGATAGCCTTCGGCTATAATTGACAGCTCAATAGGCGAATAGCTCAGTTGGTTAGAGCACCACCTTGACATGGTGGGGGTCGTTGGTTCGAATCCAATTTCGCCTACCAAATTTAAAAAAGTCAGAAACCTGTGGTTTTCTGGCTTTTATTGTTTTTGCTTCCCGGATTTGAAAGGAATTAGCGTGCCAGTAATTCGCCTGCCTGATGGCTCGGAACGTGTTTTCGATGCTCCCGTGACTGTGGCTCAGGTTGCGACGAGCATTGGCGCCGGCTTGGCGCGTGCCGCCTTGGCTGGCAAGGTGGATGGCACATTGGTGGATACCTCCTACCTGATCGGCAATGACTGTAATCTGGCGATTGTTACAGACAAGGATGCTGATGGTCTTGAGATTATCCGTCACTCTACAGCCCACTTGCTGGCGTATGCAGTTAAAGAGCTTTTCCCGGAAGCCCAGGTTACTATCGGCCCAGTCGTAGAAAATGGTTTTTATTACGACTTTGCCTATAAGCGTCCATTCACGCCCGAAGATTTGGCCGCAATCGAAAAGCGCATGGCCGAATTGGCGAAAAAGGATATCCCTGTTTCGCGTGAGGAATGGGACCGTACCGAAGCCGTGCGGTTCTTTGACGGGCTGGGTGAAAAATACAAGTCCGAGTTGATTGCAGCAATTCCCGAGGGTGAAACTGTCTCGCTTTACCGTGAAGGTGATTTCATCGATTTGTGCCGTGGCCCGCACGTTCCTTCCATCGGTAAACTGAAGGTTTTCAAACTGATGAAGGTCGCCGGTGCCTATTGGCGTGGTGATTCGCGCAACGAGATGTTGCAGCGGATCTATGGCACTGCCTGGGCCAAAAAAGAAGACCTGGATGCGTATTTGCATCAACTGGAAGAGGCTGAGAAGCGCGATCATCGCAAGATCGGCAAGCAGCTGGATTTGTTCCACATGCAGGACGAAGCGCCGGGTATGGTGTTCTGGCATCCCAAGGGCTGGACCATCTGGCAGCAGGTTGAGCAGTTCATGCGTCGCGTATTGAATGAAAATGGCTATCAGGAGGTGCGTACCCCAACGGTGATGGATCGCGTCTTGTGGGAAAAATCCGGCCATTGGGAAAACTACCGTGACAACATGTTCACTACTGAGTCCGAAAAGCGTGACTTTGCGGTGAAGCCGATGAACTGCCCAGGGCACGTGCAGATTTTTAATCAGGGTCTGAAGAGTTACCGCGATCTACCTCTGCGTTTGTCCGAGTTCGGCTCCTGTCATCGAAATGAGCCTTCCGGTTCCTTGCATGGCATTATGCGCGTTCGGGGGTTTACTCAGGATGATGCACATATCTTCTGTACAGAGGATCAGGTGCAGGACGAAGCTGCGCAATTTATTGATTTGCTGCAGATGGTATACAAGCACTTTGGTTTTGAAGAGGTGCTGGTTAAGTTGTCTACTCGCCCGGCCAAGCGTGCGGGTTCGGATGCTGTCTGGGACAAGGCAGAGGCTTCGCTGGCGGCTTCATTGCAGGCTAAGGGTCTGGCGTACGAGTTGCAGCCTGGCGAGGGTGCGTTTTATGGCCCCAAAATCGAGTTTTCGCTGAAAGATTCGATTGGCCGTGTTTGGCAGTGCGGTACCTTGCAGCTGGATTTTGTGCTGCCGGAGCGCTTGGGCGCGGAATATGCCGCCGAAGATAATGCACGTCATGTGCCGGTGATGCTGCATCGTGCCATTCTGGGCTCGCTGGAGCGCTTTATCGGGATTCTGATCGAGCACCACGCAGGTTTTCTGCCGTTGTGGCTGGCGCCAACCCAGTTGGTGGTGATGAATATCACTGATTCTCAGGCTGAATATACCGTTGACGTGGCCAATCGGCTGCGCCGTGCCGGGTTCCGTGTCGCGGTGGACTTGAGAAATGAGAAAATAACCTATAAAATCCGCGAGCATAGTATGCAGCGCTTGCCGTATCAGTTAATTCTCGGCGAGAAGGAAAAGGCTGCAGGTATGGTTGCCGTGCGGACCCGACAAGGTGAAGACCTTGGGCAGATTACGATTGAGGCGCTGATTGAGCGCCTGAATTCCGAACTGCCGCGCTGAGGTGCGCACGGTTTTGATTTTTTTGACTTGGAGAAATTGCTATAGCTCAGGAACGCGAACCACGAATCAACGGTGAAATTACATGCGCCGAGGTTCGACTGGTAGGACAAGAAAGCGAACAACTTGGTATCGTTTCGCTGCAAAAAGCGTTGGAAATGGCCGAAGAGGCGGAAGTTGATCTGGTAGAGATCGCACCGCAGGCCGTACCGCCGGTATGTCGTTTGATGGATTACGGTAAATTCAAATACCGTGAAAGCAAAAAACGCCATGAGGCCAAGCTCAAGCAAAAGCAGATTCAGGTTAAGGAAGTCAAGTTCCGTCCGGCAACGGATGAGGGTGATTACCAGGTTAAATTGCGCAACCTGCTGCGTTTCTTGCAGGATGGTGACAAGGCCAAGATTACGCTGCGTTTTCGCGGTCGTGAATTGGCGCACCAAGAATTTGGTGTGGCTTTGCTGAAACGCGTAGAGGCTGATCTGGCCGAAGTCGGTTCGGTGGAGCAGTTTCCAAAGATGGAAGGCCGTCAGATGGTGATGGTCATTGCGCCGAAGAAAAAGTGATTTCTGATCCACGCGCAAGCGGGGGTCGAAAGTGGGGTAAACAGGTTTCAAGTGTCGGATTCCGGCCACCTGTTACCGTTTAAAAGGAGAGCATTATGCCGAAAATGAAGACCAAAAGCGGTGCTGCCAAGCGTTTGAAAGCGTTGGGTAGTGGCGGCTTTAAGCGTAGCATGGCGTTCAAACGCCACATCCTGACCAAGAAAACCACGAAGAACAAACGTCAACTGCGTGGTACTACCATGGTTCACAGCACGAACGAAGCATCTGTTCGCGCGATGTTGCCTTACGCTTAAAGGAGTAAAACATGCCACGAGTTAAACGCGGAGTAACGGCGCGCGCGCGCCACAAGAAAGTTCTTGCACTGGCCAAAGGTTATCGCGGTCGTCGCAAGAGTGTCTATCGTATCGCCAAACAGGCGGTAATGAAGGCAGGTCAATATGCATACCGTGACCGTCGTCAGCGGAAGCGTCAATTCCGCTCGCTGTGGATTGTACGTATCAACGCAGCTGCACGTGAATGTGGTCTGACTTACAGCGTATTCATGAACGGCCTGAAAAAAGCGGCGATCGAAATCGACCGTAAGGTTCTGGCTGATCTGGCAGTATTTGATAAGCCTGCATTTGCTCAGATCGTTGAGCAAGCTAAAACCGGCCTCGCTGCCTGAGTTGTAGTCAATACAAAAGGGAGGCGACGAGCCTCCCTTTTTTTGTCCGGCTTTGCCGGATCGCTTAAACTATGTGCTTGTTGCAAAAGAGAAAAGCAACAAGACTTCCTGCCGAACAATCGGGTCATACCATGCAAGATGTGAATGCAATTCTCGAACGCGGCCTGGCAGCACTGCAAGGCGTCGCTGATCAGGTCGAGCTGGAACAGGTCAAGGCGCGTTTTCTGGGTAAGAGCGGTGAAATTACCGAGTTGCTGAAGCAACTTGGCAAGCTGCCGCCAGAAGAAAAGCGCACTGCAGGCGCTGTTATCAATCAGGCAAAACAACAGTTTGAGAATGCGCTGAATCAACAGCGCGAGCAAATCGCGGCCACCGCGCTTTCCAGGCAATTGGCCGCGGAGGCTTTGGACGTGACTCTGCCTGGACGTGGCATGCCGATTGCCGGCCTGCATCCGGTGACTCTCACCCAGCAGCGTATTGAGGGGCTTTTCCGGTCATTAGGGTTTGAGGTTGCAGACGGCCCGGAAATCGAAACCGATTTCCATAATTTCGAAGCATTGAACATCCCCAAGGATCACCCGGCCCGGGCAATGCAGGACACCTTTTACGTTGAAGGTGGCGATGTCTTGCGCACGCATACCTCGCCGATCCAGATCCGTTACATGCTCAACAATCCTGCGCCGATCAAGATTATTGCGCCGGGTCGTGTCTATCGTGTCGATTCCGATGCGACCCACTCGCCGATGTTTCATCAGATGGAAGGCCTCTGGGTCGACGAGAACGTCAGTTTTGCTGATCTGAAAGCCGTGGTAACGGACTTTCTGCGGCAGTTTTTCGAGCGTGATGATCTGCAGGTCCGCTTCCGCCCTTCGTTCTTCCCGTTCACTGAACCATCGGCAGAAATCGACGTGCTTGGTGCGCGTGGATGGCTGGAGGTGGGCGGCTGCGGGATGGTGCATCCCAACGTATTGAAGAATGTTGGCATCGACAGCGAAAGATACACCGGCTTTGCCTTTGGTATTGGCCTGGATCGTTTTGCCATGCTCTATTACGGCGTCAACGACTTGCGCCTGTTCTTCGAAAATGATCTGACATTTCTGGCTCAGTTCCGTTAATTTCTCCGCGCGAGACAGGATTCGAATATGAAGTTCTCCGAACAATGGTTGCGTAGCCTGGTCAACCCTGCGTTGGATAGTGAGCAGTTGGCTCATCTGTTGACCATGGCAGGGCTGGAAGTGGAAGAGCAGGCACCAGCGGCACCGCCGTTTTCCCGGGTGGTGGTGGCAGAAGTGTTGTCGTTGCAAAAACATGAAAATGCTGACCGGCTCAATGTGTGTCAGGTCAACATTGGCGAGGCTGAGCCAATCCAGATTGTCTGTGGCGCAAGCAACGTTGCTGCGGGTCTCAAGGTGCCGTGCGCCTTGGTAGGTGCGGAACTGCCTGGTGACTTCAAGATCCGTCAGGCCAAGGTGCGCGGCGTGGAGTCGTTCGGCATGTTGTGCTCGGCCAAGGAGCTTGGGTTGGCTGAGGAGGCCGATGGCCTGCTGGTATTGCCTGCTGAGGCACCCGCCGGCACGTTATTGCGCGACTACCTGCAGCTGGATGACGTGTTGCTGACGCTCAAATTAACGCCGAATCGTGCCGACTGTCTTTCGCTGCAAGGCTTGGCGCGTGAAGTGTCGGCGTTGACCGATACGCCTTCGATTGTGGTTGATAGCACTCCGGTTGGTGTGGCTCATCAGGCTGTGCTGAATGTGCAGCTTGAATCGCCGCAGGCCTGTCCGCGTTATACCGGGCGCATTATTCGTGGTATCAACTTTGCAGCGCCCACTCCTGACTGGATGCTGCGCCGGCTTGAGCGCAGCGGCCTGCGGAGTATATCTGCAGTGGTGGATGTCACCAACTACGTGTTGCTGGAATTGGGGCAGCCGCTGCACGCCTTTGATCTGGCCAAGATCAACGGCGGCGTGCGCGTGCGTTTTGCCGCGCCCGGCGAAGCGTTGTTGTTGCTGAATGAAAAAACGATTGCGCTCAGCGATGATATGTTGGTGATCGCCGATGACCAAGGCCCGCTGGCCTTGGCCGGTATCATGGGTGGCAATCACAGCGCCGTCTCTGCAAGCACTCAGGATATCTTCCTCGAAAGCGCCTTCTTTGCACCGGAAGTCATTGCAGGAAAATCCCGCCGTCTGGGATTCGGTTCCGATTCGTCGTATCGTTTTGAGCGTGGTGTCGATTTCTCGGCTACGCAGGCCGCGTTGGAGCGAGCCTCTCGTCTGATTATCGATATCTGCGGCGGCGAGGCAGGCCCCGTGGTTGAAGCCTTGGCCGAACTGCCGGCTCGCCCCGCCGTGCAATTGCGCCTTGCCCGCCTGCAGCGGGTGATCGGCGTGCCGTTTGCGGCAGAACAAGTGTTGCTCATGTTGCGCAGTCTCGGCATGCAATGCCAACTGGACGGCGACGAGATTAGCGTGATACCGCCAGCCTATCGTTTTGATATCGAGATCGAGGCCGACCTGATTGAAGAGGTGGCGCGTTTGTATGGTTATGAAAACGTGCCGGTACGTCCACCCCTTGCGCGCACCGAAATTCTGCCTATTCCCGGCAAAACCCGGCCATCGGCAGCCCTCATGCAGCAAATGTTGGTGCGTGATTACCAGCAGGTGATCAATTACGCGTTTGTCGACGAAAGCTGGGAAGCCAACCTGCTGGAGAATGCGCAGCCTGTGCGTTTGCAGAACCCGATCGCCAGTCAGATGGCGGTGATGCGTTCCTCTCTCATGGGCGGCCTGCTGGCCAATCTGCAGCACAACCTCAATCGCAAGCAGGAGCGGGTGCGCATTTTTGAAGTCGGCCGGGTCTTTCATAAAACAGCTGAAGGTTATGATCAGCCAGAAAAACTTGCGGCGCTCGCATATGGTGCCCTCAAGCCTGAGCAATGGGGAGAGGTTGCGCGGCGGGTAGATTTCTTTGACGTCAAAGCCGATGTTGAAGTTTTACTGGCTAATCTACCTGCACGTTTCAATCGTGCCGAGCATTCGATGTTGCATCCGGGGCGCACTGCCGCCATCGAACTCAACGGTCGTGCCATCGGCGTCCTGGGTGAATTGCATCCACGATGGGTTCAGCAATATGCGTTGCCGGCCGCACCGATACTGTTCGAGATCGATCTGGCGGCAATAACCTCCATCTCCTTGCCTCAGGCCGCCAATTTGTCCAGGTTTCAGCCGGTGCGCCGAGATATCGCTGTGCTTGCGCCCGAAACCTTGCCAGTACAAGCCATTATGGACTCGCTCAATTCGGAAAAGGCAAGTATAATCAGCGAGATAGCCTTGTTTGATCTGTACCGTGGCAAAGGGGTTGAAGAGGGCATGAAGAGCCTTGCATTCCGTATCGTATTGCAGGACATGCACAAGACACTGACGGACGAAGAAGTCGAGGCGGCTGTATCGCATTTGCTGGCGGTG
>JACCDG011556174.1_pt1 | contig 27301 bp, 26 predicted proteins | sample 7442471 | NCBI WGS metagenome assembly JACCDG01 (sample SAMN15323444, study PRJNA562643) | freshwater metagenome | isolation source: river surface water | place: USA:Blue River Watershed | collected 2017-08-17 | reverse complement strand
GGCGTCGGGGATCACGATGCCCGAGGCGGTTTTGGTTTCGCTTTCAACGCGCTTGACGATCACGCGATCGCCGAGAGGACGAAGTTTCATTGCATCTCCTGGATTTGAAACAAGGTTGACAAACAAAGGCACCTTAAGTTGGTGCCTGTTAACTTTGAAGGGCGATTTGTTAGCACTCAGCCCTTTCGAGTGCTAATCATAAGGCCTTTTGGGCGGCTTTCAAGACCCGCCCGGGCCAGTTCTTCAGTGTTGCTGAGCCAGCACTTCGTGGTTGGCTTGTGACCAAGCGCCCATGCCCAGCAGGAACCCGGCCACCAGATCGGCGCTGATGTTCCCCGGGTAGAGCTGCGCGTGTGACGCCACGGCATGGTGCTGGGACGGCGTGAGGTCGGCGCTGTTGTAAACAATGAAGCGGGCGTCCGGGGCCAGGCTCAGCGGGCGGTGCAGGTCGGCCCAGTCCAGCCAGGCCACATGGGCGTCCATGAAGAAAGCGGCACAGTCTTCGCGCAGCCCGGCCAGTTCCAGCGGGTGGCTGACCAGCAGCACATGCGCGAGCTGGCCGAGTGCTTGCTGCACGGGTGTGGGCATGCTGGCGTCGTGCACGATGCACAGGCCAGCGCTGCCGTGCTGGGTTTCTGCAACCGGCACCCCCTTGGCTTGACAGTACTGCCGCACCGATGAAGCCAGAATGCGGCGGTGTCCGCCCTGGGTGGTGTAGGCCTGCAGGACGCCGGAGGCGACCATGCGTTGGATCGTGCCCACAGACAGGCCAAGCATCTGGGCGGTCTGGCTGGTGCTGAAGTAGTTGGTGCTTGCGCGCATGAAAAAGACCTCGGAATGGGGAATTTGACGGGTTTGGGCGTTTAAGGACGGTTCATGGAGTGTTGGTCAGCCGCTCGCGCTTGCCAGTCCTGTTGAACAGGTAGTTCAGTTACCCGGATTCGGTCAGGCGGGAGCTGTGGACGGAAACGGGCAAAATCACGCCCCATGCAATTCGGCTTCCGATTCCTCAGCCACTGGCCCTTGTGGGCCCTGCATGCCCTGGGGCATGCCGCAGGCTGGCTGGCCTGGTTGCTCTCGCCCGTGTACCGGCGACGGTTCATGGACAACGCACGCCAGGCCGGCCTGGGTTTCGGGCAGATCGCACCGGCCATCGGCCATGCCGGCGCCATGTCGGCCGAATTGCCCCGCCTGTGGTTCGGTGCGCCGGTGCCAGTGCAATGGGCGGACGACCGCGCCGCCGTGCAGGCCTATGCCAGCGGCCAGGGCGTGCTGTTTCTCACCCCTCACCTCGGTTGCTTTGAGATCACCGCCCAGGCGCTGGCACAGCGCTTCGGGGCCGAGCACGGCGATTTGACGGTGCTGTACCGGCCTGCGCGCCAGCCGGCGCTGGCGCGGGTGATGGAAAACGCCCGCAACCGCCCGGGGCTGGAGGCGGTGCCCACCACGCTGGCTGGGGTGCGTCAGATGATCAAGGCCCTGCGCGCTGGCCGTGCGGTGGGTCTGCTGCCCGACCAGGTGCCGCCCGAGGGCATGGGCCAGTGGGCGCCGTTTTTTGGCAAGCCGGCTTACACCATGACGCTGGCGGCGCGCCTGGCCGCGCAGACCGGCGCCTGCGTGGTGCTGATCTGGGGCGAGCGCCTGCCCTGGGGCCGTGGCTACCGGTTGCACACCAGCACGCTGGGGCACGAACTGTCACCGGATCTGGACGTGGCCGTGGTGCAGATCAACCAGGCCATGGAGCGGCTGGTGCTCCAGCGCCCAGGTCAGTACCTCTGGGGCTACGCCCGTTACAAAGGGCCGCGCAGCGCCTGAATGAAGAACATAAAGGCCCGCTTTTGGCTCACTTCCTGATTGGTTTCATGCGCCTGATCGCCTGCTGGCCCCTGCCGGTGGTGCGCTCGCTCGGGGCAGGGCTGGGCGCCCTGCTGTGGCTGGGCGCCCGCAGCCGCCGGCACATTGCCGACGTCAACCTGCGCCTGTGCTTTCCCGAGTGGGACGAGGCGCAGCGCCGGCGCATGGTCTGGCGCCATTTCATCGCTTTTGGTCAGTCGGTGCTCGACCGCGCCTGGCTCTGGCATGCGCCCGAGAGCGTGCTGCGCCAGCGCCTGCAATGGACGGGGCAGGTGCACCAGATCACCGACCCCGGGCCGCTGGTGATGTTTGCGCCGCACTTTGTGGGGCTGGACGCCGGCGGCATGGCGGTGGCCATGCAGGTGCGTCCTGCGCCGGTGGCGTTCATTTTTGTGGCCCAGTCGAATGCCGTGGTCGAAAACTGGGTGCGCGCCGGTCGCGAGCGCTTGGGCAACACCCGGCCGTATTTCCGCCACGAAGGCATGCGCAAGATCCTGGCAGGCCTCAAGCGCGGCGAGCCGCTGCACTTGTCGCCCGACATGGACTTCAACCGCGAGGAATCGATCTTCGTGCCCTTCATGGGCGTGCAGGCAGCCACAGTGCCCTCGCTCTCGCGCATGGCCCGGGTGGCGGGCGCCCGGGTGGTGCCGGTGGTCACGCGCATGACGCCCCATGGCTACACCATCGAAGCGCATGCGCCGATCGAGGCGTTCCCCAGCGAGGACCTGGTGGCCGACACCACCCGCATGAACGCCTTGCTCGCCGACTTCATCCGCACCATGCCCGAGCAGTACCACTGGGTGCATCGGCGCTTCAAGACCCGGCCCGAGGGCGAGCCCGGGGTTTACTGAGCCTTCAGGTGTTCAGGAAGGCGGCAATCTCGGCGATGACCTGCTGGGGCTGCTCGTGCACCACCCAGTGCGTGGCCTGCGGCAGGGGCACCAGCCGCAGATCGGGCACATGGTCCTGCAGGCCCTCGCACAGGGCCGGCAGCAGCGCCACATCGTCCTGTGCCCAGAGCACCAGCGTGGGCACGTCGACCCGCACGGCTTCGGGGGGCAGCGTCACGGCGTTGGCGGCCGGGTCGCTGTCGCTGGCCGGGCGCAGCGGCGAGGCGCGGTAGTAATTCAGACCCCCATCCAGCCCCAGGTCCCAGACCGCGCGGTATTGCGCGCGCACGTCTTCGGTCAGCCAGCCGGCACCGGTGGGCGCGCCCGGCGTGCCCGCTGCGCTGGCAGCGCCCATCTTTTCAAAAAAGCCGAAGAGCCGTGCGTAACCATCGGCGGCCAGCAGGCGGGCGGCGTCGGGGCGGATCAGGAAGTTCATGTAAGCGCTGGCCGCCTGCTGCGCCGGGTTACGCTGCAGCTCGCGCAAAAAGGTGCCCGGGTGCGGTGAGTTGATGATCACCAGCTGGCGCATGCGCTGCGGGTGCTGGTTGGCCAGGTTCCAGGCCACGGCACCACCCCAGTCGTGGGCCACCAGCGCCGCCAGCGGGGCGCCGCCGGTTTCAAGTTCAATCAGGGCCAGGACGTCCTGCACCAGGTGCTTGGGCCGGTACGCCTTGACGTCGGCGGGCGCGCTCGAGCGCTCGTAACCGCGCAGGTTGGGGGCCACGCAACGGTAGCCGCCGTGTTCGGGTCGGGCAAAGTGTTCGAGCAGGGCGTCCCAGGCAAAGGCGGCCTCGGGAAAGCCGTGCAGGAACAGCAGCACCGGACGGCCGCGCTCGCCGCAGGCGCGGCAGCTCAAGGTGATGCCGTGCGGCAGGTCTTGTTGCCAGGTCTCGATCATGGCCACGCTCCAGGGCTGTGGCTGGGGAACAGGTTCAGGCGGGTGCCACTGCGGCCGGATCGGTGCTGCTGTCGGTCGCTGCGGGCGGGTGGGTCCAGTCCCACAGCAGCTGGGCCACCTCTTCCAGGCCCTGTTTTTTCAGGGCCGAAAAGAGTCTGACCTCGCCGCCGCCGGCCTGCAGTCGCGCAATCGACAGGGCCTTGGCCTGCTCGGCGCGAGTGAGCTTGTCGGCCTTGGTGAGCACGATCAGGAATTTGAGGCCTTGCTCCACCCGCGGACGGATGATTTCGAGCAGGGCGTCGTCGAGGTCGGTCAGGCCATGGCGCGGGTCACACAGCATGACGATGCCCAGCAGGTTGGGGCGGCTGACCAGGTAGTTGGCCATGACCTGTTGCCACCGGGCCTTGTCCATCTTGGCCACGGCGGCGTAACCGTAGCCGGGCAGGTCGGCCAGCACCGCGTCGGTGATGCCCTGCTTGCCCAGCGAAAACAGGTTGATGTGCTGGGTGCGGCCGGGCTTTTTGGAGGCAAAGGCCAGCTGCTTTTGCTGCGTCAGGGTGTTGATGCAGGTGGATTTGCCGGCGTTGGAGCGGCCGACGAAGGCGATTTCGGGCAGGTCGTGTGCGGGCAGGTGGTGCAGTTGGGCGGCGGTCGTCAAAAAGCGCGCGGTGTGCATCCAGCCCAGTGGCGTGACGGGGGCAGGGGCCACAGGTGTGGCGGGCGTGGAGGGGCTGGATGTCATGAAGGGGGGCTCGGGTGGGCCGTCAGGAAACCGACGTTGCCAGCATTGTAGAATCCTCGGGTTTTGCGCCAGTTCCCGGAACAATCCAACGGATACAAGCCCATGAAGTCGATTGCCTCTACCCTGATCACCGCTGCAGCCTTGCTGGCAGGTTCTGCTTTTGCCGCCGCTCCCGCAGCCTCCGCCAAGCCGGACCTGGCCAAAGGTGAAGCTGCCTATGGCGCGGTTTGCGCCGCCTGCCACGCCGCCGATGGCAACTCGACCACCCCGGCCAACCCCAAACTGGCCCAGCAGCACCCCGAATACCTGATCAAGCAGTTGCAGGAATTCAAGTCCGGCAAGCGCGCCAACGCCGTCATGAGCGGCATGTCTGCGGCTCTGAGCGACGAAGACATGCGCAACATCGGTTTCTGGCTGGCCTCCAAGCAGGCCAAGCCCGGTTTTGCCAAGGACAAGGACAGCGTGGCCCTGGGCGAGCGCATTTACCGCGGCGGCATCCCCGACCGCCAGATCGCTGCCTGCGCCGGCTGCCATGCGCCCAACGGTGTGGGCATCCCTGCCCAGTACCCGCGTCTGTCGGGTCAGCACGCGGACTACACCGCCGCCCAACTGGTGGCTTTCCGCGACGGTATTCGCAAGAACAGCGCCCAAATGACGGGTGTGGCCGCCAAGATGAACGACCGCGAAATCAAGGCGGTGTCTGACTACATTGCAGGTCTGCGCTGATCGCCGGACGTTTGCTTGACCCCTCGTTTTCAGGGTGCATCACTTTCAGACGCCTGAATCGGTCAAAATCACGGAGCTGCTGACCGCAGCCTCCGCCTCCGGAAAAAAGCGGGCGCCAGCCCGCTTTTTTGTTGCCCGGAACCTGCTGAACGCCAAGACCCCATGACCATCGTCGCCTCCACCTCCGAAAACAACGACCAGGCCAGCCGCTGGCGGCCCTGGGTGGAGCTGCTGTCGTCGATGCGCTTTGCCATTGCGCTGCTGACGGTCATCTGCATCGCTTCGGTGATCGGCACCGTGCTCAAGCAGCACGAGCCGCTGCCCAACTATGTCAACCAGTTCGGGCCGTTCTGGGCCGAGGTGTTCGGTGCGCTGAGTCTGTACAGCGTCTACAGTGCCTGGTGGTTTCTGCTGATCCTGGCCTTTCTGGTGACCAGCACCAGCCTGTGCATCGCCCGCAACACGCCCAAGATACTGACCGACCTGAAGGTTTTCAAGGAAAACATCCGCGAGCAAAGCCTCAAGGCCTTTCACCACAAGGCCGAAGGCACCGTGGCCGACGCGCCCGAGGCGGCCGCCGTGCGCCTGGGCCAGTTGCTGGCCACCGGCGGCTGGAAGGTCAAGCTGCAGTCGCGCCAGACCGCACAAGGCAGTGGCTGGATGCTGGCGGCCAAGGCGGGTGCGGCCAACAAGCTGGGTTACATCGCCGCGCACTCGGCCATCGTGCTGGTGTGTCTGGGGGGCTTGCTGGACGGCGACCTGGTCGTTCGAGCCCAGATGTGGTTTGGCGGCAAGAGTACCTACAGCGGCGGCGGCCTGATCGCCGATGTGCCCGAGCAGCACCGCCTGTCCGAGCGCAATCCCACTTTCAGGGGCAACCTGCTGGTGGCCGAGAACACCGTCTCCAGCACTGCCATTCTCAACCAGTCCGACGGCATCCTGCTGCAGGAATTGCCCTTTGCGATCGAGCTGAAAAAGTTCATCGTCGAGTACTACTCGACCGGCATGCCCAAGCTCTTTGCCAGCGACATCGTGATCCACGACCGAAACACCGGCGAGACCCAGGAGGCGCGGGTCGAGGTCAACAAGCCAGCCAGTTTCAGGGGCATCGAGATCTACCAGTCCAGCTTTGACGACGGTGGCTCCACCGTCAAGCTGCAGGCGGTACCCATGGCTGCGGCCAGCAAGCCCTTCGAGGTGGAGGGCGTGATTGGCAGCAGCACCGAGCTGAGCAATGGCAACGAGAAGTTGCGCCTGGAGTTCACCGGTCTGCGCACCATCAACGTCGAGAATTTCGCGGATCAGGGCCGCGGCGCCACCGACGTGCGTGCGGTGGACTTGCGCCAGAACATCGAAAGCCGCCTGGGTGCCGGCCACAAGACCACCACCAAAAAAGAGCTGCGCAACGTCGGCCCCAGCGTGAGCTACAAGCTGCGCGATGCGGCTGGCCAGGCCCGCGAATACAACAACTACATGCTGCCGGTGGACATGGGCGATGGCCAGCCGGTCTTTTTGCTGGGCGTGCGCGAGAACCCGGGTGACCCTTTCCGTTACCTGCGCCTGCCGGCCGACGAGAACAGCAGCCTGGACGGCTTTGTGCGCCTGCGCGCGGCCGTGCAGTCGGCGTCGATGCGCCAGCAGGCGGTGCAGCGCTATGCGCGCACCGCGGTAGATCCGAAGCGGCCCGAACTCACGCAGCAGCTGGCCGATTCTGCTGCCCGTGCGCTGGGCCTGTTTGCGGGTCTGGAGCAGATCAATGGCAAGCCCGTCTCCGGCCTGCAGGCGGTGGCCGACTTCATGGAAGCCAATGTGCCCGAGGCCGAGCGCAACCGCGCTGGCGAAATGCTGATCCGTATCCTCAACGGCGTGCTGCTGGAGCTGGACAACCTGGCCCGCGAACAGGCCGGCGTCCAGCCGCTGCCGCAAGACAAGATCCAGGGCTTCATGAGCCAGGCGGTGCTGGCCCTGAGCGACGCTTCGCTGTATTCCGCGCCCATGGCACTCATGCTCAAGGACTTCACCCAGGTGCAGGCCAGCGTTTTCCAGGTGGCCAGAGCCCCCGGAAAAACCGTGGTTTACCTGGGTTGTGCTTTGCTGATTTTGGGCATTTTTGCGATGCTCTATGTCCGTGAGCGTCGCCTGTGGATCTGGCTGGCACCTTCGGGCGCAGGCTCGTCGGCGCTGATGGCGTTGTCGTCCAACCGCAAGGCCATGGACACCGACCGCGAATTTGAACAACTCAAGGGCCGCCTGCTGGGCACCCCCAACGGCCCGGAGAACGCTGCATGAACACGACCACGATGACCCTGAACCCGGGTTTCTTTTCGCGCCGCAGTGTGGCCGACTGGGGCTTTGCCGTGCTGGCCCTGCTGGGCATGCTCTGGGCCTTGAGCCAGTACCGCCATGCCATGGACGGCTACGAACAGGCGATTCTGGTGTGCGCCTGGCCAGCGGCCGTGTGGCTGGGCTGGTTCTGGCGCCCGGCGCGCAACCTGATGGTGGGCGTGACGGCGCTGTCGCTGCTGGCGGTCTTCAGTTACGAGGGCGATCTGGCGCAGGCCGACAGCGTGTTCTGGCTCAAGTATTTCCTCTCCAGCCAGTCGGCCATCCTGTGGATGAGCATGGTGTTCTTCATCAGCACCGCCTTTTACTGGGCCGGCATGCTGGTGCGTGGGCAGTCCGATACGTTTGAACTGCTGGGCTCGCGCATGGCCTGGGCCGGTGTGACGCTGGCGCTGGTGGGCACCATGGTGCGCTGGTACGAGAGCTACCTGATCGGCCCGGATGTGGGCCACATCCCGGTGAGCAACCTCTACGAAGTGTTCGTCATGTTCTGCTGGATGACGGCAGTGTTCTACCTCTACTACGAAGGCCAATACCAGACCCGCGCGCTGGGTGCCTTTGTCATGCTGGTGGTCAGCGCAGCCGTGGGCTTTTTGCTCTGGTACACCCTGGTGCGCGAAGCGCACGAGATCCAGCCCCTGGTGCCGGCCCTCAAGAGCTGGTGGATGAAGCTGCATGTGCCAGCCAACTTCATTGGCTACGGCACCTTTGCGCTGTCGGCCATGGTGGCCTTTGCCTACCTGATCAAGCAGCAGGCGGCCGAGACCCGCTGGTACAAGCTGGCCCCGCTTTGGCTGCTGGGTGCGGCGCTGTGCTTTGTGCCGATCGCCTTCCGCCAGCGTGGCGTGGCCGAGGCCGGCGGCAGCTACTGGGTGGGCTACGCGCTGGTCGCGGCTCTGGTTGCCGGTGGCATCCTGCTGGCGCGCAGGCGTGTGACCGAACGTCTGCCCGCGCTCGAAGTGCTGGACGACGTGATGTACAAGGCCATTGCCGTTGGTTTTGCCTTCTTCACCATTGCCACCGTGCTGGGCGCGCTGTGGGCGGCCGAAGCCTGGGGCGGCTACTGGAGCTGGGATCCCAAGGAAACCTGGGCGCTGATCGTCTGGCTCAACTATGCATCGTGGCTGCACATGCGCCTCATGAAGGGCCTGCGCGGTACCGTGGCGGCCTGGTGGGCGCTGGTGGGCCTGGGCGTGACGACCTTCGCCTTCCTGGGGGTGAACATGTTCCTCAGCGGCCTGCACAGCTACGGCACGCTCTGACACCCTGCCGTCAGCAGGGGACTGCGAAAAGGACCACAATGCACACGCCTTGTGTGCAGGAGTCCTTTCATGCTGATCCGCTCTTCCGATACCGGTTTTGAACATCCCGTGGCCAGTGACATCACCCCACGGGCGGTGTTCGAGTCGCGCCGCACCCTGCTGCAACAGCTGGCGGCCGGCGCCGCCGGCCTGACCCTGGCAGGCTGGGCCGCGCGCGATGCCCGCGCGCAGATGAAAGGCCCGGGCGTATTGCCAGCCCTGCCCGGCGTGGCCTCCACGGTGCCGGGCGCGCAGACCATGGACAAGCCCACGGCCTACAAGGACGCCAGCTCCTACAACAACTTCTACGAGTTCGGCACCGACAAATCCGACCCGGCCCGCAACGCCCACACCCTCAAGACCCAACCCTGGACAGTGGAGATCGAAGGCCTGGTCAAAAAACCCGGCCGTTATGGCCTGGAAGACCTGATGAAGTGGGCCGCGATGGAAGAACGCATCTACCGCCTGCGCTGCGTGGAAGGCTGGTCCATGGTGATCCCCTGGGTGGGCTATTCGCTGGCCGAACTCATCCGTCGTGTCGAACCGCAGCCCAGCGCCAGATTTGTCGAGTTTGTCACCCTGGCTGACCGCGCCACCATGCCCGGGGTGCGCGGTGGTGTGCTGGACTGGCCCTATGTCGAAGGCCTGCGCATGGACGAGGCCATGCACCCGCTCACCCTGATGGCTTTTGGCATGTACGGCGAGGTACTGCCCAAGCAGAACGGCGCCCCCCTGCGCCTGGTGGTGCCCTGGAAGTACGGCTTCAAGAGCGCCAAGAGCCTGGTCAAGATCCGCTTTGTGGACAAACAGCCGGTCTCGTCCTGGGAAAAGGCTGCGCCGCAGGAGTACGGCTTTTACTCGAACGTGAACCCGGCAGTCGATCACCCGCGCTGGAGTCAGGCGACCGAGCGCCGCATCGGCGAAGACGGGCTGCTGGCCAAAAAGCGCAAGACGCTCATGTTCAACGGCTACGAGGCGCAGGTCGGCCAGCTTTATGCGGGCATGGACCTGAAAAAATACTTCTGATCATGCGTGGGTGGCTGCGCACACGCCCAGCCTGGTGGGCGCTGCTGGCGCTGGGCCTGCTGCCATTGGCCTGGCTGGTCTGGCGCACCTTGAGCGACCAGCTGGGCGCCAACCCGGCCGAAACCCTGATCCGCGCCACCGGCGACTGGACCCTGCGCGGCCTGTGCCTGACCCTGGCCGTCACGCCCCTGCGGGTGCAGCTGGGCTGGCCCGAACTGGCCCGCTTTCGCCGCCTGCTGGGCCTGCTGACGTTTGGCTATGCCAGCCTGCACCTCGTCTGCTATGGCTGGTTCGACATGGGCCTGGACTGGCCCGACATCCTGCGGGACATTCCCAAACGCCCCTTCGTGCTGGTGGGGTCGCTGGCCTTCGTCCTGCTGACCCTGATGGCCGCCACCTCCTGGAACGGCGCCATCCGCCGCCTCGGCGCGCGCCGCTGGCAGGCCCTGCACCGCAGCGTTTATGCGGTGGCCATGCTCGCCGTGCTGCACTTCTGGTGGATGCGCGCCGGCAAAAACAATTTCGGTGAAGTGTGGGTCTACGGCCTGATCCTCGCCGCATTACTCGGTTGGCGACTGATACGAGGGTTGAAAGTCCAGAAGAGGTGATTGAGCGGCAGGCGCCGACCGACGATTTTGGCGCGAAGCGGCTCATGAGGAGGGCAGCGCCTGCCGCTCAAGCGCCGGGGTTCGAGAACACCGCAGGCCTCACACTTAACCGACCAGCTGCTCCAGCGCAAACGTGTCAAACGCCGACTCGCGCTGGCGGATCAGGTGGGCCTTATCGCCATCGACCAGCACCTCGGCCGCACGGCCACGCGTGTTGTAGTTGCTGGCCATGCTCATGCAATAGGCCCCGGCCGACAGCACCGCCAGCACATCGCCCGACTGCACCACCAGCTGACGGTCACGCCCCAGCCAGTCTCCGCTCTCGCACACCGGGCCGACCACGTCGTAGGTCACCGCCTCGCCCGCACGCGGCGACACCGGCACGATCTGGTGGAAAGCCTCGTACATGGCCGGGCGCGGCAGGTCGTTCATGGCCGCGTCGACGATGCAGAAATTCTTTTGCTCGCCCGGCTTGGTGAACACCACCTCGGTCAGGCACACGCCAGAGTTGCCCACCAGCGATCTGCCCGGCTCGATCATCAGCTGGCGCTGGCCATAGCCGCGTGCGTCCAGCTTGGCCAGCAGCTGCCGCCACAGGTCATCGGCCGCTGGCGGCGTGTCGCCGTTGTAGTCGATGCCCAGTCCGCCACCGAAGTCGATGTGGTGGATGGGAACGCCAGTCGCCTCGATCTCGGCCACCAGGTCCAGCACCCGGTCCATCGCGTCCAGGTAGGGCGTGACCTCGGTGATCTGCGAGCCGATGTGGCAGTCGATGCCCACCACCTTGAGGCCCGGCAGGCTGGCCGCATGGCGGTAGGCCTGGAGCGCCTCTTCGTGCGCGATGCCGAACTTGTTGCCCTTCAGTCCCGTGGAAATGTAGGGGTGGGTCTTGGCGTCCACATTGGGGTTGACGCGCAGGCTCACCGGCGCCTGCAGGCCCATGCCTGCGGCCACGTCGCTGAGCACATCGAGTTCGGCTTCGCTCTCCACGTTGAAGCAGCCGATGCCGGCCTGCAGGGCCTGTTTCATCTCGGCGCGGGTCTTGCCCACGCCCGAGAAGATCACTTTGGCCGGGTCGCCGCCGGCGGCCAGCACGCGAGTGAGCTCGCCGCCCGAGACGATGTCGAAGCCACAGCCCGCATCGGCAAACACCTGCAGAACGGCCAGGCTGGAGTTGGCCTTCATGGCGTAGCAGATCTGCGCCTTGCGGCCAGCAAAGCCACGCTGGTAGGCCGCCAGGGCCGAGAGCATGGCGGCTTTTGAATACACGAACAGCGGCGTGCCGTGCAAGCGGGCCAGGTCCATCAGGCGCACGCCTTCGACGCACAGTTGCTCGCCCTGGTAGGCAATGTAGGGCTGGCCGGGCAGGTTGTTGGTGGAAGTCATGTTCAGCGGGCGGGTTCGGAGGCGGCAGAAGAGGGGGCAGATGAGGGTGCGGGTGCGGTGCTTGAAGCGGCAGGGACCTTGTGCCAGGGGTTGAGGGTTTGCGGCAGCGTGGCGCGGCCTTGCGACTCGGGCGTGTTGGGCAGGTATAGCGCGCCTTTTTGACCGCAGCCGGCGAGCATCGCCGCACAGGCGGCAAGGACATGGCCGGTGACTAGAATTCTTGCAATGCTCAACATCCGGTGATTGTAATGACCGACCTCGAATACATGGACCATGCCGAACGCCTGCTGGCGCTGGTGGAGTCCTCCTGCGACCGCATCAACGACGAGACCGATGCCGACATCGACAACCAGCGCGTGGGCGGCATGGTCACGCTGACCTTTGCCAACCGCAGCCAGATCATCATCAACCTGCAAAAACCGCTGCAGGAAGTCTGGCTGGCGGCGCGCAGTGGCGGCTACCACTACAAATTCGACGGCACGCACTGGATGGACACCAAAGGCCAGGGCGAGTTCTGGGAGAGCCTCTCGCGCTACGCCAGCGAGCAATCGGGCCAGGCCCTGAAATTCGGGGCCTGAGCGCAGGCTGCGTCGGCCTCAGTTGCGGAACAGGTCGAGGATGCGGCGTTTTTCGTCGCTCTGCGGCAAGGCCGCTGGCTTGTCGCTGCCCTTGTCGCCCAGGCCCAGCGAGCTCACACCGCCACGGGAGAACTCCTCGAAAGCCCAGTCTCCGCCCACATGCACTACCCCTTCGGGCACCGGGTATTCCGACACCGGTACCTGGCGCAGCGCGGTCTGCATGAAGCTGATCCACACCGGCAGGCTCAGGCCGCCGCCGGTTTCGCGGTCGCCCAGTTTGCGCGGCGTGTCGTAGCCAATCCAGACGATGCCGGTGATGTGCGGCGTGTAGCCGGCAAACCAGGCGTCCATGGCGTCGTTGGTGGTGCCGGTCTTGCCGTACAGGTCGGGTCGCTTGAGCGTGGCCTGGGCCCGGGCGGCCGTGCCCGAGCGGGTGACTTCCTGCAGCAGGCTGTTCATCACGAAGGCGTTGCGCGGGGTGATGGCGCGATGGGTTTCTTCAGGCGCAGGCGCTGGAGGGCTGTCCACCAGCACTTTGCCCTTGGGGTCGGTGATGCGGGTGATCAGGTGGGGCTGCACCAGGTAGCCGCCGTTGGCAAACACCGAGTATGCCGAGGCCATCTGCATGGGTGTGACCGATCCGGCACCCAGGGCCATGGTCAGGTAAGCCGGGTGCTTGTCTTCGTCGAAGCCGAAACGCGTGATCCACTCCTGCGCGTTGCGGGCGCCCACCGCCTGCAGCACGCGGATCGAGACCATGTTCTTGGATTTGGCCAAGCCGGTGCGCAGGCTCATCGGGCCTTCGAACTTGCCGTCGTAGTTCTTGGGTTCCCAGGGCTGGCCGCCGGTGACACCGCCGTCAAAGAACAGGGGCGCGTCGTTGACCACGGTGCTGGGGTTGAAGCCTTTTTCGAGCGCAGCCGAGTAGATGAAGGGCTTGAAGCTTGAACCGGGCTGGCGCCAGGCCTGTGTGACGTGGTTGAACTTGTTCTTGGCGAAGTCAAAGCCTCCGACCAGCGCACGCACCGCGCCCGTCTGCGGGTGCAGGGCGACGAACGCGCCTTCGACTTCGGGTTGCTGGGTGATTTCGTAGCCGCCCTTGGCCATCTGCACGATGCGCACCACCGCGCCACGGCGCAGGCGAACAGCCGGTGCGGCCTTCTCGGACAGGCCCGATTGCACCGGCTTGAGGCCATCGCCGGTGATTTCGATGTTCTCACCGTTGCCCCGCGTGACCACCACCTTGCGCGGCCCTGCCTCCAGAACCACTGCACTGAGCAGGTCGCCGTTATCGGGGTGGTCGTCGAGCACGTCGTCGATCGCGTCTTCCTGCTTTTTGGGGTCGGTGGGCAGGTCGATGAATTTCTCGGGGCCCCGGTAGATCTGGCGGCGCTCGTAATCCATGATGCCCTGGCGCAGGGCGGCGTAGGCGGCGCGCTGTTCTTCCGCCTGCAGCGTGGTGGTGACGTTCAAGCCGCGGGTGTACGTTTCGGGTCCGTACTGCGCGTAGACCATCTGCCGCACGGTCTCGGCCACATATTCGGCGTGCAGGATGCTTTTGTCGGCCGAACTGCGCAGGTGCAGCGGCTCGGCCTTGGCGGCCTTGGCCTGTGCGGAGGTGATGAAGCCGTTTTCTTCCATCCGCTCGATGATGTAGAGCTGGCGGGCTCGGGCGCGTTTGGGGTTGGCAAACGGGTTGTAGGCCGAGGGCGCCTTGGGCAGACCAGCCAGCATGGCCGCCTCGGCAATGCTGATGTCCTTGAGGGATTTGCCGAAGTAGGTTTCGGCGGCCGATGCAAAGCCATAGGCCCGGTTGCCCAGGAAAATCTGGTTCATGTAGATCTCCAGGATCTTGTCCTTGGAGAGCATGTGTTCGAGCTTATAGGTCAGCAGGATCTCGTAGATCTTGCGGGTGTAGGTTTTTTCGGACGACAGATACACATTGCGCGCCACCTGCATGGTGATGGTGGAGGCGCCCTGGCTCTTCATGCGTCCGATGTTGGCGATGCCTGCGCGCAGGATGCCCAAGTAGTCCACACCGCCGTGCTGGTAGAAGCGCGCGTCTTCGATCGACAGGACCGCGTCCTTCATGACCTTGGGGATCTCGGCGATCGGCGTCAGGTTGCGGCGCTCCTCGCCAAACTCGCCCATCAGCACGCCGTCGGCGGTGTAGACCCGCAGAGGCAGCTTGGGCCGGTAGTCGGCCAGGTCCGAAATGTCGGGCAGGTTGGGATAGGCCACCACCATGGCCATGCCGGCCACGAACAGGATCGATAACAGTCCCGCCACGAGCAGACCGATCACCCAAAGCGCCAGCTTGCCAAGCCAATGGGTGGCCCCGTGACGGGGAACATGAGAGGGAGGGCTGGGATCGTTAGGCGAGGTGGGCTTGGCGGACATAGAACCTTCAAAGGCCGCGCCGGAAGGGCGCCAGACCGTCACGCATTATAAAAATCCACAACTCCATTCTGCCGAGCGGAACACTTTTTGTGAATTCTAAATAACTCATATTTTGATTGAAACAAGATGTGAACGCTCCTAAAAAGAAGGTGCACCAGCCCGACAGGAGGTTGGACAGGGAGGAGACCCGGCATGCAATGGAGCCCATGGGCCAAGCAGCTCTGGAACTGGCGCAGATCGCGCCACAGCGCCTGGGGCGCGATGCTCGACCAGCATGAGATCTTGCTGGCTGCCTTGTCCTTGCAGCAGACCGGGGGCGTGCGCGTGGTGGTGTTCGAGCACCTTCACGCACCTGAAGGGCTGGTGCACCTGTCCGAGCGTGACGACTGGCTGGTGCAGACTCTGCGCGGCTTGGGCGCGCATCTGCCGCCGAGGCTTCGCACCATGGCGCTGGCACTCAGCGAGGAACGCTGTCGTCAGGGTGTGCTCGAAGGTGCAGTCACACAAGATCTGCGCCACTTGGCTTCCGATGTCCAGCTTGCAGCGGCCGATGCCTGGGGTGTCGGCCCCGAGGCGGTGGGTTTCGATTTCCGGGTCGAAGACGAAAGTGTTGCGCTGGCGCCGCGTGTGCACTGGGCGGCCTGTCTGCGCGAAGAGTTGCAGCAATGGCGTCAACACGCGCGAAGCGCCGGATGGCAGCTGCCGGTGGTCGAGCCCGAAGGCCAGGCGGCGCAGCGCGCTGCCATGTGCCTGCGCGGCGAGACCCTGCAGCAGTGGGCCGAGTCCCCGCAGGATTGGCAGTTCAGCAGGGCGCCGCAGCGCACCCGGACCGAGGTGGATTGGCCGCGTTTGCAGGAGGGCCCGATGTGGAAACCCCTTGTGGCCTGTGGCGCCGCACTGGGGGCGCTGTGCTGAACGCCCGTCCGCTCAACCTGCTGCGCTACCCGAGCCGGGCAAGCATCCTGGATGCCACGCTCTGGCGCCCTGCGCTGTGGGCGCTGCTGGCCGGGGTGGCGGTGGCTGCAGCTTGGGCGACGTGGCAGCTGCAGCTTCAGGAGCAGCTGCTGGCTCAGCGTGGGCCACTGCAGGCGCGCCTGCAGGAACAGGCCAGGCAGCAGGCCCAGGCCCGGCAAGCCGATACGCTTGCGCGTTTGCAGACCCGCATGCAGGAGCGGGCGCAGGCCTGGCAGGTCCAGCGCGAGCAGCTCATGCACCTGCACGCCGAGTTGAGTGCGCAGGCAGCACAGACCGGCTTACGGCTGCAGCGCTGGCAGGGGGATGGGCGCAAGCTCACGCTGCAGCTGTGGTTACCGCGCCCCGAACTCGTGCCGGTGGTGGTGTCGCACCTGTCACGGACTTCGCTGCAGCCCTGGACCCTGCAAAGCCTGGCAGGAAGGCCGGACACGACGGGCGTGGAGGCGGTGTTCGAGGCGCCTTGGCCAGTTTCTGCGCCAGGAGGACGCAAGCCGTGAAGCTCAGCCGGTTCAGCTGGAGAACGGCACAGCACGCACGCGAGCGGCTTGCAGTCATGGCGCTGGCCTTTTTGCTGGGCAGCGCGCCTGTGCTGCTGTGGTGGGTGCCGGACGGCGCAGCGCTTCACGCGCTTGAAGACGAAGTGGCGCAGTTGCAAAGCCGTTTGCAGCCGGCCCTGCCGAGCCGGGCGCGCCAGGCCCAGGTGGCCCAGGCGGTCACTGACTGGCCGTACCCGGACGAATCCAGCGCGGCCTGGACCTGGCTGCAGCAAGGCGCGCAAGCCCACGGCCTGCAGGTTCAGGCCTTGCAAGCCCAGCCGGTGCTTGCGGCGGGTGACTCGCTCGAGCAACCGGTGCGTTGGCGCCTGCAGGGGCCGTGGCACCACTGGCTGACCTTGGAGGCTGCACTGCATGAATACGCGCCCTGGTGGGTGGTCGACCAATGGCAGGTGCTGCCTGACGCAGAGAAGCCCGGTGACGTGCGCATCGAACTGCAGGCACGGCTGGGCTTGCAGCCGCAGAGTGGCCCTGCGACATTGTCCCGGCCGCGCGACTGGCCGGCGTGGCGGCACGCCCGTGCGCCGGAGCCGCCAGGCGCAGAGGTTTTTGCCTTGGCGCAGGGCGCGGGCCTTTCTGCAACGGCTCGGACTGCCGCGTCAGCTGCCAGCCAGGCCACCGAGTCACTGCCTGCAGACCCCCGGCTTTGGCCAGTGCGTGAGTTGAGGCTGCTGGGCGTGTGGTGGCAGGCGGGCACCGCCCATGCGGTGCTGGGCCGGGGCCTGTCGCAGGTCACTGTGTTGCCGGGGCAACGGATCGGTCGGGAGGCTTACCGGGTGCAGCGCGTCAGCGAAGCCGGGGTGGAGCTGGTGGCTGTCCACGGGCTTGAGCGGGGCACTGTGCTTCAGCTGACAGGTACAGGAGAACGATGATGGGGATGCGGCAAAAGGTGTGGGGAGTGGCTTGCGGCCTGGTCGGTCTGTGCGGCGCGACGCTGGCGCAGTGGCCGGCTGCGGGCGGGCTGCAGGCAGCGCCAGACAGCGCGCCGATCAGCCTGAATTTCCAGAACACCGAGGTGCGCGCGCTCATTCAGGTCTTTGCCGACTTCACCGGCCTCAATTTCGTCACCACCGAGGGGGTGGGCGGGCAGGTGTCGGTGCGTCTGCAGGATGTGCCCTGGCCGCAGGCACTGCAGGTGGTGCTGCAGGCCAAAGGGCTGGCGGCCCGCCAGGAAGGACGGGTGGTCTGGGTGGCGCCGCAGGACGAGTGGCTGCAGCGCGAGAAGAAATCCCTGGAGGCGCAGGCGGCGCTCGAAGGCGTCAGCCCCCTGAAGATGGTGTCGGTGCGTTTGCAGTACGCGCGTGCCGGCGAGGTGGCGCAGCGGCTGCAGGGCGGCGCAGGTGCAGGGGCCAGTGGCCCCGCTGGCAGTGGGCGCTGGTTGAGCGCGCGCGGCAGTGTGATGGCCGAGCCGCGCACCAACCAGCTCTTCATCAGCGACGTACCGACACGTCTGGCCGAGCTGCAGCAGATCGTGGCCCGGCTCGATGTGCCCGTGCGGCAGGTGTTGATCGAGGCGCGCATCGTCGAGGCCGACGACCAGTTCGGCGAGTCACTGGGAGTTCGTCTGGGCGTCGGGGCCAGCCGCACCGTGCAGCTCAACGGCCAGGCCACCACTGTGGGTCAGCTCGGCGCCACCAATGCGCCCACGGGGCCGGGCGCGGTCAGCGGCAACCAGATTCCCTTTGCCGCCGGTACCGCCGGACAGACGCTGGTGGCGCCAGCCAGCGTGGCGGTTTCGCTGTTCAATGCGGCGGCCGACCGCTTCATCAACCTGGAGTTGTCGGCGCTCGAAGCCGACGGCCGCGGCAAGGTGGTGTCGCGTCCGCGCGTGATCACGGCCGACCAGACCAAGGCCCTGATCGAGCAGGGCACCGAGCTGCCCTACCAGACCGCCACCGCCACGGGCGCGACGACCATGACCTCGATCACTTTCCGCAAGGCCAACCTCAAGCTCGAAGTCACCCCGCAGATCACGCCCGAGGGGGCGGTGGTGCTCGATGTGGATGTCAACCGCGACAGCGTCGGCCAGCTCACCACCGCCGGCTACGCCATCAACACCAAGCATGTGAAAACCCAGGTGCGGGTGCAGGATGGCGGCACCGTGGTGCTGGGCGGCATTTTTGAAGACAGCGACAAAACCGACGAGGCCAAAGTGCCCGCGCTGGGCGATGTGCCGGTGCTGGGCTGGCTGTTTCGCAACCGCCAGCAGCTGCGCCGTCGCAGCGAACTGCTGGTTTTCCTGACCCCACGCGTGCTGGCCGAGCCGGTGCAAGCCGCCGAGCTGGTGGGGCCGGTGGCGGCGCAGCCCGACCCCCGGCCCTGAGCCAGACCCCGCAGGTCACTCGCATACACTTGAGGGTTTTGGTGCGAAGCGGGCAACGCCCGGCCTTCGCTTTCGTGTGTGAGACGGTCTTGAACATCATCTTCGTCGGCTTGCCGGGCTCGGGCAAAACCACCATCGGACGCCAGCTGGCACGCCGGCTGGGGCTGCCTTTTGTCGACTCGGACCATGTCATCGAGGAACGCCTGGGCTGCTCGATCCGCGAATACTTCGCGCGCGAGAGCGAAGATGCTTTCCGCGACGTCGAGCAGGCGGTCCTCGATGACCTCAGTCAGCACCACCGAGGCGTGCTGTCCACCGGGGGCGGTTCTGTCCTGCGCGAAGCCAACCGCCGCCACCTGCACGAACGTGGCCATGTGATTTACCTGCGCACCTCGCCCGAAGACGTGTTCCGCCGCTTGCGCCACGACACCGCGCGTCCGTTGCTGCAGGTGGATGATCCGCTGGTGCGGCTGCGCTCGCTTTACGAAACGCGCGATCCGCTTTACCGCGACGCGGCCCACTTCGTGCTGGAGACGGGGCGGCCCTCGGTGGCCACCCTGGTCAACAAGATCATCATGCAGCTCGAACTCTCGGGCGTGCTGCCCTTCAAGGGCCCCGCAGCCTGATCAGGCCTCGGCCGCTTCGATCAGGAAACGCACCCGCTTTTGTCCCTGCCACTCGTCAGCATCGAGCCGGTAAGCAATTCGGGCGCGCGATGGCAGCGGATCGGTGCGGTTGAACCAGATGCCGTCCACCGGCTGGCCCTGGTGCCGCAGCTTGACCGACAGGTGCTTCTCACCCACCAGCCGCTGTGACAGCACCTCGACTTCTTCGCTGAAGACCGGCGGCGCAAAGCCCTGGCCCCAGACCTCTGCGTGCAGCATGTCCACCAGCTCGGTGCGGCGGTATTCGGGGGGCAGCGGGCCATCGGTTTCCAGGCGCCGCTGCAGCGTGGCTTCGTCCAGCCATTCCAGGGCGACCTGGCTCAGGGTTTCCTCAAACACCTCCAGGTGTTCTTCGGCGATGGTGCAGCCAGCCGCCATGGCGTGGCCGCCAAAGCGCAGCAGCACGCCTGGCGCGCGCTTGGCCACCAGATCAAGTGCATCGCGCAGGTGAAAGCCTGCGATCGAGCGGCCCGAACCCTTGAGCTCGTGTTCCTTGCCCGGCGCGGTGCTGGCCGCAAACACAAAGGTCGGGCGGTGCAGCTTGTCCTTGAGGCGCGAGGCCACGATGCCGACCACGCCCTCGTGGAAATCCGGATCGAACACGCAGATGGCCGGGGGCGGTGTCTCGCCTTCCTCAAAAAGCGATTCGGCCATTTCCATCGCCATCTCGCGCATGTCGCCTTCGATCACGCGGCGCTCGCGGTTGATGGCGTCGAGCTGGCGCGCCAGTTCGTCGGCGCGGCCGGCGTCGTCGGTCAGCAGGCACTCGATGCCCAGCGTCATGTCGGCCAGGCGACCGGCGGCGTTGATGCGCGGGCCCAGCGCAAAGCCGAAGTCGAAGGTGGTGGCACGGCCGGTCTCGCGGGCTGCGGCACGAAACAGCGCGGCCATGCCCGGCGGCAGGGCGCCCGCCCGCACCCGCTTGAGTCCCTGCGCCACCAGGCGGCGGTTGTTGGCGTCGAGCCGCACCACATCGGCCACGGTGCCCAGGGCGACCAGCGGCAACAGGGCGTCGAGCTTGGGCTGGCTGGCGGCATCGAACACGCCCCGCTGGCGCAGCTCTGCGCGCAAGGCCAGCAGCACATAGAACATCACGCCCACGCCCGCCACAGACTTGCTGGGGAAGTCGCAGCCGGGCTGGTTGGGGTTGACGATGACCTCGGCGGTGGGCAGTTGCTCGGCGGGCAGGTGGTGGTCGGTGACCAGCACCTGCAGGCCCAGAGCCTGAGCGGCGGCCACACCGTCGACGCTGGCGATGCCGTTGTCCACCGTGATCAGCACATCGGCGCCCTGCGCCCTGACCCGCTGCGCGATCGGCGGCGTCAGGCCGTAGCCGTCGACCACCCGGTCGGGCACGAGGTAACTCACGTGCTGCGCGCCCAGCATGCGCAGGCCACGCACCGCCACGGCGCAGGCGGTGGCGCCGTCGCAGTCGTAGTCGGCCACGACGCACAGGCGGCGGTCGGCGGCGATGGCATCGGCCAGCAGGTGGGCGGCCTGCTGCGCTCCCTTGAGCTGGCTGGGTGGCAGCAGCCTGGCCAGGGCATCGTCCAGTTCATCGGGGGCTTGCACGCCGCGGGCAGCGTACAGGCGCGCCAGCAGGGGGTGAATGCCCGATTGCTCCAGCGCCCAGGCGCTGCGGGGCGGGACGTCGCGGGTCAGCAGTTTCATGCGGTGATCAGGGCCTTCAGGGCCGAGGAGGTGTTGGGGGAGGCGAAGGTGCGGCGCACACTTGCCATACATTGCGCCAGCCAGTGCTGCGGGCCGGCCTGCCAGTGGTGGGCCGCGTTTTCGCTGCACAGTGTCAGTTGCAGGTCCGGGGTTTGCGGGTCGGGCAGCTGCGCGTCCAGCGCCTGCCAGGCGGATCGCCAGGCATGGACGTCGCCGCGCAGCGCAGCGGGGCGCAGGCTGTCCAGGCGCTGCACAGCGCCTGCGGGCGTGGGTGCCTGCGGCAGGCTTCCCGCCCCGTGCACCCAGAAGGCATTGACCGGCAATTGGCCGCGCGCCAGACGTGCTTCGTTGACCGGGTGCGGGTAGGCCAGCATCTGCATTTCGCTGTGCAGGCGCACCAGCGCGCCTGGCAGGCCCTGCGTGACCCAGGGGCGCACATTGGCACCGATCACGCGCTCCAGCGATGGCGCGGCCCAGCCGCCAAGCAGATCGCCTTGGGCATGCCAGTGCAGGGCGTCGTGCCAGCGCACCTGCAAGCCGTCTTCCTGCAGGTAGGGCTGCATGGCCGCCAGCAGGGCTTGCGAATCCTCATCGCTCAGATGCAGGCCGACCGGATCGAGCATGTAGACCTGGTCCATGCCGATCTGCCAGTGGCAGGGGGTGATCCAGGCCTGGGGTGTGGCTTCGTGCTGTCCGGTTTGCCAGGCCGCCCAGGGCAGCGGCCCCGTCGGGTCCCAGCCCAGCGCTTGTGCGTGGGCGCGTTCGTGCGGCATGGCCGCTGGCGGGCGTTCGTGTAGGGGGTCGATGTCCTGGTGGCTGCGTTGCAGACGGCCCAGCAAGGCCGTCAGCCGCGGCAGGTGCAGGCCGTCCAGCGCATCGGGCGGCAGTTGGGCGCTGGCGGCGTAGGCGATGATGCAGTGCATGGCCTGCGATTGTCGCAGGCCCGGCGCCGCTCAGTGGCCACGGCCGAGGTAGAACCACAGGGACAGCCGCTGCACGAGGTTGCCGTAGGGCGGGTAAAACAGGGCCACCGGGAACCAGCGGTGCTTGCGCATGACCGACTTGCCATGCGAGAGCTCGCGAAAGCCTTCTTCGCCGTGGTAGCTGCCCATGCCCGAGTTGCCGATGCCGCCGAACGGCATGTCGTGCTGGAAGACATGCCAGCCCCAGTCGTCGAAGGTCATGCCGCCTGCGTGGGTGCCGCGCAGCAGGGTCTGGCGCTGCTCTGCGCTCAGGCCGAAGCCGTAGAGCGACAGCGGCCGCTCGCGTTCGCCGATGAAGGCCATCGCGTCTTCGAGCCGGTCGTACTCGACCACCGGCAGGATCGGACCGAAGATTTCCTCCCGCATGAGCTGCATGTCGGCCGAGGCACCGGTCACCACCGTCAGCGGCAGCTGGCGGCCCTGGCCGGAGTCGCTGCCGCAGCGCAGCAGCTGCGCGCCGCCAGTTTCGGCCTCCTGCAGCATGCTGCGCAGGCGCTGCGCGTGGCGCTCGGTGATGATGCTGGTGTAGTCGGCGTTGGCGCTGATGCTGGGGTACAGCCGCTGCCAGGCCTGGTTGACTGCTTGCGCGAACACGGTGGCCTGCCCGCGGGGCACCAGCGCGTAGTCGGGGGCCACGCAAATCTGGCCGGCGTTGAAGGCCTTGCCGTGCGCGATGCGCAGGGCTGCGTCCCGAAGGTCGGCCTGCGGACCGACGATGGCGGGTGACTTGCCACCGAGCTCCAGTGTCACCGGGGTCAGGTTGTTGGCGGCAGCCCGCATGACGTCGCGGCCCACGCGCGGCGAACCGGTGAAGACCAGGTGATCGAGTGGCAGCCGGGTGAAGGCCTGGGCCACTTCGGAGCCGCCTTCGCAGACGGCCACCTCGTCTTCGTCAAAGCATTCGGCCAGGATCTGGCGCAGCAGGGCGCTGGAGCGCGGGGCGAATTCTGAGGTCTTGACCATCGCCCGGTTGCCGGCGGCCAGGGCGGTCACCAGCGGGCCGACCGTGAGGTAGAAGGGGAAGTTCCAGGGGCCGATGATGCCCACCACCCCTTTGGGCTGGGTCTCAACCCAGGCCTGGTTGGTGAGGAACAGGAGTTCGGTGCTGCGGCGGCGCGGCTTCATCCAGCGGCGCAGGTTCGACAGTGCATGGCGAGCGTGCAGCACCGGCCCCAGCACTTCGACCAGCCGGGTTTCGGAGGGGCTGCGCACGCCAAAGTCGGCGTTGACGCTGTCCACGATGGCGTTCTGGTGCTTTTGCAGCGCCGCGATCAGTCTGCGCAGCTTGTCCTTGCGCTGCGCCAGACTGGGGAAGGGGGCCGCCGCAAAAGCCTGGCGCTGGCGTTGGCAGAGTGCGTTCAGGCGGGCCAGGTCATCGCTGGGTGAGGTCGGTTTGTGGGTCATACATGGGCCTTTGCCGCGGCCTTGATCAGGTCGGCCGCTTTTTCTCCGATCATGATGGAGGGATCGACCACCCGCAGCCCCTGCACACCGCGCACACGCAGCTGCTCGGCCACCACGGCCATGACGTCCTGCCCCATCCTGGAGGTTCCGACTGGATGGTACTGGGTGCCGGCGTCAATCATCACCAAGTCCAGGTTTTCCCGGGCCGCCAGCCGCAGTTGGGCACAGGATGTGGCGCGGTTTTTTTTGACTTAATTTCGAAATGGGTCATATGTAAGCCTTGGCAATTCAGCCGTCCGGCACGTGCACGGCCATCTGCTTTTCGTCGGTTTGGCCTTGTCAGTCCGGGGTAAATCCCGCATCAAAGGGCCCCGTTTTGGGGCAGGCGCGCGCAACCAGTTAATCGTGGCCCTGCTTATGCAGCAGGCGCGCGCGCCACAGTCCGCCTGGAGATGCAGGTCTGCCGATGAGCCCAGGCGAGCGCTGGCCGCAGGATCAAAAGGTTTTTTGGCGAAACACCCTCCCGGCAAGTGCGCACGGTTTTTTGATGTGGGCTGACCTGCAAGGCGGAGCACGGCGGTCCGGTCAGGATTCGTCACAATAGCGGCCATGTCTTTTTTCCGCTCCTGGCCATACGAGCTGGTGCTGGGCTGGCGCTACACCCGCGCCGGCCGGGCCAGTCGCCGCAACGGCTTCATTTCCTTCATCTCCGGTGTCTCCATGCTGGGCATTGCCCTGGGCGTGGCTGCGCTCATCATCGTGCTGTCCGTGATGAACGGTTTCCAGCGTGAGGTGCGCGACCGCATGCTGGGCGTGGTCTCGCACATCGAGATCTATGCTGCATCCGGCGGCGCCCTGCCCGACGCCGAGGGGCTGCGCGCGCGCTTGCTTGCCCACCCCGAGGTGCGTGGCGCGGCCCCCTTTGTGGCGGCCCAGGCCTTGCTGGCCCGTGGCGAGGACATGAAGGGCGTGATGGTGCGCGGCATCGACCCGGCGCTGGAGCCGCAGGTCAGTGACCTGCAGGACGGCCAGGCCGGTGTGCTGCAGCTGCTGGTGCCCGGGCAGTTCCAGCTGGTGGCCGGGCGCGACCTGGCCGTGGCGATCGGTGCCATGCCCGGTGAGCAGGTCACGCTGATCTCGCCGTCCGGGCAGGTCACGCCGGCCGGTGCCTTGCCCCGGCTCAAGCAGATGCGGCTGACGGGGCTGTTTTCGTCCGGCCATTACGAATACGACTCGGCCCTGGTGCTGATGCATGTGGAGGACGCCGCCCGGCTTTTCCGGCTCGAAGGCCCAAGCGGCATGCGTGTGAAGTTGCGTGACCTGCACCAGGCCCGCGCGGTGGCGGCCGAGCTGCAGCAGGCGCTGGGTGGCGAGTTTTATGTGCGCGACTGGACGCAGCAGAACCGCACCTGGTTCGCCGCGGTGCAGGTCGAAAAACGCATGATGTTCATCATCCTCACGCTGATCGTGGCGGTGGCCGCCTTCAACCTGGTGAGCACCTTGGTGATGACGGTGACCGACAAGCGCGCCGACATCGCCATCTTGCGCACCTTGGGCGCCAGCCCGCGCAGCATCATGGGCATTTTTGTGGTGCAGGGCGCGACCGTGGGGGTGATCGGCACCTTCAGTGGTCTGGCGCTGGGCCTGCTGGTGGCCTTCAACATCGACGTCATCGTGCCTGCGCTCGAACGCCTGTTCAATGCCAGTTTCCTGCCCAAGGACATCTACCTGATCAGCCGCATGCCCAGTGAACCGCTGGCCAGCGACATCCTGCCGATCGCGGTGATCTCGCTGCTGCTGGCCTTTGTGGCCACCCTCTACCCCAGCTGGCGCGCCAGCCGAGTGAATCCGGCGGAGGCGCTGCGTTATGAGTGAATCCAGTACCCCGGTGCTCCAGGCCCACCGCATCTTCAAGGGTTATGCCGACGGCGCTGTCAAGGTGCAGGTCCTGCACGGCGTGGACCTGACGGTCCGGGCGGGCGAAACCCTGGCCATCGTGGGCGCCTCCGGTTCGGGCAAGAGCACGTTGCTGCATGTGCTCGGCGGGCTCGATGCGCCCAGCTCGGGCACGGTGCAGCTGCTCGGGCGCTCGCTCACGGCCGCCAACGCCGCCGAGCAGGGGGCGCAGCGCAACCGCCACCTGGGCTTCGTCTACCAGTTCCACCACCTGCTGCCCGAATTCACTGCGCAGGAGAACGTGGCCATGCCGCTGTGGATCCGCCGCATGCCCCGCGAGCAGGCCCTTCAGCAGGCGGCCCAGTGGCTCACGCGGGTGGGCCTGGGCGAGCGGCTGCTGCACCGCCCGGCTGAGCTGTCGGGCGGCGAGCGCCAGCGCGTGGCGATTGCACGCGCCCTGGTGACCGAGCCGGCCTGCGTGCTGGCCGATGAACCCACCGGCAACCTCGATCGGGCCACCGCCGACGGTGTGTTCGACCTCATGCTGCAACTGGCGCGCGAGCGCGGCATGGCTTTTGTGGTGGTGACCCACGACCGCAGTCTGGCCGAGCGTTGCGATCGCATGCTGCATCTGGCGCAGGGGCACTTGAGCGAAACGCCGACCTGAAGCCGTGTGGATCGACACCCACTGCCATCTGGACGCTCCGGAATTCGACGCTGACCGCGACGCGGTGCGCGCACAGGCGCGCGCAGCCGGCGTCGGCTTGTGCGTGCTGCCCGCCGTGCAGCGCAAGGACTGGGCTGGCGTGCAGGCCCTGGCCATACGGCATGGCGATGGCTATGCCCTGGGCATCCATCCCTTGTATGTGCCCGCTGCGCAGGACGCCGACCTGCAGGCGCTGGACGAGGCGTTGACCGACGCCCGGGGCGATCCGCGGCTGGTGGCGGTGGGCGAGATCGGGCTGGATTTTTTTGTACCCGCCCTGTGCGAGCCGGTCATGCGCGAGCGCCAGTGGCGCTTTTATCTGGCACAGCTGCAGCTGGCCAGAAAGCATGGCCTGCCGGTCATCCTGCATGTGCGCCGTTCGGCCGACCTGCTGCTCAAGGGCTTGCGTCAGGTGGGTGTGGCCGGTGGCATCGCGCACGCCTTCAATGGCAGCGCCCAGCAGGCGCAGGCCTTCATCGGGCTGGGCTTTGCACTGGGTTTTGGCGGGGCCATGACCTTCGAGCGGGCCACGGCCCTGCGCGAACTTGCCCGCAGCCTGCCTTTGCACGCGCTGGTGCTGGAGACCGATGCGCCGGACATCCCGCCGCAGTGGATTTACCGCACGGCCGAGGCGCGTGCCGCCGGCCAGCCCCAGGGGCGCAACACGCCGGCCGAACTGCCGCGCATCGCGCAGGTGCTGGACGATCTGCGGGGCATGGATCTGCAGGCGCTGGCGCAGGCCACTGTGGCCAATGCGCGGCGTGTGCTGCCCGCGCTCAAGACACTGGAGACGTTGACATGAGGCTGCTGGGCTTGGCACCCCTGGTCCAGCCGGGCACGCGGGTGCTGGTGCTGGGCAGCTTTCCGGGTGTGCGTTCGCTGCAGCTGCAGCAGTACTATGCGCACCCGCAAAACCAGTTCTGGCGCATCTTGCGGCAGCTGTGGCCGCAGGCGCCCTGGCCTGAAGATGGCGACTATGCTGAGCGCTGTGCGTGCGCGCTGGCGCAGGGTCTGGGTGTGTGGGACGTGTACGCCAGCTGCGAGCGAAAAGGCAGTCTGGACAGCGCCATCCGCCAGGCGCAGCTCAACGACTTTCCGGCGCTGCTGCGGCAATGCCCGCAGCTCACGGGCATTACCCTCAACGGCGGCGAGAGCTTTCGCCATGCGCGCGCCGTGGAACAATCGCTGGCCCACGCGGGCCTGGCTGGCCGGGTGCAGATCCACAAGCTGCCCTCCACCAGCCCCGCCAACGCCTCCTGGACTTTTGAACGCAAGCTCGGCGCCTGGCGCGCGGTGATGCAAGAACATGGATTGCTGGCATGAGCCGAAAGAAAACCGTCACCCTGCCCGAAGTCAATTTCTCCGAAGACGG
>JACCDG011147594.1_pt1 | contig 27303 bp, 35 predicted proteins | sample 7442471 | NCBI WGS metagenome assembly JACCDG01 (sample SAMN15323444, study PRJNA562643) | freshwater metagenome | isolation source: river surface water | place: USA:Blue River Watershed | collected 2017-08-17 | reverse complement strand
TGAGCAAGTACTTTGCGTCCGCGGAATCTTTTGCTATACTCTCGCGTCTTGGCCTGGTAGCTCAGTTGGTAGAGCAGAGGATTGAAAATCCTTGTGTCGGTGGTTCGATTCCGCCCCGGGCCACCACACATCAAAGCCCGGACTCGCTCCGGGCTTTTTCGTATCCGCCCGCAACGCCACTGTTTGTGCGGATTCCGAGGTTGACCTCGCGAGCGCCACTTCTCCCAAACCGGGCATTTGCCCTCCGAATGCCTCTCCGTTCTCTGTTTTTTCATCTCGGCCTCGAGAGCGTTCGCGAGGCTGTCCCAAGCAAAATCAACAACTTAGACGGGTATGGTTTGAGTCGGTGAGCGCTCTCCATTGGAGATTTGAAATATGAAAAACCGTCACGCAAAACGGCCATGAGCGGGATTTTCAATCCACTTTTCAAGAATCGCCAGCATCCTCTCCCGCCTTCCCGATCTCTTTGATCAACCCCGCCAGCGCATCCATATTGATTTGGATCTTGGCACCATCTGGATACATGGTCACACGCGCCACTAACTTGAAAAGTAGATTGGCCATGCCGAAATCGGTGAATAATCGCCACGATCCATCCAGTCGCAGCATCGATTGGCGGATAGCTTCATCGTCCATCACGCCGTCACTTTTCATCTGTTCGCGTAGATCAGGTAGCCATGGCTCTGGGCTCTTGAAGTGCTGACGCAACTGGGCGATCACAACCTGGTGGATGAATTCTGTGGGTAAATTGACGGCCCCGCCAGTAGCCTCGGGTTTCTTTGCAGCATTCGGGGCCAAGTAATAGCGGTAGCGCTGCTTGCCACGCAGCGAAGACTTTGATGCTGTGTAGGCCTGGCCTTCATGCCAGAACAATTTGTCGTACAGCGGAAACTCAAGTGGACTACGGCCCTCATTGGGAATGTCTTTGCGTCGCGCGCGACGATTGAGCTTTTCTTGCACATCGCGCCATAAATCCAGAGCAATGATCGGTGGGTAAATACGACTGTGCCATTCGCCATCAAACAAGGCCTCGCCGATATACATCCGATTGTTGAGAATGCGAAAAAGCGTTGTTCGATCCATAGGACGTCCCCCACGCTGCTTGCCATCGCGCGTCACCCATTTTTTCGTTTTGATGCCATGACGCTCAAACCAGTCCATCAGGTCAGTAGAAGAGTCGCACGCCAAATAGCGCTGAAAAATCTAGCGGACCAATCCAGCCTCCGGTGGAAGCACCACCAATCGCTGCTCATGATCGACGCCATAGCCCAAGGGTGTGCCGTTACCCTGCCAGCGCCCTTGGCGGCGCGTGGCCGAGAGCTTGTCTCGGGTGCGCTCACCGATGAGCTCGCGCTCGAACTCGGCAAAGCTGGTCAGCAAGTGCAGTGATAACCGGCCCTGATGTGACAGGGTATCAATGTGTTCTGTCACGCTGACTAGTGCGACCTTCTTAACCCGAAGAAGCGGCAGCAGGACCTCAGTCAGATCGAACAGGCTGCGACTGAGCCGATCCAGCCGGTGCATGACGATCACCTCGACCTCGCCCTGCTGAACGAGCTCCAGCAGTGAGCGCAGTCCTGGGCGCTTGAGGTTGGCGCCGCTGAGTCCGTCGTCGATGAAAGGTGGGTATACCAATGCCCAGTCTTTCTCACGCTGGCTGGCGATGTACTGGCTACAACTGTCGATTTGCGCCGCCAAGGAGTTGAATTCACTGGGCTGGCGGTCCGCGACGGACACGCGAGCATAGACCGCGCAGCGCACGCTTGGCGGCGAGGGCTGGTTTGTAGCGACTGGCGTTTGGACGTTGCTCACGGACCACATCTTCTCAAAGAATGGGGGAAGAAGTCCTCTCTCACGGCGGTTCCGGTTGATTGACAGTGCTCTGGTGTTATAAACTGTCGGTGAGGCAGGTAAATCCTGAACCCGCCGGGACGCCAACAAAGGTATCCTAAGCGCGCTGTAAGCGCGTCGGCCTCAGGGACTGCCACCTTCTTGGCTCCGTTATCGGAGCCATTTTTATTTGTGGCAATGGCAGCACATTTCTATCTGGACGAAAGTGGCGACACCGGCTGGCTATTCGAGCACCCTTATACCAAGGGCGGCTCCAGCCGCTATTTGGTCATCGCCGCTTGCCAAGTTGCCCCTGAAGTCGATCACAAGCCGGAGCGGATGCTGCGCAGTATGTATAAGCACCGCAACTGGAAAACAGGAGTCGAGAAGAAATGGGCACAAATGTCCCCCGAGGCTCGCTCCGACTTTGCAAAAAACGCTGCCAAGCTGGTGAGCACAACGCCTAATTTGGAGTTATTTGCCATCGTTGCCGATAAGCGCAACGTTATGGAGCACATCCGCCAAGACGCGAACAAGCTATATAACTACATGGTCAAGCTCCTGCTTTTGGAGCATATGGCCAAGCATGACCGGGTAACTTTCGTGCCGGACCCACGTTCAATCAAGGTCGAAAGCGGCAACAGCCTGCATGACTACCTTCAAACTGAGTTGTGGTTTGGCAGTGCGGCCACAACGCAATTGGAAACCACCCCGCGCGACAGTCGCCATTGCCTGAACCTACAGTTTACTGACATGCTGGCAGGGGTAATCCAGTCCCATTTCGAGTTTGGCGAGTCACGGCACTGGTCACATTTGAAGCCCCACGTAGCCGTCAAGACGCTGTATTTCCGCTGAATACATCTGCAAACCAAGTTGCCCAAATACCCAAAATAGTGGACGTTTGGGGCTGACGTTGCTCATCTACTTGGAGATTGCGTTGATGCGATTCATATTTCAAGTTGCCACCACACATTAAAGCCCGGACTCGCTCCGGGCTTTTTCGTATTCGCCCGCAACGCCACTGTTGGTGCGGATTCCGGGGTTGACCTCGCGAGCGCCACCCTTTGAAATCGACGATTTTGACCCAGCCAACGCCTCTCTGTTCTCCATTTTTTCTATTCGTCACGCGAGCGTTCGCGAGGCGACTTCTTTTGATATCAATGAGTTAGAGGTGTCCTGTTGTGGTTGGCAACCACTATCAGGCAGCGACCGAAATAAAATTTTGTTTGTGCATTAAGGTGCGACATTTGACAATCAGGAGCTGTCTGCCGTGTTGACGGGATGAGTGCCCGTTCAAGGCTGAATGCAGCCATTCAGAACTGGTGGCGGAATGACCGCTACCGCGAGCACCAGTCATTCGAATAGTCGCGAATCGAGGTGAAGTAGCTCATCGTGGGACATAATTGATCTTATAAGAACTGGTCGAGAGAGCTCGGCTTTAAGTACGGGAGAGAGGTCGAGTGACGAACACAAGGCGTGACTACAACAACGCGGAGATTGCTGCCCTACTCTCACAGGTCACTAGCCGTTGCCCATTGTGTGACGATCCGCTCTTCTACAGGAAGAAGCAGCGGCAGTACAAGGGTTACGAGCTGGCGCATATCTACCCGCTGAACCCACGTCCAGAGGAGGTCGTCGAGTTGGCGAACTCCCCTAGGCTATGCGCCGACGTCAACGACCCGGATAACATCATTCCGCTGTGTGTCGACTGTCATGGGAAGTTCGACAAGCCTCGGACCGCAGGTGAGTACCTCGACCTGTACCGAATCAAATTCGATGCGCTACAGCAAGAGCGGCAGCGGTCACTGTCTTCGCAGTACCCACTTGAGTTACAGATTGCCGCGGTCGTTGCTCACTTGCACAGCTCTGCAGTAGAGGAAGCCGGAAACGCAACACTGGCGTTCACTCCAAAAGCGGTCGATGACAAGCTGGACGCGACGATGCCGCCACCCACCAAGCGAAAGGTTCGCAATGCCGTAGAAGATTACTTCCGGCATGTCCAGGCTGCCTTATTGGAGCTTGAGCGCAGCGACCCCGGATGCTCCGAGCTGATCTTCGTCCAGGTCAAATCGTTCTACGTGATGCAAAAACGTCAAAGCCTGCCGCAGTCACAAGTGTTCGCCAATTTGGTCGATTGGATCCGCGCTCGTGCGAAGGCCCAAACCCTTGAGTCGGCAGAGGCCGTCGCTTCGTTTTTCATTCAGAACTGCGAGGTCTTCGAGTGATCACACCTAACAAGGTCGTACCGCTGTCCGCCTCAGTGTTGGGGCGCCTAACCCATGTGCTGAAGGCGGGGCCAGACCCGACCCGCTTGGCGGACCTATTCCAGCAGGTAGGCGACCAGTTCGAGAGCATCGACCAGCTCCTGCTGGCGCTGGATGTACTGTTTCTACTCGATCGATTGACCGTCGACTTCAGCACTGAAAAGGTTGTCTATGCTGCGTGAAATTCGCTGCGAGAAATTCCGCACCGGCGTTGTCAGTTTTCATCCAGGCCTGAACGTCGTGCTGGGCGACGACAACGCGACCAACTCCATCGGTAAGTCCACGCTCTTGATGCTTGTCGATTTCGTGTTCGGCGGGTCGACGCTACTGGAATGGAACGAGGACGTCGTAGCTGAGTTGGGGCACCACCACTATGACTTCGCCTTTGAATTTGACGGTGAACTCCTTCGTTTCCGGCGAGAGACGATCACACCAGAAGCTGTGTACGTCTGCGATGCGGACTACAAGGTACTGGCGGCAATAAAGCTGGACGAGTTCAACGCATTATTGAAGAACGCGTACGGCCTCACGCAGCCGGGCCAGACTTTCCGCGCAGCCATCGGCCTCCATTTGCGTGTATGGGGTAAGACCAACCTGATTCCTGACGAACCACTGCATTCGTTCCCGAAGCAGAAGGATAAGGATTGCATTGACAACCTTATCAAGACGTACGGAAAGTTCGAGTCGATTCGAGAGCGCGATGACGCAGCACGAACGGCCGACACAGACCTTAAGGTCATCAGGGCAGCGGCAGGCAAGCAGCTCATTCCGAAGGTAACCAAGACGGGGTATGCACAGGCTAAGTTGCAGATCGCGGGTCTTGAGCGCGATCTTGAAGATGTGCGTCAAAACTTGGCCAGCTACGCAACTAGTCTGAGTGCGGTGATCAACAAAGAGGTTCTAGATCTCAAGGAGCGCAAAGACGACTTGCTTCAGCGCCGCATGACCGTGGCCGGGCGCCTCCAGCGGATCGACCGCAACCTCGGTGGAAAACGCTCCCTCCACGGCGGCAATTTCCAGGATCTCCAAAGATACTTCCCGGAGATCAACACCGATCGACTCGCCGAGGTCGAAGCGTTTCATGACGGCGTTGCCCGCATCCTTAAGGAGCAGTTGACGCAGTCCAAAGAGCAATTGGCAGAGGAGTTGAAGCTCATCGATCTGAGCATTGCAGGAATCGACTCGGAGATTACAGCAGCATTAGGATCGGTCGAACAGCCTGGGGCGCTGGTCGACCACGTTTACAAGGTCGCTTTGTCGCTTCAGACCGCACGGGCCAGTAGAGATGGCTACGAGCTCGAGCAAGCGCATATCGATGCGCAGCGAAAGGCAAGAGAAGCACTTGCGGAAGTCAAGGAACGTATCCTCACCGAGATCGAGACCAGCGTGAACGATGGGATGCGCGAGATCGCCAGCGAAACCGTCGGCGAGCACCGCAAGAGCCCGCGCCTGTCGCTAGACGACTCCACCTATGACTTCGAGGTTTTCGAGGACACAGGCACTGGGACAGCTTTCTTTGGGCTAGTGCTGTTCGACATGGCGGTGTTCCGTGCAACCAGCCTTCCGGCCATTGCGCACGATTCCGTGCTCTTCAAGAACATTTCGAATGATTCTGTCGCCCATCTCATCGGGCTGTACGCAGGCATCCAGAAGCAGTCGTTCCTCGCGCTTGATGAGATTCAAAAATATGGGCCAAAGGCTGCTCAGACTTTGCAAAAGCAGAGCGTCATTCAACTCAGTGACAGTGCTGTGCTCTACATCAAGGACTGGCGACCGAGTCGTCCAACAGCAGCGAGGATCGACGCAGTTTGACTGTCGGCCTAAATCGACGAACTGCCGACTAAACGCGCCTTCTTGCCTCTAGCACCTCCGCGACACCACACGCGTGTCGGACGTAGCGGATTTCTCTCAGACGAGGTCCAAGCCTGCCGCGCCCAATATCGGTGAACTGGTAGAACCCTCTGCTCGCCGACTTTCGGCCGCATAGCGCGCCTCGACGCCTGCCAGATGAATGGCAGCACCCGCTGCAAGCCGGGTCTACAGATTGAAAAGGCCGCAGTCGGCGTCAGGTCGAAAGGAGCATTCAACCTGGGAAACCGTCGGGGAGTATCTGTTTCTGGATCGCCCAACTGTTGGGCCAGGGGCGGCGTATTACTGTCTCCAGCGCTGCTTCGGGAGACTCGACCAGCCAATCCGTCACCTCTGGAGCCAGGAGTGTCAGCCGCATGATCCTCCTTACTTGGGTGACGTCCATGCCCTCAGCCTCAGCAATCTCGCTCACTGCCCCCGCCCGTTGCTCATCCAGCAGGCGTTGCCAGTGATGAGCAAGCCCGAGTGCCCGCATCAGCGCTGAGTCCCTTGCAGCCTCCCGGGCTTCTCGCTCCTGATTAACCTCCGACAAAAAATCCTGAGGCGAATCCAGCGGCGTGATTACCTGCTTTTTTACTGTCCGTTTCACCAGCTTCCAGGGCACAAAAGTTTCCAGTCGAATACCCCCAGCTGGCATGGGGAAAGCTTGGGTTCTGGCATCGCCAATTTGCTTGCACAAAGTCTTCTTTGGCATCGATGTCTCCTACCTGAAGCGCTCAAGCAATTGGCGTTGCTCAGACCAGAGAGCGGGGATGTCGTTGCGCATTAGCCATATCAAGGTAAGTTGCTGTGGCTGGCTTCCGGCTAAAAATTGCTCGATGATGTCCGGCGCAAGACGTGCCAGGCGGAGCAATCTACCCACTGTGGTCGACTTTAGTTCTTCAACCCGGGCGATGTCGATGACATTTTTAAATGTGCCGCTATCCAATAGTGTGTGCCAATGCACGGCTCGCGCGACTGCCTCTACGATGCGGACGTCGGGTAATGATTCCTTACCATCGACGAGCAGCTTTCCCTTTTTGCGCTTGAAATTTAGAGGCACGAAAACGTCTGACGAACTTATCACGCGTCCACCTCCAGCAATTCCGCACCAATCCCTGACGGCGAAAACTCGCCGATCAAGGCGTCCCAGCCCAATTCCCGCCACCGGACTTTGATGCCTTGCACTTCTCCGACATGAACAAGATCGACGCGCTCGATCATCAGGTTGGCGATACGGTGACGCTCGACAGGAAACAATTGGGCCCAGACTTCGTTGAGTCGTTTCATTGCCATAACGATGGTTGCTTCATCGACCAGTGCACCGTTGCGCCGAATATGGCCGACCACTGAAGCAATCGATTCGGGGCTGGTCAGTACCGTACGAATCTGGGCGACGACTGCCGCCTCGATTTCCGGTGCAGGCAGACGTTCGTATATCTTGCCCGGCGCGCCGAAGCGGCTTTCGGACTTGGACACGTAGTAGTAATACAGACGTCCTTTCTTGTTTGTGTAGGTCGGATACATCCGTTCGCCAGTCGGCGTGTAGAGCAGGCCTCGCAGTAATGAATCGGTGCGAGACCTCGCTTTCGTTTCTGCTGCGCGCGTGTGCGCGTCTGTCGCCAAGATGGCCGCTACCTTTTCCCAGGTTTCGTTATCAATAATGGCCTGGTGTGCGCCGGGATACCAAGTTCCCTTATGCGAAATCTCGCCGAGATAAATACGATTGCGTAACAGCTTGTGCAGGTATTTTTTGTCCATACGTGACCCTGCATGGGCGTGGCCGTCTCTGGTTGTCCAGGATTTGGTCGTGATGCCTTCTGCCGTCATGGCAGCCGCAATCTGCGTCGGTGAGCCATTGGTCAGCATCTCTGCGAAAACCCGGCGCACAACGGTTGCTTCAGCTTCATTGATAACGAGCTGGCGGTTATCGACGTCATAGCCCAAGGGCGGCACACCCCCCATCCATAGGCCCTTGCGTTTTGAGGCAGCAATCTTGTCGCGGATCCGTTCACCAGTGACCTCGCGTTCAAATTGTGCAAAAGACAGCAGGACGTTGAGCATAAGCCGTCCCATCGAGGTGGCCGAGTTGATCTGCTGGGTAACAGCACTGAAGCTGACGCTACGTCGATCAAACAGCTCTACCATTTTTGCGAAATCGGCAAGGCTGCGCGTCAGGCGATCAATCTTGTAGACGACAACAATATCCACCTTGCCGGCGTCGATGTCGGCCATCAGGCGTCTGAGAGCTGGACGTTCAGTGTTCCCGCCCGAGTAGCCAGGATCATCGTAGTCATCTGCCACTGGAATCCAGCCCTCGGCACGCTGGCTGGTAATGTAGGCATGCCCGGCCTCCCGCTGTGCATCGATGGAATTGAATTCCTGGCCAAGCCGCTCGTCGGAAGATACGCGGCAATAGACGGCGCAGCGCTTGCGGGCCTTGGTGCCGGAATTTTGAGTGACGGCGCTCATCGCGGATCACCTTTACCGGTCAAGCCAAAGAACATGGGGCCAGACCAATGGGTGCCGGTGATGTGGCGCGCCACGGCTGTCAGGCTCTTGAACGTGTTGCCTTCATATTCGAACCGGCCGTCCGCATTGACCGTGACCCGATGATCACGTTCTCCCCATTCCCTTAGTAAGACTGTGCCCGGCGCGAAATCAAACTCCCTTGGCTTGGCGCGTAGCTTGATCTTCGAGTGCTTCGCGCCGATGGCTTCGAGTCGCTTTCTGGTTTCTGGTGCGAGGCCGCCAAAGGCCTCCTCCTGAATTTTGTAGGCGAGACGAGACTCGACGTGCGTGCGGTTTGGGTAATCCGGGCGCCGTGGAAAGTAGCGATCCCACATTACCCAAAGCTCAGACATGGGCAGGCAGCCTAAACTGACGATCTGTGCGGCGACGGATGTTTGTTGGTCGTTCATGACAACTCCTGTTGATACGGGGTTGTATGAACGCGCTGGTCGGGCACAAAGCCAAGGTTAACTACACTCTCTGCTGGCTTGTTAGCCACATACCTGCGGGCGATCGCCGTGGCCAAAATAGTAACAATTTCGGATGCGCGTTCGTCGGCTCTCATTTCGTCGGGATCCGGTAAGTTCGGTGTTGTCATTGGTCTTTGATCAGGAATCAAACTGGGTGCATGAATTTTCGGAATTGACGTTCATTTGCGCCAGAAGGGAGCTGGCGAGGGCTGATGACGACTGAGGAGGGCTGCGGAAAAGGCGCGGATTTTTTCGATCAGTCTGTCGATGTTGATGGTTTGAGAGCTATTTGCTAGGAGAACGAACGTTCTCTATAATCGAATTCATCATGAAAGCCCTCAACGATCGAGAACACCTGGCGACCTTGCAGCGCTACTACGCGCAGCACCGAGTACTGCCCTCCTACGCCCGGCTGATGGAAATCCTGGGCTACGCGTCCAAGTCGGCCGTCAAGAAGGTGCTCGAACGCCTGGAGGCCGCCGGCATATTGAAGCGCACGCCCGACGGAGATTGGGCGCCCACTGAGCGGTTTTTTGAACGAGTGGTGGCCAACGAGCCAGTGCCGGCCGGCATGCCCGTGACCACTTTCGACGATGGCGTTGAACAGATGACTATCGACCGCTACCTGATTCAAGAGCCGGGACAGACGGTGCTCATCCGGGTCAAGGGAGATTCCATGATCAACGCAGGCATTCACAGCGGTGACATTGCCGTGGTGGAGCGCCGTCAAGATGCCCAAGCGGGTGAACAGGTGGTCGCCGTGGTGGACGACCAATTCACCCTTAAGACCCTCGGCCGTGACAGTGAAGGATATTGCCTGCTGCCGGCCAACCCAGAGTATCCCGTCATACGTCCCAACGGCAAGCTGGAGATCTTCGGAGTGGTGGTGGGCCTGGTGCGCAGATACACGTAACAAAGACCAAAAACATCCCCGGAGACACCAATGAAAATCTTCAACCCCCGCCATTTCTTGCGCCACATCGCGCCGACCATCCTGCAGGACTTTGTGCAATCCCATCCCTTGGGCATGCACCTGGCAATCGACTGGACGTTGCCAGAACCGAGGTTGGTCCATGCGCTCATCGACGCCGTCGAAAACCTGCAGTCCCGACTGCTCGAAGATATCGTATTGACCACGGCTGAAAAAGTCGCACTCGAGGAAAACCTGTTCCGGTGGAACGAAGACCTGCGACGCGCCCACATCACCGGCACGGAGGCCGGTGCCCGCGAGTTTGCGCTGGGGCTTGCGCATGACGCCGCCGTGCTGGAACAGCTCCACGGTATGGATCCACGCGAGCAAGCGCTGTGGATGCTCGCCCATCACGAACAGGTGTTTCGGAACATCGAGCTGCGGCTGGCGTTTCGGGCCAAGACCCATGGCCGGTCATGGAAACCCAGCCGGATTCTTCCTGACCTCGTGCCGCATCTGGATCAGGACTCCCTTGAGGCGTTCAAGCGGGATGTGGCAGCGCTGTATCAGAAATCCGGCGGCGGCATTGGCTCATACATCGAGGTCAGTCGCTACGGCACCGATGGCAGCATACAGTTTACGCTGTACGTCGAAGGGCCGATCACGGCCATTGCCCAGTTTCGCAAACACGATTTCAAGCGCATCGCGACCCGCGTTGCCCTGGAAAACGCACTGGTCTATCACCCCAATTCGGGCGTGGTGGAAACCGTGGTCAAGGGTGGTGCCAAAAATCACGCCGCTGTTCTCACCCTGTTTGCCAAGCATCTGGCCAAGACCGAATTGAAACCCGAGGCGATCACGCCCAGCCGGTTCAAGCTCAGCGTGTTGAACGACGGTCTGCTGGCGCCCAAGGAAGACTGGTCAACGCAAGGCATACAGAAGGTTCGGCTGCGCCGGGCCAAGTTCACGCCAGCCGACCAACGCAGCAGTGCCATCCAGATCGAAGCCAGCCCCGAAGCCAATCGCGAGGACGCCATTTGCGTGGCCCGCGACAAACTGAAAGTGACGCATTCCTTCGATAGCGAATTCGAAATGGACCGGGCCACGCTCATGGTCTACACCCGTGACCAGAACAGCAGCCGTGAGGGCCACTTCAGTTTCGACGTCTACGCCAGCGGCTCGACCACCATCAAAAACCTGTCGCACCGCAATCAGCAACTGGCGCAGTGCGTGATACGCAGCCTGGGCATTGTCGAATCGCCTGGTGCGGCGGCATGAGCCAGACGCAGATCGAGGCCACGGCCCTGTTGTGCCGGATGCTGGAGAGTACCGCCAAGGAAATCTCAGGTCCGCTGTTGGCCGATCCTGGCAATCAGGACGCCCTTGCGCAACTTCGGCGTGAACACTTGGTGGGATTTGGTGAGCCAGTCAACTGGTTGCAGTGCCCGGAATGCCGTGATGACATGGCCCGTGTGGTGCGTGAGCTACCCGGTGACAAGGTGCTCCTGCTGTGCGGCGGTGACTGTGAAGATTTTGAGACACCACGCAGCGTGTGCCAAACTACGGTGGTCTACACCGAACGTGTGGTCGGCCATCTGGCCACGGGGCTGGATCTGAGCCGGCATCAGATCGAGTGCCTAGTGCCCGACCTGGCGTGGCGTATGGGCTTGGTCGAGGAGCGGCGCGGAAAGCCGGTCACCTGGTATTTCGCGCGTCACCTCAACCGCGACACCACGGCTCAAAAGCTGCTGATCCATTTGAGCGGTCACCGCGCTGATCGCAGTGCGCGCATTTTGACCAGCAGTCCGGTGCCACTGCCTGCCAGTTCTCCGCTGGCGCAGTACGAGGTGGTGCATCTGGCCGATTTGATGCGCGTGTCGCAAAACCGCTTCGAGTGTTTTGCTAACCGGGTCATGGAGCCGACAGCCGTCTACCAAGTTCGTGATCCGGCGACGGATCGGGGCACGACGCTGCGGTATGTCCGCTCCGAGCGCAATGTCTACATCGACGGCGTGGCATATCCGCTGGAGGCGATGCAGGCCAACATTTTGCTGGCGCTGATCGACGACTTTGACCATCGGATGGAGGGCAGCGCACTGCGCGATGCCTGTGGCTCGTCAGCCAGGAATTTCCGGCCGGTCAAGCAATTCGACCGCAACAAGTTCGTCTACGAAACTTTCATTCGGTACATCCCGGGCGACAGGGAATACGAATTGGTGATTCCTGCGAGCGAGCTGGCCTGGATCTCCAAGCGGGCCTTGATGACGACTTAATTCAGGCGCGTTGATTGACCAGTTTTTCGATGGCTGCACACGCCTCTATCAAGACATCGAAGTCTGGCGCATCGATGGGCAAAAGCCCATCCTCCAACATGGCGGTGTAATCATCAGCCAGAGCCTTGCGGGACACGCCTTCGGGAATCAACTTCAAAGCACCTGAGGTCGCTTTGAAGTAGTCGACCTTATTACCGGCGGCGTCCTTCTCTGCGAAGAACATCGATTTGTGTTCGGCCACCTGATTAGCCAGCACGCGGTCTTCTGCCGCCTGTTCTAGGATCGGGGAATTTGCAAATGCCGCAATGTCATACCAATGACGGGAATACCGTTCACCGCGCAAACGACCTTGCGCGCAGTACACATGCGCAGCCGTGGCCTTCTCCCAGAAGGTTCGTTCGGCCTTCATCACCCTTGGGGCGGCGATCGGAAACGCCACCTCGTTGATCACGTCGGCCATGTCACAACTGATTGGCCGGGTTTGATGCGGCTCGCCTGTGGCTCGAGCACCAAATTCCAGCAGCACGCTGGCAGCCGCGTAACCAGTGCCTGTTTTGAGGGCCGGATAGGTCAACAGCAATTTGTCTTGAGCTTCGCCGTCGATGACCAATTGCGCGTCGATTCCGGCCGTCTGCAGCGCATCGTGCAATATCGGAACTACGGTTTTACCGATCCATTGCGGTAATCGCGCCCGAACGGCTGTGCTGATCTTTTTTTCTTGACTCGCCGTCAACGGGATGGGGTTGGCTTCGCGCAGCAGATCGGGGACAAGCGCGCGAATGTCATAGGTGAGATCGATATCTTCGGAAAACCGTTCAATCAGCTTATAGGCCTTCGACAGCGATGTGCCACCCTTGAAGGTCAGAGCCTCGCCCAGCGAGGATTGATAGATGGCATCCAAGGTCCAAACAACCCAGATGTCTTTTTCCAGCAGGTGAGCTGGTCTGCCCAGCTCGCTGGCAGCGACCTCAAGGGCTTCACTCTGGTCGTTCCGGCCAAGTTTGAACCAAGACTCAGCCATGTTCGGTCACTTCGCTGACGGCTTGAGCCATCCATCCTGGCAAGGTTGCGCGTGCAGCCCGCATGGCTTGCCACTCCTCGGTCGAGAGCCGATTAGACAAGGATTTCAGCGCTGTACCTGCTTGTTCGGGACCAAGCCATGACAGCGCTCGAATGACCCGGCCAGCAGGGCGCTTGCCCAACGCCAGCTGCCAACGGTTGCCGTGTTTGAGTTCGATCTGTCGTTTGCCCAACTGCAGCTTGCGCGCCGGACCTGAGGTCAGAAACACCTCTCGGGCGGGGACCTGGGTGGTCAAGCCCAGTGCGTTCGCCTCAGCAGCGCCATGGCTGACAACCAGTTCGCCACTGGTCGATTCAATGGCTTCAATGATGGCCTCTGTCGATGGTGGGCGTACGCCAAATCTTCCGTTGACCGGACGTGTGTAGGCGCCTCGCCCAACGCGCAGGAGGCGCCCCTCCCGGGCCAACCGAGAGAACGTCTGATCCACCGCCGCACGGCTGGCCAAGTGCAAAAACTCCTTGGGCGAGAGTAAGCCTCCCTCAGGCAGGGCGTCGGCGGCAGACAGGATGGACTCGTTCAGCGTGCTCATGGGATCACTCCAGATGTCAGAAGTGTATATCTATATCTGACAATCTGCAATATGTCCTTGACCTCCCAAGGAATGAGGCCGATTCGCACGCTGCAGGTTTGTGGACTGTTTCTGCGGACTCTGCGGACCGGTTTGTGGAATCTCGATTGATGCAATGCCAGCACTGGTTAGCGCTGCTCTCAAGTGGCCAGAAACCAGGGCTCATCAACCATCAAGGAGATTCACGTGCAAGCGTCCGAAACCGTTACACACATCTCACAGAGTCAGCTGGCAGATCGTTGGCAACTCAGTGAGGCCACCCTGGAGCGGTGGCGTTCCGAGGGCATCGGCCCCGTTTATCTGAAACTACGCGGCCAGGTCCGCTATCGCCTCGAAGACATCCGTGCTTTCGAGGAAGACAGCATGCGTGCCAGCACCAGCAAGGCGGTGGCCGCATGAGCACGCTCACCATAACCAACTCCGAATCCTCGGCGCTCGAGGCTGCCTTTCAGCGCAGTGGCATTTCACTGCCTGTGCCGTTCATGGAGTTGTCGGCCACGGTCATTCGTGACCTGCCGCTGCCCCATGTGGCGGACCTCAAGCGATTCGAGGCAGTGGCCAAGTCCGAACTGGTGGCGCTGTCCAGCATGATCCAGGCGGGTCTGGACATGCGCTACGGCGAACAGGCCAAGGCCCAGCTGCTTGCGGACAACAAGGACACTGGTACCACCCACGTCATCGATGGCGACTTCGACGTCACGGTCGAGGTCAGCAAAGACGTCTCCTGGGATCAGAAAGCACTGCAGGCCATCTGGAGCCGCATGGTCGCGGCCGGCCAGGATCCGACCGAGTTCATCTCGGCCAAGTACAGCGTGAGCGAATCCCGCTTCAAGGCCTGGCCCGAGGTGTTTCGCCAGCCCTTCATAGCCGCGCGCACGGTCAAGCCCAAGGCAGCCAAGTTCACCTTGCGCAAGCCCTCGGCCTTTGAAGGAGCACAGTGATGTTGCCCATCATCTCCGCCGAAGAACGGCTCAAAGAACGGCACAGCGCAAAGGTTGGCCTGGTGGGGTTTCCTGGCGTGGGCAAGACCACGCAGCTGCGAACCCTGCCGCCCAAGACCACCCTGTTCGTGGATCTCGAAGCCGGCGACCTCTCGGTCAAGGACTGGCCGGGTGACACGGTGCGTCCGCGCACCTGGCAGGAGTTTCGTGACCTTGTGGTCTTCCTTGCCGGGCCCATGCCCACCGCATCAGCCGACCAGGCTTTCTCCAAGGCGCATTACGACCATGTGTGTGCCACCTACGGTGATCCGGCTCAGCTGGCCAAGTACGACACCTACTTCGTTGACAGCCTGACCGTGCTCTCGCGCCTGTGCCTCGCCTGGTGCAAGACTCAGCCCCAGGCTGTCAGCGAGAAGACCGGTAAGCCTGACAACCGGGGAGCGTACGGCCTGCTCGGCCAGGAAATGATCACGGCGCTCACGCACCTGCAGCACGTGCGCGACAAGCACGTCATCTACGTCGCGATCCTGGAAGAGAAGACCGACGACTTCAACCGTCGCTACTACCAACTGCAGCTCGAAGGCACCAAGACCGCGCTGGAACTGCCTGGCGTGCTCGATGAGGTGGTGACGCTGGCCGTGCTCAAAGCCGACGACGGCTCGACCTACCGGGGATTTGTGACGGGGGCGGATAACAGCTTTGGCTACCCCAGCAAAGACCGCAGCGGCCGCCTGGACCCCATCGAAGAACCCCATCTGGGTCGGCTTATCGCCAAGTGCCTCGGCCAGACCGCGAGCATTAATTCCAACACTGAACACACGAATTGAAAGGACACTCCATGAATACCTACGACCACGCTACGGCTCCCAGCAGCTGGAACGATTTCAACGACGCCGAAGCCCAGCAAGGTGGCTTTGACCTGATCCCGCGCGGCATCTCCGTGCCCGTGCGCATGACCATCAAGCCCGGTGGCCATGACGATCACACCCAAGGCTGGACCGGCGGCTATGCCACCCAGTCGTTCGACACCGGGGCGGTCTACCTCGCCTGCGAATTTGTCGTCACCGACGGCCCGTTTGCCAAACGCAAGATGTGGTCCAACGTCGGGCTGTATTCGCCAAAGGGTCCGACCTGGGGCCAGATGGGACGCAGTTTCATCCGCGCGGTGCTCAACAGCGCGCGCAACGTCCAGCCGCAGGACAACTCGCCCCAGGCGGCAGCAGCCCGCCGCATCAACAGCTTTGCCGACCTGGACGGCATCGAGTTCCTGGCCCGCGTCGATGTCGAAAAAGACGGCAAGGGTGAGGACCGCAACGTGGTCAAGGTCGCTATCGAGCCGGATCACAAGGACTACGCACCTGTGACGGGCATGTCCCCAGCAGGCGGCGGCCACAGGGGCGGTGGTGGCCACTCTGGCGCGCCAGTGCAACCCACCCCCGCCTATGCGCAGCCCGCCCCACAGGCGCGCCCTGTGGTGCCCACCGGCAAGCCTACCTGGGCTCAGTGAGGGAGGCGACATGCATGCGAGGCAAATGCTGGGTGTGCTCGCGTCAGGCGCGCGGATTGGGACACACCGACAACCGCCACCCGATTGGGGATGCCAAGCGCTACCCGCTGGACTGGGTGTTTTGCAGCCGGCAGTGCCAGGACGTCTTTCATCGGATGTACGGCAACTGGGTCGATGCACAACGGTTCAACCAGGAGGTCGAGATGATTGATGCCACAGACATTGAACGCTCGGCCATGCGCTCCTGCCTGCGTGCCTTTGGCGAAGCGGCCGGTGACATCGGATTCGACAAGCCGTTGGGTGCCTACTCCGAGCAGGAGGCCCTGCAGGTGATTGATGCGATCGTCACCCGCTACACGGAGGCTATGGTGGCCCACCACGCGGAGGCCAAGTACCCACCGGTGCGCGGCGTGAAGCCCACGGTTGACGACCCGTTTGCAGACCTGGAAAGCGATCTACCTTGGGAGACGTCTTGATGCTGGACTTCAACGCATCGGCCAGTCTCTCCGGCCAGATCGAGGCGCTGATGGACCTTGCACTGGAGCAAGAGCGTGATGCCACGCCGCCGCGCCAATACCTGGGCGGCTCCCGCCTGGGTGTCTCGTGCGAGCGGCAGTTGCAGTTCGAGTATGCGCAGGCACCAGTGGACCCCGGCAAGGGGTTCTCGGGCAGGTTACTGCGCATCTTCGAGCGAGGGCATCAGACCGAAGCCATGGTCATCCGCTGGCTGCGCATGGCCGGCTTCATTCTCAAAACCGAGGATGCCGAAGGACACCAGTTCGGCTTCAGCGTGGCACAGGGCCGTTTACGTGGACACGTCGATGGTGTGCTGGTGGGCGGCCCAGAAGGCTTTGCCTATCCGGCGCTTTGGGAGAACAAGTGCCTGGGCACCAAGTCCTGGCGCGAGCTGCAAAAGCACAAGCTGGCCGTGGCTAAGCCCGTCTACGCCGCCCAGATCGCGATCTACCAGAGCTACCTGACCCTGCACGAGCACCCCGCGCTCTTCACGGCGATCAACGCCGACACGATGGAAATCTACGCCGAGTTGGTCCCCTTCGATGCGGGGCTGGCTCAGCGCATGTCCGACCGGGCCGTGAAGGTCATCCAGGCCACCGAAGCCGGCGAACTGCTGCCACGCAGCTTTGCCGAGTCCACCCACTTTCAATGCAAGTTCTGCGCTTGGGCAGAGCGTTGCTGGAACGCGAATCGATGAACACAGAAGAAGAACACACCTACCATCCAGCCAGACCACCGGGTCTGGACTTCAATGACGATGCATCGGTTGCGCTGCAGCCTGTGTCTACACACCAGCCATCCGATCGGGATGAGGTCCGCGCCACTTTGCTTGGTCGGCTAGGATCGGTGCTAATGGGCCTTTTCCCCGCTGGCAAGGTCAAGCGCGGCAAGTTCCTGATCGGCGACATCTTGGGCAGCCCGGGCGACAGCCTGGAAGTCGTGCTCACTGGCGAGAAGGCGGGCCTTTGGACCGACCGCGCCGATGACTCCGGTGGCGACATCTTCGACCTGATCGGCGGCCACTTTGGCATCGACGTCCATGGTGATTTCGCTGCCGTGCTCGACCGCTGCGCCGAGCTCATGGGACGCGCGGCAACAACACCGCGCAAGGCCAAAAAAGACGTGCCCGTCGATGAACTGGGTCCAGCTACCGCCAAATGGAACTACCTCGATGGTGAAGGCAAACTGATCGCTGTCGTCTACCGTTACGACCCGACCGGTGGCAAGAAGGAGTTCCGCCCCTGGGATGCCAAGCGTCGCAAGATGGCACCGCCCGAGCCTCGGCCGCTGTACAACCAGCCCGGCATGCGGGCGGTGGATACCGTCGTCCTGGTCGAAGGTGAAAAATCTGCCCAGGCCCTGATCGAGACCGGCATCTGCGCCACCACGGCCATGCACGGGGCCAACGCGCCGATCGAGAAAACCGACTGGTCACCTCTGGCTGGCAAGGTCGTGCTGATCTGGCCGGACAAGGACAAGCCGGGCTGGGAATACGCCGACCGTGCGTCTCAAGCCATCTTGATGGCCGGTGCTCGCACCTGCCACATCCTGTACCCACCTGAGGACGCGCCGGAGGGCTGGGACGCAGCAGACGCGCGTGCTGAAGGCTTCGATGTGGCCGGCTTCATCGCCCACGGTCCGCGCATGCAAATGCATCTGGTCGATGACGATCCGGGCACGCTGGCGACCGCCGCAGGTCCGGAAGAAGCTGTCTGGGGCACGGAAGATGCCATGGCGCTGTCGTTCACACGCCGGTATCACAAGGACTGGCGCTATGTGGCTGGCTGGGGCAAGTGGCTGGTCTGGGATGGGCAGCGCTGGCGCTCAGAAGACACTCTGGCCGCCACCGACCTGATCCGTCACGTGTGTCGGCACGCCTCGCTCAACACACGCAACCCGCGCATTGCCTCCAAGTTGGCCGCGTCCAGCACGGTGGGTGGTGTCGAGCGTTTGGCACGGGCCGACCGTAGGCATGCCGCCACCACCGAAGAGTGGGACGCTGATCCCTGGTTGCTCAACACCCCGGGTGGCGTGGTCGACCTGCGCAGTGGCCGTTTGCGGCCGCATGAGCGTGCAGACCGCATGACCAAGATCACCACGGCCACACCCCGAGGCGAGTGCCCTCAGTGGCGGGCGTTTCTCAATGACGTGACCGGTGGTGATCAGAACCTGCAGGACTACCTGCAGCGCATGGTGGGTTACGCCTTGACTGGCTCGACCCGTGAACATGCATTGTTCTTCCTCTACGGCACCGGTGCTAATGGGAAATCGGTTTTCGTCAACACCCTGGCCGAAATCCTGGGCGACTACGCGACCAATGCGCCCATGGACACCTTCATGGAGACGCGAACCGACCGGCACCCGACCGACATGGCGGGGCTGCGTGGCGCGCGCTTTGTGGCGGCCATTGAGACCGAACAGGGGCGACGCTGGGCAGAGTCCAAGGTCAAGAGCCTAACCGGGGGGGATAAGATCGCCGCGCGTTTCATGCGCCAGGACTTCTTCGAGTTCTTCCCGCAGTTCAAGCTCTTTGTGGCAGGCAACCACAAGCCGGCCATCCGCAACATCGACGAAGCCATGAAGCGGCGCCTGCACCTGATCCCGTTCACGATCACCGTGCCACCCGAAAAACGTGACAAGCACCTGCAGCAAAAGCTGCTCGCCGAACGCGACGGGATCCTTGCTTGGGCTATGGATGGCTGTCTGGCGTGGCAACGACTGGGCCGGCTCGATCCGCCGCAGCAAGTGCTGGATGCCACTGACGAGTATTTCGAAGCCGAGGACGCCTTGGGCCGCTGGCTCGATGAGCGCTGCGTGCGCGTCGGTGCGGCCAAGTCGCTGACGGCTGAGCTCTTCACGGACTGGAAACAGTGGGCGGATGCGGCCGGCGAATACGTCGGTTCACAGCGCCGTTTCTCGGACCTGTTGATTACCCGCGGGCTTGAGAAATGGCGCAACGGGGTCGGTATCCGAGGGTTTCAAGGCATCGGCCTCAAGAGCCTGCCCACGCCCGCGTATACCCCCTACGCCGATAACTGACGGATCTGAAAACCAACCGTCTGACGCAGTCGACACAGTTTGTCGTAACTCTCCACACGCGTGCGTGACGCGCGGGATATAGGGGTTTCGAGATTCTGCGTCGACTGCGTCAGACCCAAGAGCAAACAAGAACTGACATCATGAACACGACCATCCTTGCCCTCGATCTGGGCACCACAACGGGCTGGGCAATGGCAAGCCGCGACGGCAGCATCACCAGTGGCAGCCAATCCTTCAAACCACAACGCTTCGAAGGCGGCGGCATGCGCTTTCTGAGGTTCAAGCGCTGGCTCACCGACATCAAGCAGTGCAATGACGGCATCGACCAAGTCGTGTTCGAAGAAGTCCGCCGCCACGTTGGTGTCGACGCGGCCCATGCCTACGGCGGATTCATGGGACAACTCACTGCCTGGTGCGAGCACCACCAGATTCCCTACCAGGGCATTCCGGTCGGCACGATCAAGAAGCACGCCACGGGTAAAGGTAACGCCAGCAAGGACGAGATGGTCGCCTCCGTCCGTGCCCGTGGTCACAGCCCGGTAGACGACAACGAGGCCGATGCTATTGCCTTGCTCTACCTGGCCCGCGAGATGGCTGCAGAGGGGATGTGACATGAAAGTGCCGCAATACCGCTACCGCTGCCCCCTGGGCAATCTGCAGCCGACCACACCGGACCTGGATGCCGTCAAACGCGAGGGCTGGCGCACCGACCACATCCTGGTGGTGTCCGAGCACGACGACCGGCTGGACTGGGTCGAAAAGCAGTTTGTGCGCAGGCTGGGCGAACGTCTCTACGGGGATGGAGGCAAGTGCCATGACTGAGATTCGAACCGAATGGACGGTCGAAGAGGTGGCAGCTCGCTTCGCTGAGGCTGCCGAGACTGCGCACAAGCTACCGCGGGTTCGGCCAGGCGGTTACTTCAACCCGTGGATGACGCTGGCCTTCCAGGTGCCTGAGCGTTACCCCGACCCCGAGCGTTTGTACCGACCCATGCCGCCCAGTCCACAGGCTGTGCAGCGCATGTTGGAGGTCTCCCGCTGGGTGCTGTGGCTGGAGGTGGAGCAGCGGCATCTGGTGTGGATGCGTTCAAACCGTTATCGCTGGGAGCAGATCGGTCGGCGGTTTGCCTGCGCAGCCCGCACCGCTCAGCGCCGCTTCGATGCCGCCATGCATCTCGTCACCCTGCATCTGAACCAAGGCCACTGAGTGAAGTCACGGCAAGTTGATGGCTTGCGCGGGGTGACGCGGGATGGTTATGACGGATGCCAAAACACCCCCTGTCGCGTTTTACCCGGTTTCGGCCTACAGTTTCAGCTATGGTCAGGACAGCGGTGTGGGCAGTGGATGCTATCTTTGGATTACAGCGGCCCATCCCGTCAGATGCGGATCGATGCAAACCCCTGATGGCTGATGCCAACCAGATGATTGCGGAGTCCTGCGGAAAATCGATGGGTCCTTCCTGGCCAAAGCGGTATGCGGGGGGCAACAGCGCGAGATTTCGATAGCGTCTGCCCTGAAAAACAGGTTACCACCCGGCCAGGTTACCGGCCCGTGGTTACCACCACCCCAGACAGTTACCACCCCCTGAATACTTCCAACCCGCCCGGCGGCAACGCTCGGCGGGTTTTTCAATTCCATGACGCCAAACCTGCAGATCGAATACCGGCCGATCGATGCGCTGCTGCCTTACGCGCGCAATCCGCGCACGCATTCTCCGGCGCAGATTGCCAAGATCGCGGCCAGCATCGTGGAGTTTGGCTGGACGCAACCCATCCTGGTCGATGGCGACAACGGCATCATCGCCGGCCACGGACGCTTGGCGGCGGCACGCAAGCTGGCACTGGCCGAAGTGCCGGTCATCGAGCTGAGCCATCTGAGCTCAGCGCAGAAAGCCGCCTACGTGATTGCCGACAACCGCCTGGCGCTGGACGCCGGGTGGGACGATGAACTGCTGGCACTGGAATTGGCGGAGCTGTCCGAGGCTGGGTACGACCTGTTGCTGACTGGCTTCGAGGATAACGAGCTGGCCAAGATGCTGGCTGATCTTGGTGACGGTGATGCGCAAGCGCCGGGTGAGGATCCGGCCAGCGAAGAGGACGACGATGTCCCCGAGCCACCCAAGCAACCGATCAGCCGTCCTGGCGATGTCTGGCAGCTTGGCTCGCACCGCGTGATCTGCGGCGACGCGTCCGATCCGGCCACCATCGCCACCCTGATGCAGGGCGAGCAGGCCAGCCTGTGCTTTACCTCGCCGCCCTATGGCAACCAGCGCGACTACACCTCCGGCGGCATCGCCGATTGGGATGGCCTGATGCGTGGTGTGTTCGCACAGCTGCCCATGGCGGCCGATGGCCAGGTGCTGGTCAACCTCGGCCTGATCCATCGCGACAACGAATTCATCCCGTATTGGGGCCAGTGGCTCGCCTGGATGCGAACCCAAGGCTGGCGGCGCTTTGCCTGGTACGTCTGGGATCAGGGGCCGGGGATGCCCGGTGACTGGCAAGGACGCCTGGCCCCCAGTTTTGAATTCATCTTCCACATCAACCGGCAGACCCGCAAACCCAACAAGACGGTGCCCTGCAAGTTCGCTGGCCAGGAAACCCATCTGCGCGCCGACGGTTCATCGACCGCCATGCGCGGCAAGGACGGCCAGGTCAACGGTTGGACCGCCGCAGGTCAGCCGACCCAGGACCACCGCATCCCCGACTCGGTGATCCGGGTCATGCGTCACAAGGGAAAGATCGGTCAGGGCATCGACCACCCCGCCGTGTTCCCAGTGACGCTGCCTGTCGAGGTCATCGAGGCCTACACGCAGGAAAGCGAGATCGTGTTTGAGCCCTTTGGCGGCAGCGGCACCACGCTGATGGCCGCGCAGCGCACCGGCCGCATCGGTCGGGCTGTCGAGATCGCACCTGAGTACGTCGATGTGGCGCTGATCCGTTTCCAACAGAACTTCCCCGGCGTGCCTGTCACCCTGGCCACCACCGGCGAACCCTTTGAGGTCGTCGCTGCGCAGCGACGAGAACAAAATGCAACTATCTGAACATTTCGAACTGGCCGAGTTTCTGGTCTCAGAGACGGCCGCACGCCGTGGCATCGCCAACGAACCCTCGCCCGAGGTCATCGAAAACCTGCGTCGGCTGTGTCAGCTGGTGCTGCAGCCTCTGCGCATCCAGCTCGCTCGCCCGGTGGTCATCTCGTCTGGGTACCGCTCTCCGGCGCTGAACCGCGCCGTGGGTGGCAGCAAAACCAGCCACCACATGCAAGGGCGCGCTGCCGATCTCATCGTGCCGGGGCTGTCGCCGCTGGCCGTCTGCCAAGCCGCGCAGCAGATGAAACTGCCCTGCGTCCAGATCATTCACGAGTTCGGTCGCTGGGCGCATCTGGCGGTGGCCCTCCCCAACGAGCGCACCCAATTGCTGACTGCCAAGCTGGCGCAGGGCAAGACGGTCTATGAGCCGGGGTTGGTGCATGTCTGAACCTTGGCTCTCTACCCATATCGAGCGTTGGCCCACAGAAAAGCTGGTCCCCTACGCCCGCAACGCTCGCACCCACTCCGAGGAGCAGGTGGCGCAGATTGCCGCCTCCATCGTCGAGTTCGGGTTCACTAACCCGATCCTGGCCGGGTCGGATGGCGTGATCGTGGCCGGTCACGGACGTCTGGCCGCCGCGCAAAAGCTGGGCTTGGACAGCGTACCGGTGGTCGTGCTCGATCACCTGACCCCGACCCAGCGCCGGGCGCTGATCATCGCGGACAACCGCATCGCAGAAAACGCCGGCTGGGACGACGCCATGCTGCGCATCGAACTGCAGTCGCTGCAGGAGGATGGCTTCAACCTGGACATCACCGGTTTCGATGCTGACGCATTGGCCGAGATCATGGCCGGAGAGGAGACCACGGTCGGCGGCCAGACGGACGACGATACCGTTCCCGAGGTGCCGGTGACGCCGATCTCCCGACCGGGAGATGTCTGGGAGTTGGGCAACCACCGGCTGGTGTGTGGGGATGCCACCGACCCCAAGAGCTACGAGCTGCTGATGGCAGATGCCTTGGCCGACATGGTGTTCACCGATCCGCCTTACAACGTGGACTATGCCAATAGCGCCAAGGACAAGATGCGCGGCAAGGACCGCCCGATCCTGAACGACAACCTGGGCGATGGTTTTTACGACTTCCTGCTGGCAGCATTGACCCCGATGCTGGAACGCTGTGCCGGCGCCACCTACATCGCCATGTCGTCCAGCGAGCTGGACACGCTGCAGCAAGCCTTCCGGGCTGCCGGAGGCAAGTGGTCGACCTTCATCATCTGGGCCAAGAACACTTTCACAATCGGCCGTGCCGACTATCAGCGCCAGTACGAGCCCATCCTCTATGGCTGGCCCGAAGGGCAGAACCGCCATTGGTGCGGTGACCGCGATCAGGGCGATGTTTGGAACATCAAGAAGCCGCAGAAGAACGACCTGCACCCGACCATGAAGCCGGTGGAGCTGGTCGAGCGGGCCATCCGCAACTCCAGCCGCCCCGGGGACATCGTGCTCGATCCCTTTGGCGGCTCGGGCACTACCCTCATCGCCGCAGAAAAGTCCGGCCGTATCGCCTGGCTGATCGAACTCGACCCCAAGTACGTGGACGTGATCGTGCGCCGCTGGCAGGATTGGACGGGTCAGGAGGCTTATCGGGAAGCCGATGCGGTCAAATTCGACGATCTCGCAGCAGTGGCAGGCATGGCGACCCCAGCAGATTAAGCGCAGGCCGACGTATGAAACGGTCGCGCCTGATGTCCCTGGTGGAGTCGCTCGCCAATGTGCTGGTGGGGTATGGCGTGGCGGTGGCCACGCAGATGTCGGTGTTTCCGTTGTTCGGTCTGGCCGTGACCGTTACCGTTACCGAGAACCTGTTGATCGGCCTGATCTTCACGGTCGTGTCGATCGTGCGCAGCTACGCGCTGCGCCGGGGCTTTGAAGCCCTGCGGGTGCGTCAGTCGGCCATGGCCTCTTCGACGATCTCGCAGTGAATCACGAACCCGGTGAGGTAAGGCAGTCCCTTGGGGATGCCGTACTGCTTGCTGGTTTGGCGACCGATGGTCCAGCCCATCCAGCGTTGGGTGGCGGCGTGGATCGCGTCCTTCAGGTTGGCGCCGGCGTGCACTTCGTTCAGTACATCGTCGGCAAAGTGGCGACCGTGGCGGCTGTCGAGGAAAGTGCGCACCGATTCGAGGGGCTGGGTGGTGGCGTCCGAGATCGCGGTTATCGCGATCGGCCAGGCTGCTGCGGCTTGATCATTCATCGTGCCCCAAAAGCCCCAGGTTTCGTTCTGGGTGGCAGGGATGTGGGTGGTGGTCATCGTCGGCTCCGTGTCTGTGTTGGCGATGACTCCATTGACGCGCTGTAGGGCATGGAAGCCAAGGCTTTCTGGATCATTTTTCGAGAGCGTGATCATTTTGCGACGCTGGCCAGTTCGGCCTGCGCGTTGGCGATCAGGTCCAGGCGCAGATTGGGCGTGATGTTGCAGGCCAGGGCGTTGAGTGCCCAGTTCATCACCTGTGATTTGTCGTGCGGCGTCTCGGCCGTGTCGAGTCGCTCGATGTAATGGTCCAACTCGCGCAGGCTGCGCTCCACGGTGGACCGGGCGGTGAGCAAGGCGTCTTTGGCCTTTTGTTCGGTCATCTGGCGCATGAGGGTGTCGAGGTCTAGGGTCATGGTGGGGCTCCTTCAATCGTTGGGCGATGACCCCATTGACGCGCTGCTGCGATGCAAAGCCAAGGCTTTGATTTCAGAAGATGGACAGCGTGGCGGCAGAGCCACTACCCCAGGCGGGCCGCGTAGCGGGCGTAGTCCCCGCCAGACGGATCGACATAGAGGTACGGGCGACCGGGGGCGTGAACTTCCACGCACAAACGTCCTTGGCCAACATAGCCACCCTTGCCGGCCAGCCAGTCGCGCGAGACCAGCAGGTTGGCGGCAAAGCCATCGAACTCCTCGGGCGTCATGGTCCGGGTCTCGGTGACGTAGACGATGTAGTCGCCGCTGGCGCTCATGTCCTTGAGGTTCTCGGGCTTGCGCGCAAAGGGCAGTCGGATCCCGAGTTGCTCGACTTGAATGTCCTGGCCCTCCCACTGGAGAGTCAGCGGGGTGCGTTCAATGGTGATGGACATGCTGGGCATGACGGGCCTTTCTGGTTGGTGTGTTGGTTGGGCTGGTTGATCGGTACATGGGGCTCGCGGCGTTGGCCTGCAAGGCTTCGACGCCCGCCAGTGCCAGGGTCAGCACGGCTTTGTGAAACGCCGCTTCGGCCAAACAGGGCGCGAGCCGCGCGTCTGCCAGCAGGCTGTCGATGCTTGGTGCCACCTTGGACCGCATCGCGGCGCATACCGCCTCCTGGGGCGCCGAGCTGGCGCTGCGGATTTCCGGGCACAGGCTGATCAGGGCGCGAAACGCCTGGTCGGCCAGGCGCTGCCCGAGTTCATCGAGGCGCGCCAAGTTGGGGCGGGCGTTCATGCGGCCTCCGATTCAGTGGCGGTGGCATTGACAGTGGACTCGATACGGTAAACGCGCTGACCGCCGGCATCCTTGACTGATGTGATGGTCAGCCCCAGGCGCTTCTTGAGCGTGCCGGCCAGGGTCCCGCGCACGGTGTGCTGCTGCCACCCCGTGGCCTCCATGATCTGCGCGATGGTGGCGCCCTCGGGACGCTGCAGCAGGCCAATGACCAGGGCCTGTTTGCTGTCGGCGCGGGTGCGAACTGGCTTGCCCTTGGCGGGCTGCTGCCAACTGGCCTCTGCACTGGCGACATCGGCCTCCAGTTCTGGATCGTCGAGTGTGATGGTCGGCGGCATGGCGCCCGGTCGGGGCAGGCCCAGGGCGTCGTAGCCCTCGGCGGCCACCACCCAGTCATCGCCGTCGGGCGTGATCAGGGCGCGTTTGAACAAGCCTTCGAGCACCTTGGCACGGGCGCCGCCCTTGATGTGCTCGGGGAACCAGGCGATCTTGCCGCCGCTGTGTTGTACGGCGTACTCCAGGATGGACTGCTGGTTGGGGTTGAGTGAGATGGTCATGGCGCCCTCACGCTTGCAGGGCGGCGGTGCTGCCGTTGCCAGGATGGACTTTGCGCACGCGGTGCACGGCCTGCTTGGGTGCGTCGCCGGCCGCACGCAGCCCAGCGTCAAACGCAGCCTGCAAGGCGCTTTTGACACCCCAGACGCTCACGTCGTGGAAGTCCAGGCGGTCACTGTGCTGGGTCACCAGCGTTTCGATGAACAGGTGGTCCAGGGCAATCGATTCGAGCAAGAGCTTGATCTCGTCAGGGGAGAGTGCGGTGGGTTGCTTGGGTTTGGCCATGTGGGGCTCCTTGGTGGGTTGCTTGTCAATCGACATCCGCATTCACGCGCTGTGCGCCGCAGAAGCCAAGCGCTTTTTAATCCCGGGTGATTCACTCGCCTTTGCCTGACCCATACCTCCAGGAGGCCACCCACTTGCACTGAGTAGATCAACACCATGGGACTGTCCATTCGCGCCTACGCGCGCCACCGAGGCGTGTCGCACGT
>JACCDG010667445.1_pt1 | contig 27310 bp, 46 predicted proteins | sample 7442471 | NCBI WGS metagenome assembly JACCDG01 (sample SAMN15323444, study PRJNA562643) | freshwater metagenome | isolation source: river surface water | place: USA:Blue River Watershed | collected 2017-08-17 | reverse complement strand
TCTGTACCATCGCACTATTTCAGGTGAGTAGCGATGTATGTGCTTTTGGTGGAGGTGGGGAGAATCGAACTCCCGTCCAAGACCTGTTTCACTTCACTTCATACAGCAATAACTCTTATTTATTCTACTCCGAAGCGTCCTTTGATGTTTTCTAAACAATGTAGTCTGCCGGTATTGTAATCAGCATTGCCGACGCTGGTCTTACACATTGCTATACATTCTTCAATAACCCGTTCGGCAATGTCATAATGTTCGCTTTCGGGAATAATGCCCATACTCACGATTAGTTCTCGGATTTTAGGATTTGGTGTCATTGTTTACTCCCAGCAAGTCCTTGATTAGTTGCTTCTTATCTTCTACTGGCATTTCAAAACGAAAGAATGGAGTAGAACCCATCATCCTATCAAAAACCAATCCGGATAACGATAATGTCTCTAGTGGTCCGCGGTGTCGTTCAATACGGACTTCGCCTGCATTCTCAGTGCCATAGAACCAGTTGTCCGTAGCACCGCCCTCTATTTGTTGTTCAAAATATTGTTTCATCATTCAACTCCGAAATGTTCTTTAATCTCTTGGATACATTGTTCGCCACCATTTAACCAAGTATCTGCTGATTCAGGGACAGGATCGCTAATAACTTGCTCACAACAACCGATACATTCCTGAACAATCAACTCGGCGAACTTTTCCAAATCTACTGTAGCAGGATCGATATAATCCGGCGGTGGTGGTAGAAAATGTCCCCGAAATGCTGAGTAGTTAGGATTGCCACCAGCTTGTTTGGCTAGTTCTCGAATTCGTTCGTTCATATATTGTTCCTTCCGATACGACTGTAGCCTAACTTTGATTTAATCTCTTTACGGTCTTTATTCTTTTCCGGCTTCCATGCCCGCGGGTCAACTGTTTCGCCAGTTAGTTCATAACGAAAGTCCGGGTCATAGACCATGTAGCCTAACTTGTTCCATTTTATTTCGCCGCGGTCAAAGAGAAAGATACACCCACGACACATACAAAAACTAGCACCATTGTCACTCATTACATTGCCATTCACTGTACCCACATACTTTACAACATTGCCACGGTGCATTTCTCTCAAGGCTTCATAATAGTCAATCATTCATTAACTCCAGAATTTAACAGAGTATAACACTTGTCGAAACCTTTGTCAAGCGGTTTTCTATGGTTTCGACTAAATAATAGTATGAAACACAAACATCACATTATCCCAAAACACATGGGCGGAACCGACGATCCAAGCAACCTTATCTCCCTAACTCCGGGCGAACACGCCGAAGCACATCGGTTATTGTATGAGCAATATGGGCACTGGCAGGACTATGTTGCTTGGCAAGGTCTTGCCCAACTTGATGCTAACTTTGATGCCGCTAAAGAATCTATACTTGCTGGCAGTAGAAAAGGTCGAGCTACGATGGTCAAGAATCGTAAAGGCAAGAAGTGGGAAGAAATACACGGAGTAGAACGAGCCACTCAAATGCGTAAAGAGTTTAGTAAGATTCGTTCAGCACAAGGAAAGACTTGGGCTGGGAAAGTTTATGATGTTACTCATCCAGACGGGACAGTTGAGCGAGTAGAAGGTTTGCGTCAGTGGTGTATGGATCGCGGATACAATGCTAATGCCTTTGCTAATGCGTCATTACGAGGTAATAAGACACACGGTGGTTTCATGGTAAAACAGGCTTAGTCGAACCCGCGTCCAGAACACTTTTCTCTTTGCTTCTTACAGCAATATAATAAAAATGAATGCAACTACGATTACAAATCCTATCGCAAATCTAATCAAGTCATCATCCATATCTTATTACAACACAAAATTATTTCAGTGTCAACCAAAATGGTAAACTTTCCAGAGCGTGTGGGGCCTTTACCGAGCCTGTAGGAATTTGACCTACTGCATATCACTATGTGACCTGCCTCTGCGAAAGCAAAATTATTTATTAATTGCAAAAAATTTATCTACTATAAACCCTGCAGGATCAAATTCATTTGGTAAAACTGCTTGATTGTATCTATGAGGATACTTATGGTGATTATTGTGCAGACTTTCACTTAAAGACAGAAGTTGGAACTTGGTATTAGCACTAAGATCATTTGTATCGTAATTTCTATAAAAAAATTTACTCGATCCGTGAGACAAGAATGTTCTAACAAGATTAGTATGTAATGTTGTAAATCCTACAGAAGTTAAAAAAAATAGTGCTATATTCCAATTTACTATTAAGGAAAATGCTAATATTACTGCCCATATATGCAGATAGTGATGATGAAAGAATAAAACTGTTTTATCTCTTAGTAAGTCTACCGGAAGCCTTATTTTTTTCTTTTCAAAATAATTAATACTGTTTAAAGTAAAGAAAAAGTTTTTTAAATATCCATCTCTAGCACTGTGAGGGTCTAGAGATGTATCGCTGTGTTTGTGATGATGTCTATGAATAGCAACAGCGTAAAGAATACTGCCTTGTCCGGATAACAAATTAGTTACTAATAAAAATATTTTCCTCTTAGTGCCTGTTTCAAAACTTCTATGACTAAGATATCTGTGATAGCAGATTGCGTTTCCGAAGATAGAAACAACGTAATGAAAACAAAAAGCTGCTATGATCCAAAATATACTACTGTACACTAGACTGTAGATAAAAGCTGCTATTCCTAAGATCCAAAATAATCTTATTGACCACATATCTGAACAACTTCAATACCAGACTTTTCTAAAAATTTAACGCCGCTATCATCCCTGTAGTTTTGATTAAAATATACACGACGAATACCAGATTGATAGATAAGTTTGGCACAATCGAGACACGGACTGTGAGTAACAAATAGATCAGCTCCAAGGCCACTGTTCATAGACTTTGCTAGTTTTGCAATAGCATTTGACTCAGCGTGAAGTACTTCTGGTTTGGTCCTGAGTTCCTTTATTTCTTTCTGTGGTACACCATCTACAACAGCAACCACAACTTCTTCTTCACAGTTGTTATCCCATCCAGCAGGCATACCATTGTAACCGTAACTAATAACAGTATCATCTTTGACAACCACTGCACCGACATGTAATCGTCGAGCATGACTAAGCTCGGCAGCTCGCTTTGCCCAGTCCATGTACAAGTTAACAAATTTTTCTTTCATGCTTATCAAAGAGTTTTTACAAAAGATAACGGAGGTCTTCCAGTCAAAGGTCCAACAATTGGTTTGTCAAATTCTGGAGGTAATGTCCATGCTCTGCCAACACTCCATACTAGATCATAGTATTTTCCACCCCAATTACATTCCGTAACATCGTCACTTTGGTTTCCGCCTGCAATTTTTATGGTACGTTTTACAGGATCTACACCGCGAACAAATGCCACATGTCGATCAATGACTATAACATCATTAAATCTCCAAGTAGTTGGATCTTTTGGATTAGCATAAGTAGTTGCCCATTCTCCTTTAAAGATTTTTGCACGACCAGGTGGAGTAGTTCCGGTTTTCGCATAATCATAAGCCCACAATGAGCGGCTGACCTTTGGTAATCCAGAACGAAATAAAACCGATCCGACAAACCCTGCACACCAAGGGGTATGATCATCTGTGTAATTAAATCCGCAATCCTTGTAACATTGTAAAATGTTAGGATTCCCAGGAACACCTTTACCTTTTTCTTTCCATGCACCGTTTCTTGCTTCGGATAAAATACTGTTAAGGAAATTGCATAGATTACCGTAACCAGTTCCTCCCGCCGGCGGGCTAGATAAAGATGATTTAGCAGGCTCAACTGGTGTTCCAGTTGAAGCATCAGTTCCTCCAGAAGGACCTGATCCGCCAGCGGCAACGTTTACAGGAGTACCTGCACCATTCATACCGTCTGCAATTACAATGTCAGGGTCAGCCCCTCTTGCTTTTGCGGCATCTACTGTAGCATCAATTTGTGCCTGCGATGCTGTCGTAATAGTCGTAGGCGGGTCTTCGGGGGCAGTAAATTTAAATATTGCACTCACCCCAGCATTTTGCCACAATGCTATTTTAACAGAATTGGCAAATACATTATTACTGTAGTAGACATCTGAAATTCCACCAGTACCCGGTACATACGGCATATTTTATCTCCTAATATCTATATTTAAGCTAGTGCAATACCGGTGGTTCCCTGCATGTATTGATCAGCAGCATCCTTCTTACTGGAGCCCATTGCTAAAATGTGAGACTGTTTTAGGGTAACAGTATCTTTTGCAGACAAAAACATAAACGGAATCATTCCTAGACCCTGCGGCCCTAAAGTAACTGCTAGAGGTTTAGAAACTTTTACATGCTCTGAAGTTTCTTCTTCTAAACGTGCAATAATTTCTTCACCATTTACTAGTTTAATACTAACCACATCTCCTGCGGTAACTGGTTTTTCAAATAACATAATTAATCCTCTTTTTCTGTAACTTCAACCCAAGTGTGGTCACCTAACCACTTTACCTGAGTAATATATTCGTATTCTTCAGGCTTACCTGTTGACCAGTCACTGGGTCCTGTCATAGTCAACCTGGTAATGTTTTTTCTTGTATCAAAAACTAACCAATAGATATTTCCGTGTGCAATTTGAAATTGATACTCAGCAGCATGGACTGCATCGGTTATTTCTAATCTTCTCTTTATATCAGCTGCCTGTTTTTGCAATACAGCAACTAATTCTATAATCCTATCATATTCTTGTTGTGCATGTAGTCTAGCTACATTCAACATTATATCTTTCTGTTTGGTAACTGGAACTAGATCAAATTTAAATCCGCCTGCTTCTGTTGCATAGGGACTAACATTTCTATTAAAAAATGCTATTGTTAGATCCGTCGAAGTAGAATCGTAACTATTTCTTCCCTTTGCAACATTACTCATAACTCTCCAGATTTTGCTAATTTTAATATTAGCGAATATTGTTCATATGCTTTTTTAACCGCAGGGTAAGTATCACGCAGATATTTTTCTTGTTCTTTCTGTTCCATCAAAGATTCAAACAAATTAAAATGACCTTTTTCTGCCATGTTATTAAAAACCTGTTTTTCAAACTCTGCCAATCTTTGAAATTCACTTTCAGATATTTCAACTGTATAAAGAGTTTCAGTTTCAAATGTCACATGTTCGTTCAAGAATCTGTTGTAGTCATTGGCGAACCTAAACATTTGAGTGTTTTGTTTAGTATGCCTATAGGCTCTTTTACTAGAATCAACGACTCTAATACCGTGCCTGTAGGCAAAGTCTTTCATATCACTGGTCGGGTTGGACATATTCAGTAACCATTGGAAAGATTTCTGCAATAACTTTAGCACAGGCTCTTGCAACTTCCATATGTTCTTTTTGTGTTCCGTTTCCGCTACGAAGTTCAATAAAATGAACCCAGCTACGTAGTGTACCATTCATATATAATCTGCTGACAGTAAGACCTTCTGGCAAAACTGCTCTAGCTTGTTCCTTGGCAATACCTTTTGTAATTGCCCACGAGTACGCTTCCTGTGCTTTTTTGATCAGTTCTTTTTGTATAGTTTCCCAACCGGCAGCGATATATCTGTGTTCGTCATTGGTTAATTCAAGGTCTACACTGTTTTGACGATTTTTTGTATCTTGTAAACGAGCTTCACGAATAACAAAGTCAAGGTCTTTAGTAGGATCTGCATAACGCTGACTAAATTCTTGAAAACTAAAACTACGATGACGCAAAATCTGTCTAGCAATATCACGAGTAGTTTCAATCTCAAGACAGGCACTGACCATTTCAAGAGGGCTCCAGTGCTTATGTTTGACGAGATAGCGAATTAATTTTTCAGCAGTTTCCATATTGTATTGATTACTGGGATTACTAACACGAGCACAAAAAGCAATTAACTCTTGTGCATCAGTTAGTCCCTCATCGTACATACTTCTTGCTGGTTTACTTGATGATATTAACCTAACTTTCATTTGTCTTCTTTCTTTATTGGTAATTCACACAAGGCTTCTAGAGTCTTGTAATGTTCGTATGCTTTACGCAAAGCTTCAAAATGTTCTAATTTTTCTGGATTAGGTTGTAAGATAGCCAACCGTCTATTAATAGCTTCGATAGTTTCTTTAAAACTAATTCCAGCTACTTTTAAGTCACCCGTAATCTCAGTGTCCCCATTTACGTGAAGTTTCTTATCATCAGTACTGGTAATACTAGATGTTGTAACGGTTGGATAGATAGAACTGCCCCATGAACCATTGTAACCGGCACCAGTTGATATAGTATAACTAGATCCTTGAGCACCAATTGTTGATCCTGCTGCTAATGTAGACTTCATTAGATCATCTAATTCTTGAGCTGTGAACCCTACATTAATTGTCATATCATCAGTTGACCAACTGATGTCTTGTTTATTCTGCGTATCCACCGGCAGTTTCCTCTAGATATTTTTGAAGATCTGTAAAACCACCAATTAAGTTACTGTTGATAAAAATTTGAGGAACAGTTCTGGCAGTTGGAACAGATTCAAGTAACTGTTCTTTGGTCCAAGATCCTTGACTGATGTTCCTTTCTTCAATTTCATAGCCTCGCTGCTTTAAAAGTGCTTTGGCTTGATCGCAATAAGGACAGGGAGTTTTACTCCATACAATGGCTTTCATAAATTTTCCTTTTGTTAAGTGTAGTTATTTTGTAACAGAATGTCAAGGTCTAATTATAGATCTGGCAATTCTTCTAGTTCAACAGAATCACTCATAACACCAATGACATAATTGGTGCTTTCGTTTTCCTGTAGTGCGGTCTGCTTCTTGTTGATATTAACATGTTTGTTAAACCAAGGAATTGGACTGGTTTTAGGGTGGTCTTCGAGATACTTAATACCAATTTCTTTAAGACGAGTAAAGGCTGTGTAGTCTACAAAGTCTTTTAAAATATGTGCATTGAGTCCAATGACTACACCTTTCTTGAATAGATAGTCAGCCCATGCTTTTTCTTCTCGAATAACTTCAAGATACATAGCATAAACTTCTGCCGCACATTCTTGTTCAAGTTTAACAAAGTCAGGATCGTCTTTGGTTACATTGTTAATCAACCATGCAGTCCAATCAGCATGTAGAATCTCGTCTTGTAGGATCAAGCTGATGATATTACCATTTCCAATGTAAATTTTGTTTTCAACCATTGCTAGACTTGTAGCAAAACTTACCATGAAGCGTAAAGCCTCCAATGCGTAAGATGCGTGTAGTGCCATCCATATGGCTCGCTTATGAGCATAGAGTTCAATTTGTTCGCCCAATTCTTTGCGGCAGTTAAGCTGATGTAGGTCCTCATAGTAACGACCAATATTAGCAGCCATACCAACAATTTCAGCTGTGTCATGAATTTTGTTAAATTCTTCTTTAGGTACTCCATATACATTCCTTATGATATGGCTGTAGCTCTTTGAATGAATATTGGTTTCAAAGAAACTCCAGTTTGAGACTAGTGCTTCCAATTCTGGGATACTAATTACAGGACTAAAAACTTGATTTGGTGCACGACCTTGAATACTGTCCAAGGCAGTTTGTCTTAAAAGATTGCTGGTAAAAATATGTTTTACGGCTTCACTGGCTTCTTTGTGATCAATCTTATCCTTAGTTAAACTAATTTCTTCTGGCACCCAAAAAAATCCTCGTGCAAGTTCTTCGTATTTAGAAATCTTGGGATACTTTACTTCTTCAAATCTTTGAACTGTTACTGGACCTTCTGGATCCAAAAACATTCGACGCTTGAGATAATTAGTTTGTTTACTTAGGTTATATTGTTCTTTACTCATTTGTGTGTTTCTTTCTATAATCTTCTACTGCTGCTTTAATAGCGTCCTCGGCTAAGATAGAGCAATGTATTTTAACCGGAGGAAGTGCAAGCTCTTCCGCAATCTGTGTATTCTTGATAGTTGTTGCTTGGTCAAGTGTTTTGCCCTTAACCCATTCAGTGACCAATGAACTGCTTGCAATAGCACTTCCGCAACCATAAGTCTTGAACCTAGCATCTTCAATTATTCCTTGTTCATTTACTTTAATCTGCAACTTCATTACATCACCGCATGCCGGTGCTCCAACCATTCCTGTTCCTACAGAATCGTCACCTTTGTCAAAACTACCAACATTACGAGGATTTTCGTAATGGTCTATTACTTGATTTGAATAAGCCATTTAAACTGTAACTCCTAATCGTATGTTTACAACGTTCCAATCTATAATACGCCAAATGTTATTAAGGTACTTGGCTTTATCCTGTTGATAATCTAATGCCCAAGCATGTTCCCAAGCATCGACTAACAGAGCAATTTTCATATTGTTACTATATTGATGATTATGAATTGTTTTTATCTTTCCATTAAAGTCCATGTAGATCCAATTTGATCCTTGTGCTGCCATGAATTCTTTTTCAAATGCCTGTTTAAATTTATCAAAACTACCCCATTCTCTATCTATCAATTCTGCAGATTCACCGTCTGGTTGGTTAGCTGCCAAGGGAGCAGTTAGATTTCCAAAAAATAAGTTATGAAGAACAGCACCGCCGTAGTTGAAGTCTGGGTCGCCTTCTCCTTTATTGTAACGCTCAAAATATTTTGAAGCAAGACCATCGTAATGATACTTTATAGTAGCTTCACTCATTACAGGATCTAGTTCTGACTTTTCATAACGAAGCGGATTCTGGCGAAGTTCTTTTCCGTCGCGGCCTTCAGTTACGTATTTTAAAAAACGAAAACTCATATTGAAAAACTACTCCCACATCCGCATGTAGTCTGTGCATTAGGATTCTGTATACTAAAACTACTATTCATTAAATCTTCTTTATAGTCAATTACTGCACCTTCGAGATACTGCATACTCATAGCATCAATTAAGATCTTAAATCCAGATTTTTCAATTACAAAATCATCTTCTTGTTGTTCTTCATCAAAGGTAAATCCATATTGAAATCCCGAACATCCTCCTCCCTGAACAAACGTCCTAAGTTTCAAATTAGGATTGTTTTCTTCAGCTAACAAGTCGGATATTTTTTCAACGGCTGAATCAGTAATAGTTACTTGGTCCATAATCACAACTTACAAGATTCACAGTCATCTTCTAACTGCTCATATATTAATACATTATCGGCAGCATTAATCGCATGTCCGTTAATTCCATTAACTTGAGGAGTTGAATAAGTTCCTGTTATATTATTTTTTGCACCAACCTTATTAATCAAACTATAATAGATAGTCTTAATACCCCATTTATATGCTAACATAAGATTTTTTGCAATAACAGTTCCTGGAACTTTTGCATTTACAAAATGTGCAGGATTATAGAATGTATTAGTGCTTAGACTTTGGTCGATGTATGCTGCCAACACTGCCGCAGTCTTTAGATAATCAACACAATCCTTCTGATCCCACATTAGTTGATAGCGGTTCTTTAGACGTTTGTACTCCGGTACGACCTGTACAAACGATCCGGCTTTTGATTCCTTAACAGAAATCAATTCCATTGGCATTTCAATTCCGTTAGTGGAGTTTAACACAACCGAACTGGACTCAACTGGTGCCACGGCCATCAACGTAGCATTACGAATACCGTACTGCTTCATTTTATCACGTAAAGGCTCCCAATCTAGACTAGGAGTAAAGTCTGTTAATTCATCGACTCCCTTGTTACGACGTTCCCAAGGAAATACTCCCTTACCATAATAAGTGTATTGACTACGCCCGCATGGTCCGCGTTCTTGGGCAAGCTCAACTGACATTTCAGTTAGATAGAACGCTTGATGTTCCATCCAGCGTTTGACTTCTGCAAGACTATCGCCCTGGCCATATTTTAGTCCACGTTTGGCATGCCAATAGGCTAGGTTAGTAATTCCTACACCCAATGGTTCAAAATCTTCATTGGCCAATCTAGACTGTACGCTTAAGAAGTCTTGATAGTTAAGTAGATTGCTTAGGCTTCGAACTAGAACTCTACATGCCTTTCTCATTTCTGCAGGTGTTCGGAAGGCTCCCCAGTTGATGCTGCCAAGAGTGCAAAGAGCAATTCGTCCCTCTGGATCTTCAATTCTCTGGAAAGGACGGGTGGGTAAAAGTATCTCCTGGCATAGATTGGATTGATATATTGGATCAACTTTAGTATCAAAGGAGCCTTGGTTGATAACGTTGTCGATGTTGACAAGATAGATGCGACCAGTATCAGTCCTTTCTTTAAGGATACCATTTTTGAATATCTCATCCGCCGATAATGATTTCTTTTTAATTGTCGGATGCTTTTCATAGTTCAAATAAAGTTTTTCAAACTCGTCACTGTCTCTATAATATGCTTCGTAGAGGTCAGGGACTTCGTGCGGATCAAATAGGGTAATATCTTCACCGTTCTTATAACGACGCCAGAACATGGCGTTGACTACAACAGAGTAGTCCATTTGTCGAACACGAGTTTCTTCAGTACCTTGGTTATTCTTTAAAACGATTAAGTCTTCAAACTGATAATGCCAAATCGGAAATGTAACTGTACAGCTGGCATTACGAATGCCTCCTTGACTGCACGAACGCAGATCAGCAAACCATTTCTTTAGAAATGGAATCATTCCTGTATGTTTAATTTCACCGTTTCGAATTGGAGCACCTAAGGGACGAATACGACCAATTTCTAAACCAATACCAGCACGTTTGCTAGCATACTTGGCCATCATTTCTCCGGCAGCAAATATCGAATCAAGAGTATCATCAGAGCTAATAAGCACACAACTTGAAAACTGCTTGGTGGTAGTACCAAGGCCGGCAAGCACAGGAGTAGCCAAAGTAAAATGGCCGTCTGACGCACACTCATAGTATTCCTTTACAAACTTTAATCTTTTATCAGCAGGCTCTGAATGAAACGCCGTAGCTGCTGCAACGGCATATCTAACTTGCGGAGTTTCAAATATTTTGCCAGTGGCACGATTCTGCACTAGATATTTTTCACATAGTTGAGCAATTGCCGCAAATGTATATTGTTCATCTTTGCTATGATCAATAAACAAATCAATTATGTTCCACTCGTCCTCGCTGTACCATTTGAGCAATTCTGGAGTGTACATTCCAAGTTCAACATTCTTCTTAATGATAGAATAAAGTTTTGGAGGATCATACTCTCCGTATACTTCTTTACGGAGCATACTGACTCTCTGTCGTCCTGCCACATATTGATAGTTTACATTATTAATTTCTGGATTTTCAGATTCGTCAATAAGGTCAACCATTGCCTTCAATAGAAGTTCATCAATAGTGCTGGTGGTCATACCATCATGAAATTCTAATTGTGCTTTGATCTCAATCATAGATGGGCTTACACTATCTATGCCTTGACATGCAAAAGCCACCTGTCTCTGTATCTTACTAATATCTAATGGAACTTTAGATCCATTACGTTTAACGACTTGAATTGTCATTCATCCACCTATTATTGTTTTTATTTTTGAGAATGATATTTACCTTGGCCTAGATATTTCAATTAGATTTTCTAATTGTAATGATTCTGGTAGATCTTTAGCCAATGTGACATCATTATCGTTGTAGTTAATTATAACATCATCGTCAACAAAAACCAAGTTGTACTGCCGAGGTCTCTCTCTATCTGTATATGTTTTTATCTCAATTCTCGAGTTCTTAAACTTGTCAGTTAATTTTAGACTCCAGGCAATCATCAATGCTTTGGTAAAATCGTCGTACTTATTATCAACGATAATGTCCCAAGGAGTAGGCCAACTCCTTTGATTGAAAGGATCAACTTTTCTGTTATAAGGAACATATGGGCTTTCTTTCCAAAAAGCAATAACCTCATCGAACGGATTGGAGGAGTTTTCAAGTTGATGACGATGCTTGGCCCACGCTGACAGCCTGTCATCGGGTGATAAATTGAACATTACTTATAAAATGCTAGGTTAAATATCAAAGTTCCTGTTCCCGCAGAAACAGGATTAGTATATTGTATAGCTATTGTATCAAAGTAATCAACCGGTCCATGATCCAAAAAGTCTGCGGAGAAAATAAGATCTCCGTCGCCACTACCGGCAACAGCATAAGAATCTTTGTAAGCAACTCCGCTAGGTCCTGCAACTACACTTAGACTTCCTTTTCTGGATAATCCAGATTTTTCTAAAGTGTAGTACAAATCAACACTGGTAACTGTGCTTGAATAAGGAATTCTTACTAATGTTTGAGTAAGGGTACTTTCTTCAATAATCCTTCTATCTGTCAACTTTAACTTAACTTGTGCTGTACCTTCAACTATGTCATATTGCGGAGTATCTAGTTCTCTAGTCTGCATATACCATAAACGTTCAAAATTGTCATTGATACTGCTATTGCCATGACTATCAAATTTAATGATAGAAGTAACTGGATCACTATCTCCTTGTCCATTGTTAGCTACATTGATAAAATGATTGCCTTCAGAAACAATTTGATTGTTAGTTGCAGTGTTTGCACCTGCAAAAATACCGTGTCTTTCAATGTTTGTAAATTTGTTGTTTCTAATAGAAACTCTAGACGGTCCTAGATTTCTTGTTGAAGATGTCGTTAGGCTCTGTGCTAAGGTTATTCCCTGATAGAGATCTTTAAATGTGTTTTGATTAACATCAATGTTAGATACGTTCCAGTTAGATATTATAGGATAACTTAAAGATTCAAATTGACAGTCTTCTATTTTGATATCTGTAGTATTGTAACTAATATCAATTCCAGAATTTAAAATAGTTGCGGTGTTTCCTGAAGTGTAATTCCCTTTGAATTTAACTTCGGATATGGTGGAATCTTTGGCGTAATCTAAACGAATAAACGGACTAGTTTCAGTTGTTAAAATAGTTCCTGTGTTTTCTAAAGTCATCCCACTAATTCTTATCTGTCTTGGCTGATTAGTGCTGAGAATGTTAGTTCCTGTTATTCGGTTTGAAGGTGTACTGTCCCCGTCTATGGTAGCAAAAATTGTTGTATTACTGCTGATAGATCTAATAACAGTTTTATCAATACCATCACCTACTAGAGTTACAAAAGGTGGTAGAAAAACTGTTGCTGTTACATAATAAATTCCTGCCGGAATTCTAAAAGGAACACGGCTCTTAGGTAGGCTTTTATCAAAAGATCTTAGATAAATTTCATCAATGGCCTGCTGTAATTTTCTTGTACAATCTGTGCTATCGCTAGCGTCAAAATCAAAAGCAGTTACGTTATCATCTAGCTTTTGTTGCAGAGTTCTTACCACAGGAAAATTAGAACCAAGTATTCCTGTAATTGTAGCTGTTAGACCTCTCCCTGAATAGGTGTAGTTTGTTGATGTAAATTTTGCTGTGCTAATAAGATCAAAAAGACGTGCTTCTGTTAGAACTTCTGTATTTCCTACAGCTGGTGCACCTTCAGCAACACTGCCGTTGCCAATGAATAAACGTTGTTCGTCAACTGACCAACCCATCTCTCCACTGGCTAGCTGAGGCATGCCCTGTTCAGCAGTTTGTCCCCTGCGGATCTGAATCTTTGAAATCTGAATAACGGCCATAGAAATATCCCTAGTATAAGGATATTTATCATGTTCTTTGAGTTTGAAACCAGGTACAATAAATACCTACATTATGTTTTACTTTATTAGAAAAATAGTGTTTAATGGAGATATAGGAATTGAATATATCAAAAATCCAACTAAAATACTAGAGCTTGGCTTAACTAGAGTAGAACAAAAACATCTTCAAGACTATCTAACTGTAAGTCAACAAATTAGATACAAAATGCTGACAGAATTTGATGAAAACACTGTGATTCCGGCTAAATTTTTTTCAAATAATGTCAATTTGAAGCAGAGTTTTTCCTGTTTTGGATTTAATAATATCTACGACTACTTAGAAAGAATCTATTATTCTGATCTAAACAGTTGCCTAGAAAAAAATTTAAAAATAAGTGCCGAAATACTTAACTGGACAGTAAGTGATCTTAAAGTTTTAGAATCTGTTTCTATAGAACTAGATTATTCTTCTGTAGAACTGTTGTGGTTAAATTCCTATCCCGTCAGACCAGTCATTCCAGAAGATAGCCTGGTTATGAAACTTTAAAGCACTATTAATTACCAGATTATCAATTTTCTTTTTTAATTCTACGTTTGCACCAATTTCGTAGTTAGTAGCAATTATGACTGCTATTCTTCTTTTGTCTGTAGTGTTTTCTACGCTGTGTGCTGCTAGATAATTATTAAGATAGTAAGGCTGTCTGTGATCAATGATGCCGGCTGTATGAATTTTATTTTCTATTTCTGAAGATGTTTTAAAGACTCTAAAGAGATTTTTATCTTCAATTTTATTAGTTAGAGTTTTTCTAAAGATAAGTTTATCAGTAACTGTATCTTCAAAATCTATATAAAATCTTAACCCTAACTTGTCCAAGTCGCTATGCCAGAAACCTTTAGATTGATCACTAATTCTTTTAGGTAATAGAGTTAATGCAAGAATGTCTTGGTCAGGTATTCCCCAATCATTAACTACATAATTTACAATCTCTGGAAATAATTTATCAAAATTGTTCTTCCACTCTAATGCTTTAGCCCAAACAACTTTCCAAGGGAATTCATCTTTTTGATTTGTTCCTGCAATAAGTTTATTACCGGATTGTTTTAGTAATTCAGTTTGTGGATAGACTGATTCTATCCAACTATCTAACTTCCCTAGATCAATCTTAGGGCACGGAGGAAGATCTAACGGAGTGTAAACAATATCATATAAATTCATTTACAGTAATTTACATAATAGTCTTCTACTTTTTCTAACCAGAGATCCTGATACTTGTTGAAGTCATTAGGCCAGAGGTCAAACTGTTGGTACTGTAGATCTCTAGAACACATAAACACATGACCTTCACGAATATCTGTACCATAAACTTCATTATGTGCCATAATGTAGGCAACTAATTGTAGTTTATAATCTTCAATCCATTCTTCTTTTTTAGGTTTGTTAGTCTGCTTGTAGTCACATATACTAGGATTACCTTTGTAGACTGCAACTAGGTCAGTAGTCCCCGAGTACAGACCCGGAAAATACAGACTTTGCTCCATAGCCCAAAATTCTTGCACATTAGACAGACCGTTTTCAATAATAACATCTGCCATCTTATGTGCCTGTACGTGAACTAGATTTTTTCCAGGCATTCTTTCTAGTCCTGCCAAGAACCTTTCTAAATTTTGGTGCATTGCAGTACCGACACCGGCTGCTTCTGTTGTGATACGTTGTGCTTCTGCTTCTCCTACACGTTTCTTCCACTCATTGAGTGCAGTCATATCTTTAGTAGTACTAAGGATAGTAGTGACGCTGGGTGTCTTTTCTCCGTCAGGAGTTAGATAAACTCGTTTCCTTGTAATTGGATCGTTAACCTGCTGACAATTTTTATATTTGATTTTTTCTACAAATGGGGGAGGACTATAATTCATAAATTTAATTATACAAACAAATTTGATGAAATGCAAATATAGAACACTATAAATATCTACCATGGTCGACTGTTACCAAAAATTTTATCTAGAACTACTCCCCTACGATTATGCCAGTTTAAAAGGCAAATTGGCGTTTCAGTATGGATATCCGGATGTTACGATATTTCTATACTATATCAATGATATCGAAAAGTTTAGAAGTTTACATGCTGGTCCGATTTCAAAAATCCCGCCTACTAGAGTTTTTTATTCTGAAATTATTGGACAAGGGTTTTTACAACCTCATAAAGATCTCGGAGTTGGTTGTAATCTCAATTGGTATTTCCAAACTGACGAGTCTGCAACTGTTTTTTATCAAGAAAAAGAAAATGCCAAGCACCTTAGTAATTTTATGGAAGAAGGTGAAAACGTTTTTCACCTAGAAGATCTAGAAGAAGTAGCAAGATTTACAGCAGAAAAAAATACAGCCTATCTACTTAATGTTGATAGGCCGCATAGCGTATATAAACCTAATTTTAAAATACGTAAATTTTTTAGCTATCAATGGCTAGGATACAATTACCAAACTATACTAGACAGTTTATTGATCAAGAAAGAGGACTGTTTAAAAACTGATTAGCAGCTTGACTGGCCATAGAATCAACTGTCTGGCCTCCTGGTTGAGGAATGGCATCCCCAGTTTCTGGTTCTTCTTTCTCTGTTGAGACTTCTACTTCGTATTTGTTGAAGTTTTTGATTACAGATTTTAAAGCCGGGTTACCATCAATTAAATTCTTTAGTGCAACATCATCTAATTCAATCTTACCGTGCCCCATGTTCTTCATCATATTTGATATAGCATCATAGGAAAAGGTAAGAGTTGACTTTTTAGAATCACTGCGATCTCGTTGATTTCGCAAAAGCATTTCTAAATCTCTTGCGAAAGAGTCTTCAACTTCAAATAATCTCATTTAGATAGTCTTGCAATAATACTGTGTGCTTCGTTTAGTTTTTCAGCAAACAGTTTACGATTTTCACGCATCTCACGACCGCTCATTTCGCTTCCGCCAGCGGCCGCATCGGCAGCACCAAAGTCATCTGTTGGAACTTCTTCGTTGCCTGCATTCATACTATCCAGGCCAGCTTCGGGAGCTTCCATACCGCCCGTGTCTGCACCCATAGTATCCATTGGGCTTGATTCGCCTGCTAGAACTGCAACTGCATTGCTCAACTGTTCACGTGCTTGAGTTAAAGTGTTTAATGCTGTTTCAAGTGCAGGGGATACTGCTTGTTTAAATGTCTCAGCTTGTTCTTGACCAAAGTTAGCACGAATAGCATCTGCTAATTCAATCATGGACTTAGTTTGATATTGGCCAACACGAGTCATCCAGCTTGTAAAGTCATTGACCATGTCGGTGCCGGCTGTAATAGCTTTGGCTTTGCCTTCTTCATCTTCTGCTAATAGTCTACGAATACTTTCATTAACTAATTTTACATTTTTCTTGTGTTGACTTTCTTTCATAGACTTTTTCTTTCCTTTTCTAAGTGCTGCTAAATCAGCACCAGTAATTTTTCCTTTTGGTTCAGCAACATCAATCTTTTCTTGTTTACCTGGTAAATTGCCTTCATCTAATTCTTTATCCATGGCCTTGCGAGCTTTATTAGCTTCTTTATCAGCGGCAACAGATTTAGAACCCTGTACACGAGTAGCAGGATGTTGTTTACCACTCTTATCAGTCCATGTAGCATTTGTTTTCTTAGCAGCTGGGCGATCTTTTTCTTCAGTTTCTTTAACTGGATATTCCTTACCGCCTACTTTGATTTTTTCACCCTTTTGAACACCATCTGCTTTGGCTTTACGAACTGCTGCACCAAAAGCGTTACCTTCAGTTTTTTCACCCTCGGAAACTTTTTTTGCAATCTTAGTTGCTGTGGCATGCATGACTTCTTCTCCACGGTCGCCGTAGCGGTCTTTGAATCCCTTTTTGTCTTTTTTCATTGACTTGACAACTTCTTCTTTCTTTTTCTTTTCAGCTGCTGAAAGTTTCTTTTCTAAAACTGCAATGCTCTCACCTAACATCTCTTTGATGCGAGTGTTTAGTAAACCTACTAATTGCTTGTTCTTTTGATAAGTTTCATTAGTTAAAAGATCGTTGAAATTTGAACGTGCTTCAACTTGGCTTAATTCTGTACGAATTTTATTTCGTGCATCTTCTAGTTGCTCTCTAGTATATTTTTTAAGGTCAACTTTAACGCCGAACTTTTTATAAAGATTCTCATTTAGTTTATGAGAAGTTGCTGGTTTGCTGAAATCGGTTGTCTTCATGGGTGTTTCCAAAAAAGTTATATGTGTTATTTATACGATATTGGTTAATTTTTTAAAGCTCGTCATGATGCGGTCTTTAATAGCCTGTTTTCTTGCTCGGGCTATCCTTTTACGTGTATCGTACATTATAAATTGATCTAGACTGTTTTTTGGTCTATTAATGGCTTTTTGATAGAGTTCTTCTTCAAAAAGCCTGTAACCGTAATCTCTATCTAGATTTACTATGCTAATATCTAAAATCTTACCTAAAGCTAGATTATTAGCTATGATTGCTGCTGTTTGTGGTAGATTAATATCTTCAAAATATGTAACATTTTTCCCACAAACTGTATAAAGTCCCTTGGAGTTTTTAACTACTGTAAATTTTTCAAATTTTAAACTACCGTTAGGGCCTGGGATAGGGACTACATGTCCTTTCCTTTTAAGATCTGTTAAAACCTGCTTTGCAACAAGTTGAAACTGATTATAAACATTATTTGGAATCTTTTGCATTAGATATTTTAAAAATGTGTTCGTTGTCTTTACTTATTTCATAGATTCCTTTGCGTACAAGGTTTTGGGCTAGTACAAGATCTCGCTCTGTCAGACCGCCTAGTCTAACTTTTCCCTGATGCTCTTTCATAAAATGAGTTTCCTCATTAGTCAAGGGTATATCTATGTTTAATAAATGTACAATCTTCATCTCTTTAAAAGATCTTTAGGATTTAAAGTTACTTTAGGGACCCCTAAGGACGGTGCTTGACTAGTGTCTAGTTCTATACCTTGAGGGCCACTTTTAGTTACTTTGATCTTTCCTACATTAGGCAAATCTATTGTACTTCCCGATTTAAGATTCATGCCAATATCTTCAGGTTTTTCTATAGGAGAAGTTGAAACATCTTTAGAAAGAGCACTAACAGTATTTGATAATCCAAGACTGCTCGATGCAAAGTTTTTTGCACCTTGTTTAACTACACCGCTAATGCCCATTGGTTTACCAGTTTTAGGATCTATCTGTTGACTTTTACCTTTAGTCAGGCCTGCTACAAAAGCAGCACCAAGACCTAAAGGTTTTTTTACACCGTCTTGTGGTGTTTGTGTTCCGCCTGTTTTAGCTTGAGAAGGTGCTGCCGTTCCAACACCTCCTTGTGCAGCGACTCCCTGTTTTACGGCATTAGGATCTGCAGGCTGTCCTACTTTAGGCATTCCAGCCTGCATCTGTTTTTCAGCTGCCGCACGTAGAGCATCTGCTAGATTAGGACCAGTTTCTAAAAGTTCTTGTATTCTCATATCAGCAGTTCCAGCGTCTTAGGGCTTTGTTAATTGGGCTATCTGGATCTCGTTTTGTTTTAGCACTGGCATGTGCTTTTTTCATTCCGCTCATACGAGCACAGAAACTCTTGCGACGTTTAGCAGCCTTGCCGCCTTTCTTTAATTTACTAGGTTTGGTAGTAACTGCTGTTTTTAGTTTACTACCTGGATTTTCTCTACGATATGCTTTAACAGCTTTTCGACTCATACCATCTGTTTTATCTCTACGATTTACTTTCTGCCAATCTTCTGCAACTTCTAGTAAAGTGTCGTCGTCAATAACATCAAAATCTTCCCAAATTACATCCGGGTCAACACCATGTTGTTCAGCTAATCTTTCAATCATTTCTTCAATTTTATCAAACTGTTGTTCCAAACTCTCCTTAGGAACACAGTTAGGAACTGTACGGCCACCTTTTTTCTTTGTTCCTACAGGTTTGTAACCTTTCCAGCAGGGGTTATTTGTTCTTAAACTTTCAAAAATGAATTCTTTTGCTCTCATGATATCACCGATATAATTTTATCTAAATGTCCCGTTATCCACCCTAATACAGCAAGACCTCCAAGAACCATGTATAACCATTTGCTCTTAAATTTTTCTAATTCATCTATTTTTGCAGCTAATTGTGCATGTTCTGCTTTTTCAACTTTGTGCAAATTATTAGCATGTTCGTAAAACTTGTCTCGATTGTTTCTATATTCTTCAAGCATCTGATCTAGACGCTCATTAAGACTGATACTTGTTCTATCAAGACAGTCATGCATTTCTCTGACATCTACTTTGAGATCGTCAATTTTTTCATCTATGTGCTGGACTTTGGTCTCAACAATACCAAGTCTTTCTGCTTGCGATGGCATACGAATTACATCTCCCATTTTGTTTTTCGTTTTTTAAAACTGCTAATTTACGGTGCCTTGATGAGAGCCTATTCATTGCCTGTGATTATTCTTATAGTAGTATTTTTAAAGTCCGGATCTAATAAATTAAAAACCGGCTTGTCTATATTTATTGATTCTGATAAATTTTGAATTATTGGAACTTGGTCTATATCAGACACAAGGGCACCTAAATCTCCGGAACTGTCAGCATAGACCATTTCTCTATCAGGTCTAAATCTCCAAGTCCAGACGCGGTGTTTGCCTCTATAATTTTTTCCAAAATTTAAATTTTTTAGATCTACGGAATCTACTGATGGTGCAAAATCGTAATTAACAACACTGCGTAGTTCTACACACTGTTTTAATGTGGTCCAATTTTTATACTGATCAACTTGCTGTTGTGTTCCTTGGCTAAGTCGTCTTACTCCTGTATCAGTAATATCAACAAGAGTTTTAATTTCAATAATTTCCATTATATACCTACTTTACTATAGGTATTTATGGTCAAAAGAAAAGGGAGTTAAAAACTCCCTTTGTTGATGTAACTTAAAGAATTAAGATACGTTAGCTGCTAACATACCAGGTACAACAACTGTAGTTGTTACGCCTGTAGCTGCGTCTAGGACTGCCTTGACACGCTCAGCGACTGTTGGGCTAGCGTCTGTGTCATAAGCTGGACCTGTTGGCTGTGCTGTAGGTGCATCAACTAAAACTAGGAAACCGTTGTCAGCACGTGGGCCAATCCAGCTTGTTGTAGCAATAGTTTGTAGGGCACGGATAGCCTTGCTGAAGTTACCTTCAGTGATAGCAGATCCAGAACCACCAGTGTCAGCAGTACCGATGTCGGTACCTGTGATCTTTAAAAATGTTTGGCTGTAGCCAGATAGTAAGAAACCAGCTTCTACGCCACCGTTTACTCTATTAATTCCAGGCATTTTATTTCTCCTTAATCGTAATGCCAAGCACCGCTCCGGTGCATTGTACTTTTATTTAGTCGGATTGGAAAAAAATGCCCGATATGGGCAAAAATCAGTCGTCTTTGACGTCGCCTTCGACAATTTTTAGATGTTTAGCAGTTTCTTTGCTGTCTCGCAGCTTACGAATACCACGAGTAAATTTAGCAGGATCCCCAGCTCTAATACTGTTTAAAAATCTACGTTCTAGTTCATATGCAGTTTCTGGGTCAAAATTTTCTTTAATAGAATTGATAAGGTTAATAGCACTGTCAATTACATGTGCAGCTCTGCTTTCGATAACCGCTTCGGTATCCTTTTTTAGTGCTAAGTCGTTTAGTTCTTCAAGTAAACTGCGAGTCTGACGTTTCACGTTGGTAAATCCTTTTTGATATTTAGCTGGCAAAATAGTATAACAAAGATCTTGGAAAAATAAAACGTTGCATTTTGTGCGGCCGCACAATATAATGTATAAATACTCAGTAGAAACCATGAGTCTCTACACACATACAGAGGAAAATTATGAAATACATATCAGAAATGATGTTAAACATTTTAGAACGACTGGCTGAAATGTTTCCTAAACAACACTATCAAAGTGAACTAGATCAGTATATCACATCAAGGTACCCACAAAGTCCGGCCGATGTTGAACACTATACTAAACAGTTTGAATACAGACTCTCACAAGGAAAAATCGTATGAAAAAAATCTTAAAAGCAGTAAGCAATTTCTTCTCAGTTATGGCACAAGCCAGAGCTGCGGCAGCTCTCGCTCGCATGGGAAATATTGAAGAGGCAAAAAACGTTTACAAATAATTCATATTTGTATTGCTTTTTCTAAAAAATAGATATATACTATTACACATATTAACACACAGGAGATTTATTATGTTCGGACCAGACTTTTTTATTGACACAATTCAAGAAACTAAACGTGTCATTACTAATCAAGTATTCAAAGACTCTACGCTTAATAAGGCGGCTAACGATTATATCAATGCACAGACAGCATTTGCAAAGATGCTGGCACATAACACCATTGATCTTACCAAATATAGCGTAGATTCTATTTCAAAAGTTTTATTTCCGCAGGGTGCGGAAGTAACTAGAGCAGCTAGGGCTAAGGCTGCTAAAGCCCAAACAGACACAAACACACAAGGAGAATAACATGTCTGAATTTACACCAAAACTACCAGAAGTTAAATTTAATAAGAACGGCTATGAAATCCGTACTGACATTCTTGCTATGGCTAAGGATCTAGTTGCTCAAGATTTCCAAGTCAAATTCCAAGGTTGGGAAATGACTGCTGAACGCGACGAGAAGACTGGACAGATTGTAAGCAAGGTTAGTATGCCAGAGTTCCCAGGACTTGATAAAGTTCTTGAAACTGCTGAGAAGATGTATGCATTTGTTAATGCTGGTGCAAAAAAATAAAATTATTATTATATAAGTCGGCTTAGCCACATTAATATTAAGTATAGAAAAAGGACCCTTAGGGTCCTTTTTCATTTGCGTACTAATTTTATTATTTGCCAACCTAAATCAAATTCCCACCATCGTTTACCAAATTGAGGATCGCTAGCTTTGGCATGATGATTGTTATGCCATCCTTCTCCGGAAATGAGATATCCAGTTACTAGATTATTTTTACTGTTATCTTTGGTTTCAAAATTTTTATACCCGAGAGTGTGATTAACTGAATTAATAAAACTACCCGCATGCCATACAAACAATGTAGGAACAAAATATGCATATATCACAGCGAATGGATCTAGCCAATATAAAAATGCTATGTATATTAAGTTAGGCATCCAATAATATTGATGCATTTTATAATGAAACTTGGATCTCAGCAGATCTAAAACATATCTAGGATTTGGCTCTTCCATCATACTTAAAAATTGTACCCTAAATATGCTTTTAAAAAGAGGACTATGAGGATCTTTTTCTTGATCTGTAAATCTATGATGCTCTCTATGTATTGCTACCCAGGCTAAACTTGATCCGCTACCCCCTATACATCCTATAATAGTTCCAAAATATTCAAACCATTTAGGACACTCAAACGATCTATGAGACAGTAACCTATGATAGGTAACTGTTCCGCCGATAGTAGCAAAGAAAAAGTACAGACCTATAGCTATAAGCAGTTGTTCAAAAGTTCCGTAGAATACAAAAACAATTAAAGATAGGTAAGCTAGAACTTGATAAACAATTAAAGATGTACGAGATGCATTAAACATAAGTGCTCACTTTAGGAACGGAATGGCGAGTAACGTTCCAGCCCAGCAGCCGGGCCACCCTGGTAACGCAAAGGTCCTAAGGTAGGGTGTCTTGATCACAGTCTGGCGGATAGGGCAATCCAACTAGCCCGCATCCAAATCTCGCTAGTCCTTCTATAAGACTATTTAAGAATTCTTTCATTAGCACCAGCTTTGTTTGGCGTCGCCAAAATATTCACGTGCAAAACCATTACGTATTAATTCGGCACGTAGACTTACTCCGTTTAGAATGAGGTCTCCCAATACACGGCCACCAAACTTATCCCATCCATAGAGAACGACTTGATGTTTCTGTGTAGATGCAACTGCATTCTTAGTAAAGGCTGTTGCGGCCTGTCCTCGCTGATCCTCTGAAGGGCATTGGGCACGGAATCCTTTTTCGGGCGTGTCAACGCCAAAGACTCGAACAGCCAATTCTGGCTTGAGCGGTGCAGGTAGAAAGGGTGCGGCTATGACCACTGTATCACCATCGTTAACACGGATGATCTTAGCGTCATAGGTTACTCCCTGCGGTGTTTTTTGTGCTAGGGCGGGTAAAGATACCGCCATTAATACTGCTAATAATAATTTTTTCATGTTAATTCTTCCCAATTTAAAGATGCTACTACATCTGGATTTTGTGCTGTAGTAGATACTGCTAAAACAAACTCATATCTCAGTCCTGTAAAACTGTTTCGTTCGAGTTGAAATTCAAAAGGATAATCTTGTAAGGCCGGACTGATGGAGCTTTGATTTGTAGCCAATATGTATCCTGTTTCTAATATGGTTCCATTAGTTACAGATGTTGCTGATGTATTATATTCAACAGAACTATTATCTCCTCCACTCTGCCAGCTGCCCCCAGAAGTAACTGCACCCGATAGTAATACATATCTATAGTTAGCTGCGGTCAATGGTGCAAGACTAAAATTCTTAGGAAGTACAATACCTCCCATTCTATTGGCTTTTAGACGAATACTGATCACAGGATAAAGTGTGTTGATTGACCCCAATCTATAGGGTGAACTTAAAGTATGTCCTACGCTTAATGGCCTTCCTCGTAGTTCGTATCCGCCTTCTGAAATAACCGTGCTACAAATTTCTCTTAATGTGCTAGTTGAAGTTGTAGCAGTAGTGTTTTCTATTTCAGATCGAATTGGTAAACAGGCAGTGGTCATATAGGTAGTAGTGGTGCCTGGAGTGTTAGCATGATGAAACACATGACAAGGAATGAACTGTCCATTTATAACAAATCCGCACTGAACAGATCCTACTCCTAACCACTCTATGTTAGTATAAAATATCTGTGATAAACTTAAATCTAAAACTATTTTGTCTGCACCTGTCCCGTCTAAGGTAGTTATGTTCCAATCTTGTTTTACCGCTCTCTTTTCAATAGGTGTTCCATTAACAGAAGACGATCTTAAAACAAAGGCTATTTCTTCGCCATTGCGTTCCAGGAATACACCGTTATAAGTGTCAAAGTATCCAATACGTTGTCTTAGTCCAGGTTTGGCAGGGCCCATACAGAACGTCTTTAGAATTAGTAAACTTTTACCAGGCTGATAAGCAAATACACGATTAGTTTCTCGGTAGATAGCATGACCAGAGCCGGTATTAATAGACATAATAATGTTACCACCATTAGCATCAAATGTGCTGGTGCTATTTGTTCCGGTGGTATAGATACTACTTCTTCCTGTATCTTCATATCGATGGGCAGTATCGAATAAAGTAAAAGGTTGGCTAACTCTAAAACGACCAAACGCATCTGTAGCGGTAGGGCCTAATGTTGTTCTAAGAATAGGTTGACCGAGAACATTATATTGCATGACGTGGTGTAGGTCGGCAAGATTTGGTTCCCAAGGATGTACATAATTTGTACTATTAGGTTGTAGAATAGGCATATTATGTCCAGGGTCTGTGTACTGCAAGAGTACTGGTTGTACCAACTGTGGTAGTATTAGATGTATATTTGTCTGCCAATAGATCTACATCATAGGTATTGTAAGATCTATAGAATGTAGCAGATGTATCGCCTGCTGCTCTACGTCGAAGCTGAGCCAATTCTAATTTCAAAACCTGCCTCTGTGGTTTATCCCATACGGCAGGATCGCTGATATTATTAAAACTCATCAGGTAACTGCCTGTGGTTAACCCTAAAATTCCTACAGTTGAAGACGAATCTACAAGAGTGTTATTATAATAAAAATCTTGGATAGTAGAAGTTGTTCCTTCGGCTGCATAAACAAGATCTTTAACTTGATTAAAAGTGGTTGATGAGTTAACACTGATAGTTAATTTTGTAGCACTATTTAGAAAACTCTGAACATAGATATCCATAATTACTCCGATCTATGTTGACTATTTGGATACATCGAAGGGTCTTTTACCCTTAAATCTGCCGGATGTTTTGGTCCATTCCAACCACCGCCTGCATCAGTTGTGACACTGGCAATACCTGCTACTACTTCAGCAGGACTGTTGTCATACTGTTGGTTTCTTTCTGCACTGAGAATATCAAATATCTGTTTAAACCGGCGAGGCCCGTCATCTAACACTTGATCTTGTGATACATCAACTGCAACAACTACAGGCTCTTCACCCGGAACTGGGGTCGCTATTTGCTGTTGCTGTTGTTTGCCATCGATGATATCAATTAAGCAAAGTAATTCTCTAATAATATCGCTGGCTCTCATTTGTTTATTCCTGCAAGCATTTTTAACATAGCTGTATCTATGTTTTCATCTGTAGGTGTAGGTTTCTTAGGCATCTGTCCAGTATCTTGGCTGCTCTGAGCAGCACTGATGGCTTCATAGTCGTCCATTGTTAACACGCCCTTGTCTTTTAAAGATAGCATTCTTTCTACAACATTGTGAAGATCCATGTCTGTTTTAACATCTTCGCGAATTAATTCAAAAACACGAATAAGCAAAGGAACATCCATTGTTACAGTATCAATTTTATCAATATTGGCAGCACGATCGGCTTCTTTTTCTAGTCGTGCTAATAATGCATCTTCATAGCTGACACTTTCTGTAATTGTCTTTTTAGATAATGATTTTAAAAATTCCATACTAATTATATTCCTGTATCAGCAAGCTCTATAGTTTCGATTCTAGCTGCCCAACGTATTTGCTGTTCAGCTGTGCCTTGTACTTGAATTAATAAACAGCCTATATTATTTTCTGTACTGACTGCAACTTGCCAACTAGTAGATGTTGTACTTTCTATGATTGTTGGATTAACTACAGAAACTAAATTAGTTGTTGTATTACCTGCACCTCTGTAGATTGTGCCTTTAATTTCCCATACTACAATTTCAGGAGTATTATCTGTGTTGATTTCTTTGGCCAGCACTGTACCTTCAAACTGTATTGCAGAGTTGTCCCTTACGGTAATTTGATTAGCTGCTGAAATGTTTCCTGTACCATCTGTAGTTAAATCTACTGGACTAGTAGACTGTAGAGTGTCTCCGCTTAAAAGATAATAACCAGACTGTATTTTCCCCAAAGAATTGCTTAGACCACCTGTAGCGTAGTGCGGCATAATAACTGCACCATTAATACCTCTAGTAGCACCGTTGACACCCCCAATGATTACAGAATAGTTAGAATCGTTAATATTATTGTTGCCGCCAAGAACAACACCGTGTAATCCTGTTGCTCTATTAAAACTACCACCGCTGATTACACTGAAGTCACCGCTGGCAACTTGATTGGTATTGCCTCTAATCCTTTGCCAATCAACTGCATTTGCTCCCCTAATATCGCCGCCATTGTCATTGGCCGTTGCACCGTCTCCCTGGGGTTTGATGACTGCATCAATGTTTGTCTGTGTTCCATTAACTAAAAGGCTTACTACTGCTGTTTGACTACTGTCGACTACTGTTATACTTTCAGTCCAATATTGCAGTCCTTCTCTGACACTGATCACTCCGTCATTGGTAATGCTAATACCTGTACCAATTTTAACTCCGCCCAATGTTGATGTTGTAGCTGTTGTAAGATCCTGTGCGGTAATAGTAATGTTAACTTGATTACCAGTAGATGTAGCAGTAATAGCACTACCGACAAAGTTTAACATTGTAGTCTGCGTATTAATTACTACACCTTCGTCTTTGACAGTAAAAGGACCAGACCCGCCGGCACTTATTCCGCTGCTAGAAACATACCATTTGGTGCCGTCCCAAGTATATG
>JACCDG010350038.1_pt1 | contig 27317 bp, 23 predicted proteins | sample 7442471 | NCBI WGS metagenome assembly JACCDG01 (sample SAMN15323444, study PRJNA562643) | freshwater metagenome | isolation source: river surface water | place: USA:Blue River Watershed | collected 2017-08-17 | reverse complement strand
GAATTTATAAAACTCTTCTTGAATTGGAAGATGTGGTTTGCGGGTTTGTTAGGACCTTAACTCCAGAGATTATTAGGAGTGTTTGTAATGTTAGATATATGGAATTATAAATGGGATTTGGTATAATCAGCAAATTTTTAACAAACTTTTGCAAAATTAGATTTTTACGTCAAAAATAGGTTAGGAAATTGGATTTGAGACAGTCCCATTTTGTCTAAAAAACAAAAAATAATCATTTAAAGCAAGTAACTTTCAAAGTTTTATTATTATTTTTTTAAAAGAGGTTTTTTTGACCTATATTTCTTTCAGCCTTAGGATTTGTTGATTATTATGATCAAAATTGCTTGGATCTAGCCATTTTTGTAGCTTTGATTTTATTTCTGGCCATTCACTATCAATAATTGAAAACCAAGCAGTATCGCGTCCATGGCCCTTAATAACATAATGTTGTCTAAAAATGCCCTCAAATTTAAATCCTAAGCGTTTTGCAGATGCAATTGAGGCTTGGTTTAATGTATTGCATTTCCATTCATATCTTCTATAGCCCAATTCTTCAAATGCTCTTTGCATCATTAGATACATCGCTTCAGTTGCAGCAGAGGTTTTTCTTAATAATTTGGAAAAATTTAAATGCCCAACTTCAATGGTGCCATGCATGGGATTGATTTTTAGATAACCGCTAATTCCAATTGGGAGATTATTTCTAGAATCTAAAATCGCATAAATTAAATTATCGCTTACAGAAATTAGCTCCTGTAGATGAGACTGAAACTCGTCAATTTTACTGAAAGGGCCGTAAGGAAGATATGTCCATGATTGTTCCTCAGAAGCAAGGCAAAGTGATTTAAATAATCCGGCGCCATGCTGGCTTGGATTAAGAGCTTCTAATATGCAGTATTTTCCGCTCATAGATGTTGCCGGTGGCTTTTTTGCTTGTTGCCAGCTATTCAGCGGCTTGCCGATAATTTGACTAAATTTATTTTTCTCAAGCATTCCAAATCCAGATTAATTAAGAATTTATCGGTGGTTAGTAATAGCTCTAAAGTTTGATTTCAGAGATTAATTTTTTAACTGCAGCAACGGAATTATTAAACATTTCGGCCTCGTCTTTATTTAATTTAATTTCGATGATTTTTTCAACGCCATTTTTGCCAATTATTACCGGTACCCCGATATATAGATCTTTAACTCCATATTCGCCATTTAAATTAGCGGCAACTGGCAGAATTCTTCTTTTATCAAGTAAATAGCTTTCGGCCATTAAAACTGCTGACGAGGCGGGGGCATAATAAGCAGAGCCGCTGCCAAGTAATTTAACAATTTCAGCGCCGCCATCTCTGGTTCTTTGAACGATCTCAGCAATTTTTTCTTTGCTGGATAGGCCCATCTCAATAAGATCAGGAACCGGAATGCCGGCAATTGATGAATATCTGATGAGTGGCACCATAGTATCGCCATGGCCGCCTAAAACGAAAGCATTCACATCTTCAATTGAGACGTTAAATTCGCGAGCTAAAAATAGGCTAAATCTTGCCGAATCAAGTACCCCGGCCATACCAATTACTTTATTGGTTGGTAGATTTGAGAATTTTTGGAAGGCATAAACCATTACATCAAGTGGGTTGGTAACCACGATTACCAAGGCATTTGGTGAATATTTTTTGACTCCTTCAGCAACTGATTTCATCACGGAAATATTGGTAGCTAGTAAATCATCTCTACTCATGCCTGGTTTTCTTGCAATGCCAGCGGTGATAATGATTACATCTGAATCGGCAATATCTTTATAGTCGCAAGTACCAATAATATTAGCATCAAAATCTTCAACTACCGAGGATTGTTCGATATCAAGAGCCTTACCCTGAGCAGTGCCGGCGTTAATATCAAATAAAACAATATCGCCGAGATTTTTTAAGCCAATCAAATGGGTCAAAGTACCGCCGATATTACCGGCGCCAATTAAAGAGATTTTATTGCGCTTTTTCATGAGTAAATCTATTAAAATTAAGCCTTTTTAGCTTTGATTTCTTCAGCTACGTTATTTGGTACTGGCTCGTAAGAAGAAAATTCCATAGTATATTGTGCCCGGCCTTGTGATAAAGATCTTAAGCTATTTACATAACCAAACATTGCCGCTAATGGAACTCTAGCTTCAATTACTTGAATATTATCACGAGCTTCAAGATTAACAATTTGGCCTCTACGGCTATTAATATCACCAATAACGTCACCCATATATTCTTCTGGCGTTACTACTTCTACTTTCATGATTGGTTCCAATATTATTGCTCCGGCTTTTTGCATTGCTTCTCTAAAAGCGCTACGAGCGGCAATTTCAAAGGCAAGTACGCTAGAGTCAACATCATGATAGGCGCCATCAATTAGGATAGTTTTTAATCTTACTACCGGATAGCCAGCTAAAAAGCCGGTTTCTTTGGCTAAAGTTAAACCTTTTTCAACGCCTGGAATATATTCTTTTGGTACTCTGCCGCCAACAATTTCGCTTTCAAAGATAAAATTTTCTTTGGTATCAGCCGGAAGTGGCTCAAAAATAATTTTAACTTTAGCAAATTGGCCAGCGCCACCTGATTGTTTTTTATGAACATAGTCAATTTCAATCTTTTTGGTAATGGTTTCGCGGTAAGCAACTTTTGGCTGACCGATATTAGCATCTACTTTAAATTCTCTTTTCATCCGATCAATGATGATTTCAAGATGCAATTCGCCCATTCCTTTTAAAATAGTTTGACCACTTTCCTTGTCGCTTTCAATTCTAAGAGACGGATCTTCAGAAGCTAATCTTGATAAAGCGATACCCATTTTTTCCTGATCAGCGGTCGATTTTGGTTCAACTGAAACTTCGATTACTGGATCTGGGAAGATCATTTTTTCAAGAATAATTGGATTATCCTGCTCAACTAAAGTATCGCCGGTAGTGGTATTTTTTAAGCCTGCTAATGCTACAATATCGCCAGCATAAGCGGCTTTGATATCTTCACGATTATTAGCATGCATCAATAATATACGCCCTACTCTTTCTTTGGAGCCTTTAGTAGTATTAATCAGGCCAGCACCTGATTCTAAGGTACCGGAATAAATTCTAACAAATGTTAGTGATCCAACAAAAGGATCGGTCATGATTTTGAAGGCTAATCCAGCAAATTTTTTATCATTACAAGTGATTTGTATTTCTTCATCATTGCTTAATTTGCTAGCGCTAATACTGGTAATATCTTTAGGACTTGGCAGATAATCAACCACCGCATCAAGTAAGGTTTGCACCCCTTTATTTTTAAAGGCGGTACCATTTAAAACTGGAACGAAAGCACTAGAAATAGTACCTTTTCTGATACATTTTTTAAGCTGTTCTTCGCTTATTTGTCGACCATTTAAATATTGTTCCATAATTTCATCATCTTGCTCAACCGCAGTTTCTAACAAGATACTACGATAGTGCTCGGATTTTTCTTTCATGAAATCCGGAATTTCTTCATAAACAAATTCCGCTCCTAAATTTTCATTCTTCCATACTACTGCTTTCATTTTAACCAAATCAATTAAGCCGCCATAATCTTCGGCTTCAGCAATTGGTAATTGGATAACTAGTGGTTTAGCACCAGTAAGACGAGCTTTCATCATTTCAACGCAGCGATAAAAATTAGCACCAACACGATCCATCTTATTAACGAAACACATTCTTGGTACGCGATATTTATTGGCCTGTCTCCATACGGTTTCTGATTGCGGTTCAACTCCGGCTACAGCGTCAAATACCGCAACTGCGCCATCTAAAACTCTAAGCGATCTTTCAACTTCAATAGTAAAGTCAACGTGACCAGGGGTGTCAATAATATTGATACGATGATTTTTCCAAAAGCAGGTAGTGGCAGCAGAAGTAATAGTTATTCCTCTTTCTTGCTCTTGAGCCATCCAATCCATAGTAGCAGCGCCATCATGAACTTCGCCGATTTTATGAGATTTGCCGGTATAATAAAGAATTCTTTCAGTAGTAGTAGTTTTACCAGCATCAATATGAGCCATAATTCCAATATTACGGTATTTTTCAATTTCAATTTCGCGAATCGACATATTTTTTATTGTTAAGTTGCAAGGATTAATTAATTTTTTATTTTATAGATGCCTGGATGATAATTGTCCAATGCCTGGATCCAATGCCTGGAAGGGTTCTATTTGCCCCTTCCTTAACATTTGAATCAACTTGATATATCTGCGCAAAGTAATGCATGATGACATGAACATTAGGGAAGGAGTCAACAGAACCCTTCCAGGCAATATTTATATAGGCAAATAAATTATATTACCAGCGATAATGAGCGAAAGCTTTATTAGCTTCAGCCATTTTAAACACTTCCTCTTTTTTCTTTATTGCCCAACCTTTATTATCAAGAGATTCAGTGATAACGGTAAAAATTTTGGTTGCTAAATCTCTTCCTTTGATATTAGTAATAGCGGTTTTTAGCCATTTTAGGGCTAGAGCTAGACCTCTTCTTTCTGGAACTTCAACCGGAATTTGATAAGTAGCGCCACCGATTCTTCTAGATCTAACCTCAATTTTAGGAGTAACTTTTTCTAAAGCTTCCCTAAAAATTTCAATTGAGTTTCTTTTAATTTTTTTCTCTAAATTGTCGAAGGCTTTATATACTTCCTTTTCAACTACTGATTTTTTACCATCATTCATCAAGCGGTTGATAAATCTGGTAACTACTATTTCGTTAAATTTAGCATCTGGAATTATTTTCCTGATTTTTGCTGCTTTTCTTCTCATTGTTTTAGATTGTTATTTATTGATAAATTCAATTATTATTTAGGTTTTGAAGCGCCATATTTAGAGCGGGATTGCTTTCTATTTTTGACACCTTGAGTATCAAAATAACCTCTAACTATATGATATCTAACCCCTGGCAAATCTTTTACCCTTCCGCCTCTAATACCAACAACACTATGCTCTTGTAAATTATGTCCTTCTCCTGGTATATAAGCAATTACTTCAAAACCGTTAGTTAATTTAACCCTGGCAACTTTACGTAAAGCTGAGTTAGGTTTTTTTGGAGTGGTTGTATAAACACGAGTACAAACTCCTCTTTTTTGCGGACAGGCTTTCATCGCCGGAACCTTGTTTTTTCTGGTTTGAATAGCTCTAGGCTTTCTAATTAATTGATTAATTGTCGGCATTAATTTACTAAATTTAAGATTAAAATTGTCTTTTAAAACAGTATTTGCGGCTGTTTATAGCCTCAATTGCAACTCTTACGAATATGATTGCAGAAGTGATCGCTAGTAACTTCGATCAAAAGGAGGGGCATTTTTACCAGCAAACATATTGTTAGTCAATAAAAATTTTACTTATAAATCTAAAATTGCTTTAGGAACTAGATTCAATCATGTAAATAACTTCAATTTCAGGAGATTTGATATTATAAAATTTCCTGATTTATAAAATCATGCACCGCTTCAAATTCTTTTTTTACCTTATCTAAAATTTTTAACTTCTCATCAAAAGTTTCTTGTTGGTGATTTTGGGCATATTCCAGAATTTTTGAGAGGCTAAAGGCGCCAATTGACGCTGACGAGCCCTTAAAGGCATGAGATGCCATGTACCAACCATTATTATCGGAGCTATTGATCGCATCTTGCATCTTGGCAAGATTGTGATTAGCATTTTCCACAAAAATGCCAAACAATTCTTTTTCAAATTCAGAATCATTATCAATAATTCCCCTGAGAAAATCTAGGTCGATTGGCTGTTTCTTGCTTTTCATAAATTCTAATTGTTAAAATAAACTGTTATGAAGCTAATTTCGATATAAAAAAATGTAAATTTTCAATGTAAGTAATTACATTATCTAGAAATAACTCATCTCTGTATCAAAAAGATACATATTTTATTAATGAACCGAGGCTCAAAATCGCTAAAAACCAAGCTATTTAAATTGTTTGTCGCACTGGCTGGTCAAAACATTATTTAATTTAGCAATTTGATCGTCAACATCTTGATAGCAGCTAGATAAATATTTATACCGCAATTTATTTAAGTCAAAAATATTATAGATTCCCTTTGGAGTTTGTTTTTTGGTAATTGGTTTTTGCCTTTTTTCTTCTTTTGCCGCCCCAAATACATCATCATCAATTCCAATTGCAGGAAAATTATTAGAATTTACATAATCAGCATCCAATTTTGCCTTTTGCAGATGTAGCCTGGCTTCTTCAATATCATTGATATTTTCAAAACAAAGAGAATTAGGAAATTGTTCATAGACTTTTTTACGACAAACAATTTTTTGATTTAATTCTTGCTGCAATAATTTTGATTTTACCTCTTGCTGGCATTTTTGTAACTGGTCTGAATCCATTGATTTTTGGCTGCTGGTTAAATTTTGACGATACAAATTTTTGCGGCAATTATAATATTCTTCGATTTGCTTTTTATCAAAATTACCAAGATTATAGCTGGCAGGAACGCAAGCTAAATAATTTTTATTATCCTGGCTGATTTCGGTTTTAGACTTTAATTGCTGTTTAGAATTGCTATTTTTACAGGCTCCAAGCAGCAAGAAATTACAGAATATAAATATTAAGCAGGCAAAATGTTTAAAAATATTAGAAATTGCTTGATGTTTGTAAGAAATTCTAAGATTATTTTTCATTAATTTTAGTAATCGTAATTTATTATTTCATGTTTTTATTAGTCGGTTTGGGAAATATTGGTAGTGAATATCAAAATACCCGTCATAATTTCGGCTTTATTTTATTAGATCAAATTATTAAAGATTATAATTTTAATAAATTAGCAAGAAAAAAATCTCTCAGCGATATTTTTACTGGCGAAATTAATGGTCAAAAAATTATTGCCATCAAGCCAAAAACCTATATGAATCGCTCGGGAGATGCGGTTTTAGAAATATTAAGTTTTTATAAAATTATTATCAAGAATGTTATTGTTTTACATGATGAGATTGATTTAGCTTTAGGGAAAATTCGTCTTAAAATTGGCGGCTCCAGTGCCGGTCATAATGGTTTAAATGATATTGATAAAAAAATTGGCAAGGATTATTTACGCTTGCGTTTGGGGGTTGGTAGGCCGCCAAATAAAGATTTTGAGATTGCTGCTTATGTATTGTCAAAATTTAGCGAAAGCGAATTAAGAATAGTCGAGCAAATCAATAAAAAAATTTCTTTCTTGATGCCGGAATTGATGTCATCTAATGGTGATAATTTTATGAATAAATTCAGTCTTAATTAAAAAATGGATCATATTTTGAAGGGTAAAAACCATTTATGGTTGCCATATACACAAATGAAGAATCCGCCAATTCCGCTTGAAGTTAAAACCGCTAAAGGCAGTAAGATTTTTTTAAAAGATGGTAGAATTTTAATTGACGCTATTGCCTCTTGGTGGTCGATGGCTCATGGTTATAATCATCATCACATTGTTAAAGAGATTATTAAACAGGCAAAAATATTGCCTCATATTATGCTTGGCGGATTTGCCAATGATCAAACTTATAAGCTTGCTTATCGGTTGGCAGAGCTTACTCCTGGCAATTTAAACAAAGTATTTTTTTCTGATTCCGGCTCAACTGCAGTTGAAGTGGCGATTAAAATTGTTTGGCAGTTTTTTATCAATAAAAAACAAAATCAAAAAACAAAATTTATTTCCTTTAGCAACTCATATCATGGCGATACTAGTGGCTGCATGTCTTTATCGGATCTTGGTGCTGGGATGCATCAAAAATTCAGTAAAATTTTATTAAATAATTTTAATTTAGCGCTGCCAAAAACCCAAAATGATTTAAATCAATTTGAATCTTTTATCATTAAAAATAAACCGATTCTTGCTGCGATAATTATTGAGCCGCTAGTGCAATGCGCCGGCGGTATGAAATTTATTGATCAAGATATTTTGCTAGCAATTTATCAGATTGTAAAAAAGCATGATTTATTATTTATTGCTGATGAATGCGCTACTGGCTTTTATCGAACCGGTAAAATTTTTGCCTGCAATCAGATTAATATTATCCCAGATATTATGGTAATTGGTAAGGCTTTAACTGGTGGCGCCGTTGGTCTTGCAGCAACAATTACTACCGATGAAGTTTATGATGCTTTTTTAAGTGACTCTGCCGATAGCGCTTTAATGCATGGCCCGACTTTTATGGGTAATCCTCTGGCAGCTTCAGCTGCAAATGCCTCTCTTGACTTATTTGCTCAAAATAATTATCAGCAAAAAGTTGCTAATATTGCTAAAATTTTAACAGTTGAGCTTGAAAAATGCCGCAATTTAAAAAATGTTAAAGATGTTCGGGTAATCGGTGCAATTGGAGTGGTAGAGCTAAAAAATATCAGTCAAAAAGAAATAACTGATCTAAGAGTAATTTTTCCTAAAAAAGGAGTTTTTATACGACCTTTCGAAAATGTTATTTACACAATGCCAGCCTTAAATATTTTAAAAAAAGATCTAAAAAAAATCACCGCGGCGATTTTTGATGTTTTAAAAAATAGCTCCTTGCAATATTAGAACTCCTGAATTGCCGCGGCGCTTAAGCTCCCTGAAGAGTAACGATTACCTGGGTCCTTCGCTCTCGAGGAGCTTAAGCGCCGCGGCAATTCAGGAAATTTATTAATCTAAAGATTTTTTATTGCGGTAACACTTATAAAATTCGTAAATAATTAATAAAAACTATTGACAAAGTAAGTTGATTTATGCAAGAATCTCCGCCTCTTTGCTTTAGAGCCCGTTTAGGATGTTAGAAGTCCTGTCTTAACAGTATCAACGAGCCTTACAATATTTATTTAACTAGTTAACTAGAAATGACAAAAAGAATTAGTGCTAAGAAAAAAATTAGCAGAAAAATGGGTGCCAGCCTTTGGGGCCAGGCCAAAGATCCTTATCTAAAAAGAAATTATCGCCCTGGTCAACATGGCACTTCTCCTAAGGGTAGAAGCAGTGATTATGGTCTTCAGCTACGCGCCAAACAGCGAATGAAATTCAGTTATGGCAATATTTCAGAAAAACAATTCAGAAATACTTTTGCATTAGCTGCTAAGTCAAAAGGTGATGTTAGTGAAAATTTTATTGGCCTGTTAGAATCAAGATTAGATACCATAGTTTATCGCGCCAATTTTGTACCGACAGTTTTTGCTGCTCGACAATTTGTTAGCCATAAGCATGTAAGCGTTAATGGTAAAGTAGTAAATATCTCTTCTTACCGAGTTAAAATTGGTGATATAGTACAAGTTAGAGAAAAATTCCGCACTATGGCAATTGTCATTGATAGTATGGAAAAAATGGAGCGTGATGTTCCTGCTTATTTACAGCTTGATAAAGATAATTTCTCAGTAAAATTACTTTCTGCCCCTATATTTGCAGAAGTTCCTTATGCGGTTGAAATGCAACCTCATTTGATCACAGAATATTACTCAAGATAACCGTTCTTTTCTACTATAGGGCAATCAAAATTGCCCTATATTCGGCCTTCAAAACGGCCCCTTCATCTAATGGTTAGGATGCCACCCTTTCACGGTGGAAATACGGGTTCGAATCCCGTAGGGGTCACCATTACCACTCAAGTTTACAGCCATATCATAAATTTTGACCATTTGGGATTCTGACTTTCTCCTTTACGACCTCTGACAGTTCTAGCACTAGATCGGGAGATGTTAACACAAAAGTTCGAAATTATCTGCTTAGGCAAGAGATGCGATTTGCAAACTTTTAATCGTTTTTGATTGCAAAAAATTTGGTTTTAACTTTTAAAAAATAGAGTAACTCAGAAATTTTTTTTTTGCAGATGAACTTTGAAAGGCCTTGATAATACTGATCAAAATTGCGTTAACTCCGAATGGAGATTTGGAGAATATTTGCAAATAAAATCTCCTCTGAGAAACAATATTAAACATTCACAAAAAGACAAAAAATCTGATTAACTTTTTTTCTTTTTAAGAATCCGAAGTGCATTTTTTATTTTTTTCAGAAGATCCCATTGTTTGTCTGAGAAAATAATAAAATTTCTAGTGTTAGTTATTTCTTCTTTTGCCAAATTCTTTTTAAGAAAAATATTATTGATGACATTGCGATACGGTAAAATTATTTCAGCAGTAATATGATATTTTATTTCCTGATTTGCGATTAAAGATCGCCAAACCTTATCCAGAAATCCTCCGTTTGTTGAATTATAAGGAGGTAAACATAAAAAATCTTTTTTTAAAGTTTCATTAATTTTTTTAAAATCCGCCAATTCATCATTCATAAATTCCATTTTCTTAGTTTGCTAAAAGTCTCAATATTTTGTCATATTAAACACTTGATTCTACATTAAAAGTGCTTAGTTTACATTCTTAACCTAATTAAAGCATTTTTAATATACTGTTTATGATAAGTAAAATGAGAAGCTCAGAAAGTAGAGAAAGAATAGCGCAATTACTTCGTAGTTCTGGTCCAATATTTTCAGTAGAGCATTGTGCTTCAGTTCTAGGAATGGAAAGAAGTGCTACTGCTAGACAGCTAGCTGAATGGACAGAACAAGGATGGCTGAAAAGAATTAAACGCGGGTTTTATGCTCCAATACCTATGGACACAGTTTCAAGTGAGCAAGTTTTAGAAGATGTTTGGGTTGTTGTTCCAACACTTTTTTCACCAGCTTATATTGGTGGATGGTCGGCTGCTGAGCATTGGGGATTTACTGAGCAAATCTTTAGCTCAATTTGTGTTTTAACCAGCAAGTCAATTAAGAATCGCAGCGAAATAATACAAAGCCAAACTTTTTCTTTAAAGAAAACCAAAGAAGAAAATTTCTTTGGGCTAAAAGTTTTATGGAAAGGTTCAGTAAAAATTAATATTTCAGATCCGCATCGAACAATTGCTGGTATGCTTGATGATCCTAATCTTGGCGGTGGAATTTCTCATACGGAAAAATGTTTACTCAGCTACTTGGAATCAGAATATTTTAATCAGGAATTGCTTCTTTCTTACCTAAAAAAACTTGGCAATAAAACCGCTTTCAAGCGTCTTGGATTTTTGTTGGAAGGTTTTAATGCCGAAAAATATTCAAGCATTATTAAGATCTGTGAGAAAAATATCTCAAAAGGAAATTCAAAGCTGGATAACGAATATAAAGATTTAAAAATTTCCACAAAATGGAAATTACTAATACCACACAATTGGAGTCACCACCATGATTGATAAAAGAGAGATTTTAGAGAAAGCTGGAGAATTATCGTTAGAGCCAAAAGTAATTGAAAAAGATTATGTTCTCGGCTGGCTATTAGCAGGCATCGCCAACCACAAAGACCTAAAAGATAAGTGGCTATTCAAAGGCGGAACTTGTTTAAAAAAATGTTTTTTCGAAACTTACAGATTTTCTGAAGATCTGGATTTTACAATACTTGATCCATCTCACCTAAATGAAGAATTTTTGAAAAAAACTTTTTCTGAAATTGCGGAGGGGGTTAATGAGAGATCAGGTATTGATGTTGCTGCCGCTGGAAAATTTTCGCCGATCAAAATCGAAATTTATAAAAACTTAAGAAATAACGATTCTTGCAAAGGAAATATTTATTATCGTGGCCCAATGACTATTGGGCAAGGAGGCTCTGCTCCTACAATTAAATTAGATTTAACTGTTGATGAGAAAGTTGTTTTAGAACCACTCAGAATGCAAATAGATCACATCTATTCTGATAAAGATAAAAAATTATTTTCTGCTCTTTGTTATCATTATATTGATCTTTTTGCAGAAAAAACTCGAGCTTTAGATGAAAGAAAGCGACCCGGCGCAAGAGATTTGCATGATGTGGTTAATATGTATCGTCACGGTATTAAAGTTGATTTAGAAAAATTAAATACTTCTATCAAAGAAAAGTGTGCGTTTAAAGGAATCGTATTTCCAAGTATGATAACGCTTAATCCAAAAAAAGAAGAGTTTAAGGTTCAATGGGAGAGTCAGCTCAAACACCAATTGCAAACATTACCTCCATTTCAAAGTTACTGGAACGAATTACCAACATTCTTTAGTTGGCTTGCTGGCCATTTAAATAAAAAACCGTTACCAATTTTGAATCTTCCGCAACACTCAGAAAGTAGAAATTATATTTTTGATAATAAATCAAAAATTGTACAAAACATCAGATTTGCTGCTGCGAGCCATTTATGCATTAATCTTGATTACAAAAATGAAGAAGGAGAGCGTAAGCAATATGTCCTAGAACCATATTCATTTAGAACTACTTCTGAAAATAGAATTTTACTTTATGCACTTAAAGAAGATGGTCAATCACGAGCATTCCTTATTGATCGCATGATTGATGTTACAGTGACCAGCAATGTTTTTGTGCCTAAATATGAAATAGAAATTGTTGAAGATGGTGGTATTGATGCTCCACAAATTAGTAGAGCGGTAGATTTTTCGGTTAGAAATTATTTAGGAAAGAAAAGAAGATAAGCAACTTAAAGAATAATGTGTAAATTGTCGCTACCGATAATCAAATTTCGAACCTGTGTATATTTGAAAAGCGGTGGTGAGTGCTTGATTATATTGGCTACATCAAAATTTGGAGAGTGTTTAGCAAATCAACCCCCAAACTTCACCATTAGCGCCACGACCATTTTTTGACAATGCTTTTTTTCCACCTTTTTTATATGCATTAACCCAGTCAAATAAAGTTTTACGACGTAGTTTATATTGCGTAGAAACTTTTGATATATTTCTACTACCCACAGACAAAACTGCTGACACGGCTATTTGCTTGAGTTCAAAGCGAGTTTGTTTGTCTAATTTTCTCATATCTAGTTTTTTCATGAGGGGTAGTTTAGCAACAGAAACAGATATCACGGGATCGCCAAAAATCAGTTTCTGGTTTTTATGGAAAGTTTGGCGTTTAATTTTAAAAGGATGATTAGGCTTGAGGATGAAAAACTGAATTTTGCGACATGAAGCGGGAAACGAGGGATTATCTGTGTTCTTTTAGCTAAAGATGCTAAAAATATGACTTAAAAGATCACAAAATAGGTCGAAAAATTAGGAAAATATCGGGTATAAAATCTTAAATTCTGATTTTATTTGGTTACTTGGTTTAATTTAATCAAAAATTTTGGGAATTTAAATTTACGACAGTCTCATGATAGCCATTGATTTTCTTTTTACAATAATTGTCATTTAAGGATTTTTATTGTAAAAATAATAGCTCTGATTAGCATTGGCAACCTGATTGTTGGCATGATAGCAGCAACCCTTATTTTGACTGGCTTACAAAAGTTAAATTCAATCTTAATTTTTAACTAAAATTTATGGAAAAATTTATTCCAACTAAAAAAAATATTTTGATTGCAGCATCGATTGTAATTTTGTTTTTTGTAGGTCTGTATTTTTTATTTTCTTTTGGTAAGGTCTCAACTGATAATGCACGGGTTAAGATGGGGGATGTGCAGATTGTTGCTGAGGCGCAAGGTTATGTTGCTAAGATTTTGGCGCAGGATAATCAGTTAGTCCAGGGCGATGAGATTCTGCTGATTATTGATGATTCTGAATATAAAATAAAATATGGACATGCTAAGGCGGCTTATGATAAAGCCCACTCCGACTATCAATTTTTGCAAAAAGAATATCAGCGTAAAAAAATGTTGCTTAAGGGTGGATTTATTTCTGAATCGGATTTAAGTCGTGCTGAAAGTGAGTTTAAAGCGGCAGAGTCCAGTTTGAATCTTTTTGAAAATGAAGTGAATTTGGCAAAATATCACTTGGATCGTACTGAAATTAAAAGCAGTAATAGCGGCGTTGTTTCTAATTTGGATCTTAAGATTGGTGATTTTGTAGCAGCGGGCCGGCCGTTATTCCATGTTGTTGATAAAAATGATGTTTGGATTGAGGCTAATTTTAAAGAAGTAGATTTAAAAAATGTTAAAGCCGGACAAAAGGCAGAAATTATCATCGATAGTTTTGGCAATCAAAAATGGTCGGCAATTGTAGCAAGTATCGCCCCGGCAACTGGTGCAGAATTTTCGTTGCTTCCTGCTCAAAATAGCTCTGGTAATTGGATTAAGGTGGTGCAGCGTATTAGCGTGCGTTTAAAATTTGATGATGGGCAGGATCTATCAAAATTGGCTTCAGGAATGAGCGCCAAAGTTATTATCAATACCAGAACATAATCATTATGTCGCCAGCAGCATCGAATCAATATGTAGAAGTTGCTAATAAGGGCATGATCACCTTATGTGTGATGCTTGCAACTATAATGGAAGTAATTGATTTAACCATTGCTAATGTTGCCCTGCCCCATATTCAAGGCGCGCTCAATGCTAGTCAGGATCAAATTACCTGGATTGTCACCTCTTACGTAGTTTCATCAGGAATTGCAATGCCAGTTGCTGGTTTTTTGGCCGGCAGATATGGCGCCAAAAATCTTTTACTTTACTGCGTTTTGGGCTTTACAATCGCCTCTTTATTATGCGCGGTCTCAGCATCTTTAACTGAAATGGTAATTTTTAGACTGATGCAAGGTGTATTTGGTGCCGCCTTGGTGCCAATATCGCAATCGGTTTTATTAAATATTAACCCACCGCACAAACATGGTCAGGCAATGGCAACTTGGGGAATTGGTATCATGGTAGCGCCAATTTTAGGGCCGATGCTTGGTGGTTATATTACTGATCATTTTGATTGGCGCTGGATATTTTTTATCAATCTGCCAGTTGGTATTGTTGCTTTTATCGGCATTTTAACCTTCCTAACTTCAGACAAAAAACAACTGCATAATCATCAATTTGACATTAGGGGCTTTGTAATTTTTACTATTTTAATTTCATCTCTACAACTGATGCTCGATCGGGGTCAGCAAAAGAATTGGTTTGATTCAAGCGAAATAAAATTCTACGTCATTAGCGCAACATTATCACTTGGATTATTTTTATTTTACAGTTTTGGTAAAAAAGATTCCTTCATTCCACTTAGATTTTTTTTGGATCGCAATTTTACAGTGAGTACCTTACTTATGTTTTGCGTTGGGGTAATTTTATTTTCTTCAATCACATTATCGCCATTATTTTTACAAAATTTAATCGGCTATCCGGTGTTTGACGCCGGGCTTTTAACTGCACCACGTGGTGTTGGCACTTTATTTTCAATGTTTATAGTTGGTAAGTTAATTGGCAAAATTGATTCCCGGATTTTGGTAGGATTTGGATTATTGATGGCTGGAGTTTCAAGTTATATGATGAGTTTTTTTAATCTTGATGTTACCGAGTTTTTAATATCGGTTAGCGGCCTGATTCAAGGCTTCGGACTTGGCTTTGTTTTTGTGCCACTTAGCGCTACAGCATTTTTAACCTTGCCCGATATTGATCGTCCGCAAGCATCAGCAATTTTTAGTTTAGTTCGTACCATTGGTGGCGCCGTTGGGATCTCGCTAATTATTTTTTTACTTGGCTATTGGACCAGATTAAATCATGCGATTTTAAGCGAGCAAATAATTGATGGTGCCAAAAATGTGATTGCTTATCGCTTTTATATTAGTGATTTTGATATTGCCGCGCAAAATCAATTGCTGGAACGGCAAGTTTCGATTCAAGCTAATTTAATTGGCTATCTAAATAGCTTTAAATTGACTGCAATTTTAAGCTTTTGCGCTATTCCTTTAGTACTTTTATTAAAAACACCAAAAAATGACGGTAAAATTGAGATTACAATCCATTAAAATTATGATTAAAAAAATCTTATTATTATTTTTATTTTTGACTCTCATTATCAACAATGCCGATGCCTATAATCCAATTGGGGACCCGCTTAATACTGCAAAATTAGTCAATAAAAAAGCAATTTCTTGTAACTCCCAAAGCTCTGATATTCAAAAGCTTGGTTTAGATGATGTAATTAATTTAGCACTTTGCAATAATCCAAGAACCAAACAATCATTAAATAATTTATTATCAAATCAAGCCGAAGTCGGAATCGCTTACAGTGATTATTGGCCAAAAATTTCCGCCAGCTCCAGCTATAATAATTTTTATAATCACACTAAAATGACCGCAGCCACTGATTCAAATGACAATACCCTTAATGGCAGCACCCAATATCTGACAAACTCTCTGGCACTCAATTATTTAATTTATGATTTTGGCAGAAGAAATGCCAATCTTGAAAGCGTTAAGCAGGCTTTATTTGCCTCAAATTACAATTATAATAGTGAATTAAGTGAAACAATTTTTAATGCCATTAAAAAATATTATAATTATTTTTCTTTCAAGGAGGATCTGATCGCCAAGCAGGAAAATTATGATTTAGCTAAAACCAATTTTGATTATAGCAATAAAAGAAAAGATGCGGGCCTGGCCAAAAAACTTGATGTGCTACAAGCCAAATCTAACCTCTCTTTGGCTAATCTTGATCTTTTGCAAGCAAAGCAAGATGTTGAACTTGCAAGGGTTGATTTAATTTTATTTATCGGGCTGAGCCCAGCTGCAAAAATTGAAATCACCAAGCAAGCTTTAGAAGAAAGCCAAAAACAATTTGAAAATAGCGAGCAAAATATCGAAGAATTAATCAATATCGCCACCGCTCAAAACCCAACTCTAAAAAAAGCTGAAGCCGAATATAAATTATCCAAAGCCAATTTAAATAAAATTAAATCAGAAGCCTATCCAAAATTAACCTTAGGAGCCTCCATCAGTAAAGATCGTGCACTTGCAAGCAATAGCCTTAATAGCAGTAATCATCTAATTAACCTTACTCTTTCAATTCCACTTTTTTCAGGATTTTCTGATTTTTATGCCAGCACTTCAGCTCGATATAATGTCGAAGAAAGTACCGCCAAATTTGAACAAACCAAACGCGAGATTATTTTGCAAAGCTGGCAATCCTATAACCGCTTACAAATCGCCACAGAAAATCTAACTCTAACCCAAGACCTTCTAAATGCCGCCATCGAATCTCAAAAGCAAGCCGAAGAAGGCTACAAACTCGGCGCCAACGACATACGCGACGTTATCAGCACCGGGGCCACTCTGCTTGACGCCAAACAAAAAAATATCAGCGCCAAATATCAATTTTATATTGCCAAGATTGATTTGCTGAAAGTGATTGGGGGGCTGTAGTTACTCGGTTGCAGGAATCGAGGTCTCTCTTTTGTCATTCGAGCAGCAGCCGCAAGTGACGCGGCAATCCAGATGCTTGGAAACGCAAACTAATACCAAAATCAATATAAAATACTGCATATCGCTTCATCTTTTTGGTAAAAATATTTTGCTATATGCAGTATTTTATATCGATTTTGGTATAACTTAAATTACAGATAAAATCAGAAAATAAGATTTTTCCGGGGAGATTGGTGGTTTTGATGGCGATCTCCAATTCGTTTAGATTTTGCAGGTTTTTGATTAGGAAATCAAAGGGGGTAGTTTTTAGATGTTTGCGGAATTCTATTTCTTGTTTAAAAAATAATCTTTGAGATTTTACTTCGGTTTCAAAATCGGTGCCGCGCTTGATGTTGATTTTGCAGAGGTATAATTTTTGTAAATAATTAGTAAGAAAACGTATTATGGTGATCGCCTCAAAACCATCCTTAAATAGTTTTTCGCTGTTAATGATTGCTGATTTAAAATTTCTGGAGGCAAAATTATTTACCAGATCGGAAATTGAAATGGTTTCTGAGGATAAAGCAACTTGATCGATGATGTCGATGGTTAATTTATGAGATTTGGGGTCATCGATAAAAAGGGCAATTTTTTCAAGTTCTGAGGTAATGATAAAACGATTATGATCAAATTTTTCAAGCAAATAATCGATAATTTCATGATCATAGCTAAGGTTAAATTCTAGTAATTTATTTTGGATAAAATTTCTGCTGGTTTTATCATCATCTTCATAGCAGGCAATCGCCGCCAGATGCGGAGTACTTTCTGCTAATTTTCTTAAAGGCGAATTTTTATCTAAATCACCGGCAATAATTAAAAGAAAATTGTCATTATTTTTTAACAAAGATGATGATTGATTAAAAAGATTGGTAAGACCGCTAGCAACATTGCCAGCACTAACACCATCAATATCTTTGATCATAATTAATTTTCTGCCACCAAACATTGCAAAGGATGAGAATTGATCAATTATGATTGCTTGGTCATTTCGAATTTGCTCTTTGGATAAATTAACTACTAAAAATGAATCGGACAAATCATTAACTATTTTTTTGGCGATGATATCGCCGCGATAGCAAATTAGGCTTTCATCGAAGCCAAAAAGAACGACGCCGGAAATTTTTTCATTAGCAATTTTATTGATATAGAAATCAATTGCGTTATTGGCTATTTTCATCGAAAATTTTTTTTAAAATGGTTCTGAAATAAAATTTTGGTAATGAATGTTTGTCATCCCTCACCCCGGCCCTCTCCCGCAGTATTAGAGGGGCAATTCCCTCAAAAATTGGTATGGTATAGAGGATTTTTTTTAAGGGATTTTTTAATAATGGTAATTTTGGATTAATTTTTGATTCTTTGATGGCTAAATTTAGATTTTTAGCGTCAAACAAAGAAATATTATCTTTACTCAGGATTAAAAATCTGCCGTCAAGAAGCCACTGATTTCGACCAAAAAGGCTGATATTTTTTAAATTTATCGCTTTTTTTTCGCGATAAAATATTAAATTATCATTATCATATTTTTCTGCTACACAGCCGTAAAAACTTCTGGGACGATGGTCATTTTTTATAACCCAATTGTAAAAATTACGTAATTTTTCTAATCTGGGTTTGTAAATATTACCACTAACTTCAATTAAAGCCAGCGCCAAGATTTTTAATCCCAAATTTTGATCACTGATTGCTAATTTTTTATGGTTAAGTAAAAAATAGCCACCCTCCTTAAATTCTAGAATTTCTCTGGCCCTGTTTAGAATTAAATTATCAATAATTTCTTTACTTTCTGAGATTTGCTTAGTCGCTGATTCTATTCTTTTGGTGATTAAATTCTGATCTGGTAATTGCGATAGAAATTTGCGGATTTTATTGCGCAAAAAACTTTCATCTTGGTTAGAAGGGTCTTCAAACCATTCAACTTTTTGTGCTGTTAAATATTGCTCTAACTCTAACTTGGAAAAATCTAATAGCGGACGAATTAATTTTATTTTTTTAAAATCGGTAATCTCGCTAATCGCCGCTAAACCATCGATTCCGCTACCTCGAAATAATCTGATCAAAAAATTTTCAGCCAGATCATCCCTTTGATGACCAAGAAATAAAAATTCAATATTATTTTCTCCGCAAAATTGGTAAAGCAGATCATAGCGCATTTGGCGCAAATTGGCCTCAATGTTGTTTTGCGGTTTTTGTAAAAGATTTGAAGTTATAATTTGATGATTAATTCCTAATTTTAATAGTTTTTTTTGTAGATTTTTAGCTTCAATAGCTGAATTAGAGCGCATTTGATGATCAATAGTGACCGCAGTTAATTTAAAATTATTTTGCTGACAAAATTCCTGCAATAGCAAGGTTAAAGCCAAAGAATCAGAGCCACCCGAAACTGCTACCAGTAAGTTTTTGGCATTTTTTGATTTTAAATTTAACTGATTAAAAATTTTTTTTAGCTTGGTAAAAAAGTTTTTTTTAATCATATTTTAGATATCTAAAACATCGCGCATTGAATAAAAGCCATTAACTTTTTTACTTGCCCAGATTGCCGCTCTAACCACCCCTTTAGCGTAAATATCACGATTGGAAGCCTTATGCACTAACTCAATTCTTTCACCATCACCAGCAAAAATAACTCGGTGCTCGCCAATAATATCTCCTCCCCTAACTGAAGAAAAGCCGATTTCTTTTTTAGGTCTTTTACCAACTAAACCATCACGGGATTTTCGACAAACCTCATCAAACTCTACATTGCGTCCTTTAGCAATTGCCTCACCTAAAGCAATAGCGGTACCAGATGGGGAGTCAATTTTATTACGATGATGCATTTCAACTATTTCGACATCATAATCATCACCTAATAATTCTGCGATTTTTTGACTGACATTGGTTAGTAAGCTGATGCCAATTGAGGTGTTTGCAGACCATATAATTACTGCATTTCTGGCACATAATGCCAATCTTTTCTTTTGCTCATCATTAAAGCCGGTAGTACCGCAAATTAGGATTTTACCGGTTTCAGCAGCATGTAAAGCGCATTGCATACTCAGTTCAACACTTGAAAAATCGATAATGGTATCGCAAGCAGCAAAAAATTTATCTAAATCGCTGGTAAAATTAACCCCTAATTGATTTTTACCAAGAAATAGTCCGATATCCTGGCCATCAAGATTGCTTTCTACCCTTGCTAATCCAGCAGTCAACTCAAACATTGGATTGTCAATAATTGTCTCAGCAATCACTTTGCCCATTTTACCGGTAATGCCAGTTACGCCAATTTTCATAAATTTTATAATTTAAATTAACCCCCTAATTTTGCCATAAGGCGCTAATATAGGGGCAAATACAGGATAATAGGTTAATTTTGTAAGCAATTTAAATAAATTCTTGCACTTAGCAGCAAGTAAATTTAAAATAAATCTTTTTTGCAAGAAAAAACACTATCAGGCGTAAAGAAATATCAACATTCATCATTTAAAAAAGCTCATATATTTATTTTCCAAACATAAAACATGAAAGACACAAATAATAAAGAAACTGGCAATTTTACTATTGCCACCGGTAAGGATATTGTATCAGTTGCAATTGCTGATGAGATGAAAAAATCCTATCTTGATTATGCGATGAGCGTAATTGTGGCCCGCGCCATTCCCGATGTTTGCGACGGTTTAAAACCAGTCCATCGTCGTATTCTTTATGCAATGTATGAGGGCGGTTATGATTATAATCGTGCCTTTAAAAAATCCGCCAGAATTGTCGGTGAGGTGATGGGTAAATATCACCCTCATGGCGATAGTCCGATTTATGAATCTTTAGTGAGGATGGCGCAAGATTTTTCGATGCGCCTACCTTTAATTGATGGGCAGGGAAATTTTGGTTCAATTGATGATGATCCGCCAGCAGCAATGCGTTATACTGAGTCGCGCTTACAAAAAGTGACTCACACTATGCTTGATGATTTGGATAAAAATACTGTTGATTTTGTCTCAAATTATGATGGTAGTGAAAAAGAGCCAAGGATTGTACCGGCAAGATTTCCAAATTTATTAGTCAATGGTAGTGGCGGGATCGCAGTTGGTATGGCCACCAATATTCCTCCTCATAATTTAGGAGAGGTGATTAATGCGGTGCTTGCTTATATTGATAATAACGATATCACTGATGAAGAATTAATTACAATTGTACCGGGCCCGGATTTTCCAACTGGTGGCATTATTCTTGGTAGAGCCGGATATGATTCAGCGGCTAAAACCGGACGTGGCTCAATTATTATGCGCGGTCGCCATAAAATTGAAAATCGCAGCGGCGGTAAAGTCTCAATCATTATTACCGAAATTCCTTATCAAGTAAATAAAGCAAAATTAGTTGAAAAAATTGCTGATTTAGTCAAAGAAAAAAGAATTGATGGCATTACTGATTTAAGGGATGAGTCGGATCGTGATGGAATTAGAGTGGTAATTGAGCTTAGAAAAGATGCGATGGAAGAAGTTATCATTAATCAGCTTTACAGTTATACTGAGCTGCAAAGCAGCTTTGGGGTTAATATGCTTGCCCTTAATCAGGGACGTCCTGAGCTTTTAAATCTTGCTAAGGTTATTCGTTTATTTACCAATTTTAGAGAAAATATTGTCTTTAGAAGGACTAACTTTTTACTAAATAAAGCTCGTGATAAAACTCACATTTTAATTGGTTTGGTGATCGCAGTATCAAATATCGATGAGATTGTAGAATTAATCAAAAAATCTGCCGATGCTACTGAAGCCAAGCAAAAATTACTTGCCAAATCCTGGCCAGCTAAGACAGTAGAAACTATCATCAATTTAGTGCAAGATAAGGGCAATGTAATTAAGGGTGGTAAATTCTATTTTAGCGAAAATCAGGCAAAAGCGATTCTTGATATGAGATTAGCGCGCTTAACTGGTTTAGAAATGGAAAAAATTACCGCAGAATTGCAAGAACTCGCAGCTGAAATTGGTGGTTATTTAGAAATTTTAGCTGATCGCGATAAATTATTGGAAGTAGTAAAAAAAGAATTAATTGAGGTTCGCGATCAATTTGCCACTCCTAGAAAATCAACCATTGAAGATAGTGAATTTGAAGTTGATATTGAAACTTTAATTCCAAAAGAAGATATGGTGGTAGTTGGTACCATGAATGGCTACATTAAACGCGTAGCTTTAAACGCCTATAAAACTCAAAGAAGAGGCGGCAAAGGCAGAAGCGGCATGGATGTTAGAGATGAGGATTTTGCAACTGATATTTTCGTTGCCAATACTCACACGCCGATTTTATTTTTCTCAAATAAAGGTAAGGTTTATAAATTAAAAACTTATAAGCTTCCGCTTGGCAATCCGCAAGCAAGAGGTAGAGCTCTGGTAAATTTACTGCCAATTGCTCAAGATGAAAAAATCAGCACAATTTTAGCACTTCCAGAAGATGAAGAAACCTGGAAAGATCTCCATATTATTTTTTCAACCGCCAATGGTAATATCAGAAGAAATTCAATGGATGGCTTTACCAATATTCAATCTAATGGCAAAATTGCAATTAAACTTGATGATGGCGATTCTTTGGTCAATGTTAATTTATGCACTGAAAAAGATGATATTTTACTATCAACCAAAAATGGTAAATGTATTCGCTTCCCGGTCACTAAAGTTAGGGTATTTCAAAGCCGAAGCTCAAGCGGGGTCAGGGGTATCAAATTAGAAAAAGGCAATAAGGTAATTGCAATGTCAGTATTAAAACATGCTAATTGCGATTCAGAAATTAAAGAAAAATATCTCAAAATTCCATTAGAAAAGAGAATGACTTTAAGAGAGGCTTTAACTTATAATCAAAAGCTCTTACAAAATCCAACTAATGATCTTTTAGAGCAACCAAAAGAAATCCCAACTGTTAGTAATGCAGAACTGCCGCAAGAAAAAATTCAGGAAATGGCATTAGATGAAGAATTTATTTTAACCATCACTGAAAATGGCTATGGCAAAAGAACTTCTGCCTATGAATATCGCGTAACTAATCGTGGTGGTAGCGGTATTACCAATATCATTACTTCCAAAAGAAATGGTTTGGTGGTAGCAAGTTTTGCCTCTGATCACACTGATCAAATCATGATTATCACTAATAAAGGAATTTTAATCAGAACTGATCTTGGCAGCGTGAGAATCACTGGCAGAAATACTCAAGGCGTCACTTTAATTAAAGCTGCCAAAGGCGAAAATGTAGTTTCGGTTGCAAGAATTGCTCATACTGGCTGCAAAGAAGTCGATGAGGCAGAAACTGGTGATAATGAGGAAGAGGCGGCACAGTTGCAGTAAAATTTCCACCACCGCAACCACAAGACCATCTCTTATATAAAAAAGAGGGGCTTATGAGATTTTTTATTAAACTTTTGACCCCCCATTTGAAAGAAAATATTTCGCCTATATACGGTATTAACGAATGGAAATGGTATTATATAGCAAATAGGTAAGTATCATTTAACTCGCCTTCATGCCAATGAAACTCTGCTTTAAGCGCCTCTATTGCACTAGTTTGGTCAAGATAAATCAAAGCATCAAATTACCTAGCAATGATTGCATGATAATAATGACTTAAAAATTCAGTTTGTGACCGCTAAACAACGCCAATAAAGCACTGTAGGAATGGCTGATTTAGTTGGTCGCTTAATTCCTGATTATGACGAAATTTCAACATGAAATTTTTTACCTTCACTTGATGAAACAAATACTCAAATACTGCCTTTTAAGGCGGAAATTACGGTTTTACGCTCAACTGGCATATCCCAGTTGGAAGCGGCACTAACCAGTACCCTGATAGGTAGAAAATCCAACCAATAATACTTGTCGATCATATTTCTGGCGTTAATGTCTTAACAAACCCACAAACTACATCCTCCAATTGATGAAGAGTTTTGTAAAGCCTGTTCTTAATAGTCTGATCCTCGATATATTGCCAAAGCTTTTCGGTAGGATTTAATTCTGGTGAATATGGTGGCAGAATTATAATCCTGACATTCTTTGGAATTAATAGCTTATCTGACTTATACCAAAGCAGCAAAACAGAAAAATCTCGGATTAATGTCATTATGGTGCGGTTAAGGAATTTCTGCCATTGGCGAATCAGATGAGATGGCTGTAACCCGACTAGAAAAAATTTAGCAAGGAATTTGAAGAAATTTTTGAAGAATATTGCTCTCATCGGCGATGAGTTGTTTTTGTAAAGTTTCTATGAAAGGCCATTTTATATTATAATTAATAATAAATTAAGATAAAATATCTTGAATATATTAAAAATATCTAAATAATACCCATGTATAAAATATATTAAATGATTGGCTTAAGAGGTTGTAGCTTGTGATTATTGTTTAGAAAGCTATAGAATCTCTATTTGGTTGCGGTTGGTAAAAAATATTTGACCCCTCATTTTTATCTTGATTCAAAATGAGCAATAATTAATAATTTATAATATTTTATTATAATTTTATTTAGCAAGATTTTTAAGGAAATCTTTTTCATTTAGAGAAAATGTTAATTTAAATTTTAATAAAATTTTGTAACAAAAGCAATTTAACTAAGGAAAGTTTATGACAGATGTCCCGGCTATTGATATAAAAGAAGTAATTATTGCTGAACAAAATAACAAGCGGATTGCTAATTATGTCTTTGGTAGGTCCAATGATAATTTTGGTAATAATGGCGCAGCAATAGCGCGAATTCTTGTGGCATCCTTTCTTATTTTAGAGGAAATGAAGGATGGTAAAAGAAAGGATAAATTTGGACAAGAATTAGCGGCGGCAATAAAAAATTTTGGTGGCGCGAAATTGATAGAAGAGCATTACCAGTCTTTACATAATCAAGATGTTGCTATAACTCTATTTAAAGATGTAACAGATATAGCTAATGATAAATGGCAAGATCCTGGAAAATTTAGCCAATATGTTACTAGCTTTTTTCTATCTCTTAGCCAAGGGGTTGCGTGCGGGGTAGCAATTGGTGATCATTTACAAAGAAATGGCCACACAGTTCTTTCCAAAGTTCTTGCGCCTTTCAATGCTACTGTAAATTTATATTTTATTCAAAAATCAATGCCGGATATAATCAGTAAGATGGCTTACGATATTACGCAAAGCTTAAAAAATAAAGATGAATTAGAAAGGTCGCAAATACTAAAATCAGCTGGTGTAGAATTCTTTAAATTTCTTTCTGCAATTGCTGCATCTGCAGTCGATGCATCTTTTGTAGTCAGTTCTGCAAAGAGTTTTCATAGTGATGTTGTGTATAAAACTGTTTTGACTGCAAGTGTCGTGGCAATGACTTTGATATATCGCGATAGTTTAAGTAGTTTAATAGATAATATTCCATTATCACGAGAGGAGTCAAAAAAATTAATGCAAGATATGGGCTCATATTATAATGAGTTAGCGGATCCTATCAAGAGAGCGTCTGGAATATGGGATAAGCTTAAAAGCGCGGTTCCTGGCTTTGCCGATGCTGCTACTGCTACTATAGCGCTCAGCAAAGCTGGCGCCTTTACTTATGGTACATATGACAATTATAAAGATTCTGGAGAAGGCGCAGCTATCACGCTTACTGCCTTGTCCGCACTGCCAGCAGCTTGTCTTACTATTAATTCTTTATTTGCGACTAAAAAATATCTTTTAGATCGGCTTCTAACTCCAAAACCACAAGAATTTGCCAGACATTATGATGATGAAAAGTTGGAGATAGTGCCTACTCTCAGTAATCTTGGCACCATACCAATGACAACCGGTATGCCGCCAATTATTTCCTCCAATACTAGTGATAGTAGTGATGGCAAACTAGGAGTGGTAGCTGAATCATTACCTTCCGATGTTGAGGCAACGCAACAACTATCGCCTGCTAATGCTATGCAAATAGCGGAATATGGACAGCAAGCAAATGAAGGTATTTCATCACATAATATAGCGCTAAATACAATATGTGTGTTTTGCCTCGGTTTAAGTGCATTAGGTAACGCTACTCTTGTGGAATTGGGTGCCTGGTTTGTGCTTTGTGCCTGGTTAGTTTCTGCCGCAACTACTGGCAGAGCTTTTATAGCGAAATTCAAAACTACCGAAGAAATCAACATACAAGAGAGATTTGTTAAATCTTTGATGGGGCCGCTAGCAGAGGGATTCATAGAGCGAGTCGAGCAATTTCAATTGGATACTTCAGCTAAAAATGACGGTAATCCGAGTACGAAATCAATACAGCCTAATGGGGCAATGCGCTATATTGATAATGAATTGACGATCTAATTGATGGCTTTAGGCATAATTAAAAAAATGGGGGGATAAAAAGGTCATTTTACCCATATAATTACTGATCTCATAAGATTTTTCTATTTTTCAAAAATAGAAAGTGCCAAAATACACCTAAAAAACATGAATAAAAAACCTGTCCGAAATGTAGGAAAATTTCTGTTCAAAAAAATGGTAAAAAAAGAAATAAACAATCCTATGTTTGTAAAAATTGCAGCTATAGATGGGTTATAAAAGGTAATCATCAAAAAAACTATCTTAAAGCCTATAAACAATGGCTTCTAAGCAGAAGAATAATCTCAGAGATTTGTTCAGATCTTAATGTTTCTTATCCAAAGCTAATCAAAGAATTTGACAAGATAGATGTCTTGGAAGGCCTACAAGAAGGGGTTGCTAAATCAATAAACCTTCTAATCGATGCCACTTTCTTTGGTAGAAAATACGGTTTCTTAGTATTTCATGATTGTAAAAAGGTTATTTATTTTAAAGAAGTTAAGACTGAATCAGTAAAAGACTTTAGAGAAGGAATTTTAGCCCTTAAAGCAGCTAATTACCGGATTTTAAGCGTCACTATTGATGGCAGAAGAGGTTATATAAACAACATCAGAAAGCTTCTTGGCAATATTCCTATCCAAATGTGCCTATTCCATCAAAAGGCAATTATTAGAAGATACATTACTGACAGGCCAAGATCTCATTGTGCAAAGCAATTAAAGGAGTTGATGCATCTTCTCTGTAGGCCAGAATCTCAACAAGAATTCATAGATAAATTTTATCAGGGAGTGTCCATAATTCCGTGTCAAATTTCTATTTAGGCTAAATTTAACCTCAGCCTACCAGCAAAAAATATATCCAACTGCCCAATTATCAAGCTCCAATTTGGGATCGGCATCAACCATTTTT
>JACCDG010668894.1_pt1 | contig 27319 bp, 33 predicted proteins | sample 7442471 | NCBI WGS metagenome assembly JACCDG01 (sample SAMN15323444, study PRJNA562643) | freshwater metagenome | isolation source: river surface water | place: USA:Blue River Watershed | collected 2017-08-17 | reverse complement strand
ATTTTTAAAATCATGAATGAAGGAAAGATTTTCCTCGTGAACGTTTCAAAGGGACGTATTGGTGAAGATAACTCTGCGCTTCTCGGAGGTATGATTATTACAAAGATTCAGCTTGCAGCGATGGAGCGTGTACGTATTCCCGAGAACGAACGTCGAGACTTCTATCTCTATGTTGACGAATTCCAAAACTTTGCGACAGATTCATTTGCCAATATTCTTTCTGAAGCTCGTAAGTACCGTCTCAATCTTATTATTGCTCACCAATATACTGCACAGCTTGCAAATGAAAATGGGACAAAGGTTCGTGATGCTGTTTTTGGTAACGTCGGTACGATGATTATTTTCCGTGTGGGTGCTGATGATGCTGATTTTATCGAAAAAGAATTTGCTCCAGAATTTACTGCCCAAGATTTGGTGAATCTTCCAAACTATCATATCTACCTCAAGCTTATGATCGATGGTGTGACGAGTCGACCTTTTTCTGCGACAACGCTTCCTCCGGTGAAGGTTGATATTTCTGCGGGGGTAAAAGAACGTATTATTCAATCGTCTCGAGAGCTTTATACTCGGAAGCGTGAAGACGTCGAGGAGAGTATCACTGCGTGGAGTGGCCTTCATGCAAAAGATGAAAACGAGGGTAAGTTCAAGGCTGTCTGTTCTTCATGTGGTAAGGATACCTATGTACCGTTTGAGCCCCAAGCAGGAAGACCCTTGTATTGTAAGGATTGTTTGGCTAAGATTAAAAGTGGGGAACTCAAGGTTCCGCATGTTTCTTCGGCACCTTCTCCTATTGCTACAAATCCTGAAATATCTGAAAAAAATACACCATCCGATACTCCACGTGAAGCTCAGGTAACTCGGCCTCGCACGGATACACAACGACCACAAGTGACACATAGTAGTAAGCCGTCACCTCTCTTGAAGGGTTTGCTTGAGAATATCGAAAAGACAAAATCATCAGGACCGGTCCCGCGTGCTCAACCACAGGTACAGACTCCAAAACCTATGTCTCTCTCTGATTTGAAGCCATCACCTGAGATAAAAAAGAAAAATGTATTTCCCGTAAAAGAAGCTTCAGAAGAAACAAAAACTTCACTCAAAGAGGTTCTCGAACGGGCACTTCATCAAACACCTACACCGACAGCAGTAAAAACATCTACACCACCCGTTGCTGAGAAGCCTGCTTCAATACCAGTTCCTCCGGTGCAACAGGTACCACCCAAAACCACTTCTTCTCTTGATTGGCAACAACCAAAAGCTCCAAAGGAAGTTCCTGAAGATATTTTGCGTAAGGTTATCGAATAATACTATGAAGAAATTTGCAATGTATCTATGGTGTGTAAGCGTTCTCTTGTGTGCTCGTGTACCATATGCATTTGCATCTCTTGAAATTACAGAGATTATGTACGCTCCCGCTGATGGTGCGTCGTATGAATGGGTAGAAATACAAAATACAGGTTCAGAGCCTATCGATCTTGCGTCGCATCGATTTTTTCATGGTGATGCATCGGGTCCACTTACACTTCGAAAAGGTTCTTCGACTGTACTTGTCCCATCTGCATATACGCTTATTGTAAAAAGTTCATCATCGTATGAATGGGTTCCATCGGGTAGTGCATTTTCTGCCTCGACACTTTCGCTTCCTGATAGTGGAGATAATACCTTTATTGCTCTTTCAAATGCGAGTAAGACTATACTAGACAGTGTGACATACGATACAACTCGAGGTGGAAGTAAAGCATCTGGTACATCACTTTCGAAAGTTAACGGTGCATGGATTGGTGCATCTCCAACACCCGGACAGGCAAATTCTTCATCGGGAAATGAAGATAGTGGAAATTCTCTTGATGCCGATATAACACCTCCCACAGAAGAGGAGAAAAAAGATATTCTCATCACACATACCAAGATTGTCGCCCCACGAAAGGTTGTACAGCATATTGTATTTGAAATGTATCCAAGAACAACAACTTCAGAAAAAGATATTTTGAATGTCGGTGTGTTTGTGTGGAATTTCGGAGATGGAATGTCTGAGACGCGAATGACATCTGACCCATTTGAATATTCGTATGCATACCCTGGGGAATATGTTGTGACGCTTTCATTTAAGCACTCTATTCTTTCGGATGTTCCTAGTGCAACAGACCGTATGGTTATCACAGTTGTATCTCCTGATATTCGTATTTCATCTGTTGGTACACCAAGCGACCCATATATTGAAATAGAAAATAGTGCTTCATCTGAAATCTCTCTTTCCGGGTGGATACTTCGTGCGGGAGAGAAAGAATTTATTATTCCAGAATACACATTTCTTTTACCAAAAAAGAAATTAAAAATATCTTCGCAGGTCACACATTTTACTCTATCTGATATAGGTTCTATTGTTCTTTTGAGTCCAAGTCGCGAGGTGCTTGCATCATACCCAGCATTTTCACCGTCACGTACATACACACCGTCGATTGTACGCTCGACATCTTCATCCAAGGAACCAAGTACTCGCACGATATCATCACAGACAGATAAGGGGGGTGTGATTGATTTGAATACTGTAGGGCAAGCGTCTGCTGTTGGTGCGGGGAACGATATGTTACTCAGGCAAGTTGGTCCATGGGTTGGGCTTGTCGGTGTGGTATGTCTTGGGTGGTACGCTATCTATCTCATGAGGATATCGCAGAAAAAGAATACTGATGAACTAGAGGCTTCTGATATTGATATTATCGAATAAGACACCTTTTCTATTTGGTGCTATACTGGTCGCATGAAAAAACAAGTACCATTATCACACCATCGAAAACCAAAAGATACTTCATGGGAAGCTGTTGCGTCGTGGTATGACACACTTCTTTCTACTGATGCTGATAGTTATCAGGCACGGGTTATCGCCCCGAATCTCATGCGAATGCTTTCTCTTAAAAAGGGAGAAGTCGTATTTGATGTAGCGTGTGGACAGGGGTATTTTTCTGAACTTTGCCAGGCGGGTGGTGCAACTGTGGTCGCATCTGATCTTTCAAAACAACTCGTCGAACGAGCTCGCACGCATACAAGTACCTCTATTGCGTATCATGTTTCTCCTGCACACAAAGCTCCATTTGTAAAAACAGAAAGTCTCGACGTGGTGATTATTGTTCTTGCAATTCAAAATATTGAAAATGTCGCTGAGGTTTTTGCTGAATGTAAACGTACGCTCAAACCACATGGTCGCATGATTCTCGTTCTCAACCACCCTGCGTTTCGAGTGCCTCAATCAAGTGATTGGTATTTTAAAGACGATACACAATATCGCATTGTCGGTAAGTATCTTTCTGAATCAAAAATATCAATCGATATGACACCAGGAGAAAAGAATCCAAAGAAGAAAATAAAAACAATTTCATTTCATCGGTCGTTACAGTATTATATGAAATTACTCTCAAAGAATAATTTTGTAATTACTCGCCTTGAGGAATGGATTTCACACAAGAAAAGCGGAGTAGGTCCGAGGCAGAAAGCAGAGGATACTGCACGAAAAGAAATACCATTATTCCTTGCGCTCGAAGTAAAAAGAACACAATAAAAAAGAGGACACATATTGTGTCCTCTTTTTTATTGTGTTGTGCCGGAGGGGAGACTTGAACTCCCATCCCTTGCGAGACGCGATTTTGAGTCGCGCGCGTATACCAATTCCGCCACTCCGGCAATACGAGAAATATACTTCGTATTTCTCTTCTTGTATTGCCGGAGTGGCGGTCCACGTCGCTACGCTCCGGATAAAAACAAAGCAGTTTGTTTTTATCCCACTCCGGCAAAGATAGGGCTAGTATAGCAAAAAAGTTTTTAAAATTCTAATTAGGGACTAACCTTTTTAAAGTATTGACATATATTTATATATATGATATAATAAGGCAAAATTAAAATAGTTATGACAAAAAAAATTCTTTTTACTCTGTTTGAAACAGAAGACTTCAATACTTTTACGAGTGTTGTAAAGTTTGCGATTATTTCAGCAATTAATGATTCGGTTTCTCCTGAGAAATTACAGGAGAATGACAAAGAATTCTGGGATGTTCTTGGGAGGATATTTTCTGGTATTGAACTTGAAAGCCGGGAAATATCCATGATTGCCATCAATCAGTTACGTGATTTTTGTAAAAAACACGGTACTGAACCAACGGAGTCAGAATCAGGTTATTATCACGCACTTCGTGCGCTTGATGATATTGGTGAGTTCGTTATTTCAATTTCAGCCAATTGGAAAAGATAAGTTGGGTAAAATATGAAGCATATTGTGAAAACAGTATGCTTCTTTTTTTTATGTTAGAATACCTGATATGCAGAAAAATCTCCCATTTTCGTATGTAGAGCTCTCAAAGAATAACATCATTCATAATGTGAAGCAGTTTCGAACACTTGTGAAAAAAGGTACAAAAATTGCGGGGGTTATTAAAGCCAATGCCTATGGACATGGAGACAAAGAGGTTGTGAAAATTCTCGCTCCGTATGTGGATTATTTCCAAGTGAATAGCGTTGAGGAATTGGAAAGAGTGAGAAAAGTTACAAAGAAGCCGATTTTACTGTTGGGCTATGTTGGGAAAAATGATTTAGCACGAGCTATAAATCTTGGTTGTATTCTCGCTGTGTTTGATTTTCATCATGCACTTCTTATTAATGAAACAGCACGAAAGATTGGTAAAAACCCCGCCGGACCAAATGGTCGTACAGGCAAGCAAAAGGTACATATCGCTGTCGATTCACATTTGGGGCGTGAAGGATTTCTGCCGGGTGATTTAGAAAAAGTATTGCCTGAATTTCAGAAAATGAAACACATCACAATTGATGGTGTGTATTCGCATTTTGCAAACATTGAGGATACGACTGATTTTTCTCACGCGCAGAAACAAATTGATATATACGAAAAAGTTATCACAATGTTCCGCACATACGGATACAAAAACCTTCAAACACATATCTCAGCGACATCTGGCGTGCTTGCGTACGAAAAAGGAAGTGGGTCAAATCATATCGTGCGTGTCGGACTTGGTCTCTATGGTTTGTGGCCGTCAGAAGCATTGCAGAAAAAATATCACGGTAAAATTACATTGAGACCAGCCATGCGTTGGGTGACACACACCGCACAAATAAAACTATTACCCAAAGGTCATTCGATTGGATATGGTCTCACATATATCACAAAAAAACCGACAACGATTGCTGTGATTCCACAAGGCTATTCAAATGGTTTTTCTCGTGTATTTTCGAATAACGGTGAAGTGCTCATACGAGGAGTGCGTGCGCCGATACTCGGTCGCGTGGCAATGAATATGTTTGTCGTCGATGTATCTCATATTGAAGGAGTAGAGACCGAGGATGAAGTGGTCTTGCTCGGTACACAGGGAGATATTCGTATTACCGCAGAAGAACGAGCAGGTAAACATACGATTAATTATGAAATAACAACAGGAATAAGTCCATTATTACCAAGGATTGTGCGGGAATAAGGGTTATTTGCATTTTTTGAAGGTTTATAGTATTGTATACCCACTATGTCACAAGATCGACTTTTCAAATTAGCCTGTGGTACATGCAAGCGCATTAACTACTGGTCAAGTAAGAACAAAAAACTCGTCACTAAAAAGATTGAGCTTAAAAAGTATTGCAAATGGTGTAAAACAAACGTTAAGCACAAGGAAGCAAAGAAATAAAAAAAGCGCCATTGGCGCTTTTTTTATTTCTATTATGTTCTAAACCACTGTACTACCTTTGTCATCCCTAGTAGGAAGGGGATAATCAAACCAAAGAAACACGTACTCGCATTTCCCATTTGTGTAAAGATACCTTCATCTTTGTAGAGCACTGAACTTGTCCTACTGTCTACTCCGTGGAGTTTTGGTAGAAAGAGTAATGATTCAAGGAGTGGCATGCTACTAATCAGGATGCAGGTGAACATTAAGAGTGTCCAATGTTTTGGATGTATTGCGAGGACAAGGCCAAACACAACAACAGATCCATAACTTACAATCAGAAGTCTTCTTGAAAGTGGGTCTTCATATACAAAAAATGATTCTGCAATAAAAACAATCAGGAGTAAAAAAATTGCCCATAATGACAATTTTTCTTTTTGTATCTTTTCCATAGGTGCGGTATTTTTTTTATAATTTAAACAAATTAAACGCAGAATGTCAATTATCTGCTTTTTTGCTTTTCTTATGTGTAATTGTTTTATACAATATTGTTATATAACTTTTAATATCAGTTCTATTATGAAAAAGGATTTACAGATAAAAGCAAGAAAGTTACGCAAAGAGGGGTATTCAATAAACGAATTACAAAAGATATTGGGTGTATCAAAAAGTTCTATTTCTCTGTGGGTAAGAAATGTCCCATTATCTGAAAAAGCTCAAAGTCGCTTAAATAAAAAATATACAAATGGCCAATTGGCTTCTCAGAAAGTGATTAAAGAAAAAACAGAGGAAAAGAATAAGATTGCTAATATTTTTGCGTTAGATCTTTTAAGAGAAAAAAATATTTTAAATAGTGATTTGATTTTATTTTGCGCAATGATTTATCACTGCGAAGGTAGTAAATCACTACGAGATTCTATTACTTTTACAAACTCTGACCCCAGTTTGATTCAAACATTTTTATTTTTATTCAAAAGAAGTTTTAAGATTGATGAGAAAAGACTTAAGGTCTTAATGCATTTACATGATTACCATAACGAAACAAAACAAAAACAGTTTTGGTCTAAAATCACAAAAATTCCCACAGAACAATTTCTTAAGACATATAATAAAAAAACTACAGGACTATATAAAAAAGAAAATTACCAAGGATGTATACAAATTAGATATAATGATGTGTCTATTGGGCGGAAACTTAATGCCGTTGCAAAAAGCTTCATGGAAAGGTATAAATAGGCGTACGGGCGATTAGTTTAGTGGTAGAACAGATCTCTCCAAAAGATCTGGCGAGGGTTCGATTCCTTCATCGCCCGCTATGAATGATTTTTGGGATTCATTTTTGGCAAATTTTTTAGCTGATTTATCTGTCCTCCTTTTAATTAGTTTATTAGTTAAACCATTTTATAAGAACATTATAAAAGCTAAACCAAAACTTAAATTTATTATTAAACAAGGTCCTTTTTATTCAGGGGTAGTAAAACTACAAAAAAAAGAAAATGGAGACCATGAGGCTATTTTTAGATTCGCAATAAAAAATTTAGGTGAGGCAACTTTTAAACCAAATGAAGGTTACTGGCACGTGTACTTTCCTGATGCTGATATGGTGGAATCTATTAAGGGTGCTAATGGGTTTGAATCCGCGATGGAGCCAACGCACCATAGGAATATAATAGATTTACCAATTCATTCGGGGTCAGTTCTTGATATTGGTCCTGAGTATCGTTATATTTTCAAAAAAGAGAGTCAAGGGGAAAAAGAATTAAAACCAAAATCAATATACTATTGGTTTGAGACAGATTATGGTAACTTTCCTTCATCTGCAAAGGTTAATAGCAAAGATGGTAGTGTTAATTATAAGGATATGGGAATAATTAATTTTGAGATTTAAGTTAAAAATTTATCCTGTCCCTCCTTGTATTTTCAAAAGTATCTTGTTACTATGACCCTAAAATACACTTAAAAAGGAGGTATAATATGTTGTTATTTGGTATACGAATCATGTGGGTTGCTGTTTGTATCGCACTCATTTCTCATTTTTTGGCATTCTTTGGGTATGCACCATTTATCATGGGATCTGGCTTACTATTGTCATATTTAGTATTTATTTTCTCGGCATTATTTTTGCGTGAAAACATCATGTACTCATTTCGGTCACTGGTACTTGCGATTACAAGCCCCTTGATTGAATTAGCGAGGATTTCTGATTTTAAATTTTCAGTATTTGAGCAGATTCTCACAACCGGAACAGTTCAAAAAAATGTTTTTATGAGTTGGGGTTTACAAGGTGAATGTTTTTTTATTTTCATTATTCCACTTGTAGTGCTTGGTAGTATTATTTACGCTCGAAGAAATCTTCGAGTACGACACATGTACAGAAAAACATAGAACATAAAAAGCACGCTCAATCGCGTGCTTTTTAATTTAAAAACTCCTTTACCTTCCTTAGCACCTTTGCTTGCTCATGGATTTCACGTGGGTCAATCCATACAGTATCTGTATCTCGCTTGAACCATGTTTTCTGACGTTTAGCATAGTGCCATATTTCAGTATTTAATTTTTCTATCATTTCATTCTTAGTTATTTTATTTTGCGCATGCAGTGCTCCGTATCGATATTCAAGCCCAAGGTCGTTCATACGTTTCCATGTGACACCATCATCATGTAATTTTTTTATTTCTCGAAGCATACCTTTCTTGATACGTGTAAGTAGTCGCGTATGGATTTTTTCTTTAAGGATGTGGTCGGGGAGAGCAAGTCCAATTTTGAGGACTTCGTACTCGTGCCCTCGGTTCTGTACCAGTGGCACAGAACCGAGGGCTTTCGCTATTTCAATCGCACGAATAAGACGCACGGGATTTTGCGCATCGATAGTTTGCGCGCGGACTGGATCGAGTTTCTGTAGTAACACAAACAATTCGCTCACTGTCTTTTTTGTAAGTTCTGTACGGAGAATTTTATTCGGTGGAACCTCAGGTAAGGTAGCATTTCCGAGGAGTGTATCAATATAGAATCCTGTACCCCCACATACAATAGGTATATTCCCACGCTTTGTGATTTCTTTGATTTTTTTCTCAGCGTTTTTTTTGAAATCGTTGGCAGAAAATACTTTCGTTGGTTTTGCAATATCGAGGAGATGATGGGGGACACCGCGCATTTCTTTCTTTGTGATTTTGCCTGTACCCAAATCCATACCTTTATATACCTGCCGAGAATCCGCAGAAATTATCTCACCATTCACTTCTTTGGCAATTTGTACGGCGAAATCACTCTTGCCTGTGGCAGTTTGTCCGAGAATCACTATGATTTTAGGCTGTTCCTTCATAATTTTTATCCTCGCATATTAGGCGACTTTTTGCTATAGTATCCATACTGGTTTTCAGAAAACTTTATACCTAATACATTATACTAATTCCCATGTCATTCAAATCATTTATCACAAAAAAGGTACTTCAAATGCGAGGTGTTTCTGCGGATCAAGCAGATGCTATTGCTCAAAAACTCGCAGATAATCCAGAAATTGCTGATAGTTTAAAGGCACTTGAATCAAACAAAGAAGTAAAAGAGCTTTTTGAAAAGATTCAAAAGGAAGTTGAAGAAAAGAAAAAGACAGGAACTCCTGATGTCTACGCTTCAATGCTTGTTATGAAAAAATATCAGGCACAAATCACAAAGCATCGTGACATTCTCGAGCCAGTCATGCGTCTCATGCAGAAATAAACCTATTATACACAGACACGTCACTATGAATTCTAAAATGGTGTGTTATACTAGAGTAACAGATATGTCAGATACAAAAAAAATTCTCATCATCGAAGATGAAAAACCTATTGCGCGGGCGCTTGAATTAAAGCTCTCGCATTCAGGATATGAAGCCGCTGTCGCTTACAATGGAGCCGAAGGACTTGCATATCTTGCAAAAAATAAAGTTGATTTGATTCTTCTTGATGTGATTATGCCAACAATGGATGGTTTTACTGTTCTTGAAACACTCAAGAAAAAAGGAAACAAAACTCCCGTTGTGATGCTGTCCAACCTCAGTCAAGAAGAAGATGAAAAACGAGCAAAAGAACTTGGTGCGAAAGATTTTTTCATAAAATCAAATACGCCCCTTGTTGAAATTGTGGGTTTTATTAAAAAGTTCCTTTAGTACATTTTTACGTACAATAACATATCACACTCATCTATGGATTTTAATGATGACAGCATAAAGCAGATTCTGCTCGATGGTAATTACATTAGCGCAGAAGATGTTGAAAAAGTAGAAGCTCTTGCAAAAAAACGTCGTGTTGATTTTGTAAGTGTTCTTTTGTCGGAGGGGTATGTCACAAAAGATATTATTGCTCAGTCTATTGCTGAATCTATCGGTGTTCCATACTTTGATCTTGAAAATAATGCTCCATCTCGCGAGCAGGTACTTGTTATTCCTGAAGAAATTGCAAAAAAGTTTCGTATTGTACTTGTCTCATATGACGATACTACTGTTGGTATTGCGACAGACAATCCTCGTGAAGAAAAATTAGAAGAAACACTCGCTGAATTATTTCCCGACAGGGAAGTACAAGTATATTTCTCTGTCTCAGAAGATATTGATACATGTTTTAATCGATATCAAAAAACACTCGATTCTCGTCTTGAAACAATCATCACTGCGGGCACAAAGGTTGCACCAGAAATCTTGCGAGCTATTTTTACAGATGCACTGACATTTAATGCATCTGATATTCACCTTGAACCACGTGCAGATAGTTTTCTTATTCGTTTCCGTGTTGATAGTGTCCTTCGAGAGATGGGGTCACTTCCACGTGAGCAATATGAAAATGTATTGAACCTCATCAAGATTCAGAGTGGTATTCGTCTCGACCAGCATTTTGCGGCACAAGATGGTTCGATACAATTTCGTCTCGATGATGTAGTGATTGATCTCCGTGCATCTATCGTTCCTACAGTAAATGGTGAAAAAATAGTACTCCGCGTACTCAATGCGTACGTCGAAGAATTGCTTCTCAAGGAGCTTGGACTTTCTTCATATCACCAAGAACTTCTGGAAACAGCGGCTCGTAAGCCGTTTGGAATGGTTGTCGTTGTTGGTCCGACTGGTTCTGGTAAGACAACAACGCTCTATGCGCTCCTTAAAATACTCAATAACCCAGGTATCAATATCACAACAATCGAAGACCCTGTTGAATACAAAATGCGTGGTGTGAATCAGATTCAGGTAAATAGTGAGACAAATCTTACCTTCGCAAAAGGGCTCCGTTCTATTGCACGTCAGGACCCAGATATTATTCTTGTTGGAGAAATTCGTGACGAAGAAACAGCTGAAATCGCTGTGAATGCAGCACTGACGGGACACTTACTCTTCTCAACATTTCACGCAAATGACTCTGCAACAGCTATTCCGCGTCTGCTCGATATGAATATCGAACCATTCCTCCTCTCATCAACTCTTGAGCTTGTAATCGCTCAACGTCTTGTTCGAAAAATATGTCTCAAGTGTAAACATAGTGTCTCAATGACAAGTGCCTCACTTAAGAAAATTTATTCTGGTGTTGAAAAATTCTTCCCGAAAGAAGTGACTCTCTATGAAGGTAAAGGATGTGATGCATGTGGTGGTAGTGGGTACAAGGGCCGTCTCGCTATCTTTGAGATTATCCCAATGACAGCAGAACTAAAAGCATTGATATTAAAGAATCCATCAAGTCAGGAAATCTGGAAAGTCGCACGTGGTCAAGGCGTAGAATCTCTCTTTGAAGATGGAATTGAAAAAGTTAAAAATGGTACGACAAGTATTCGTGAATTACTTCGTGTATCAGAACCACCTCTTACAGGAAAATGATACCAATTCAAAAAAAACAACGAACATTCTTTGAGCGACTCACACTTCGCGGTTCTACAAAAGAACGTGAATATCTTTTTGAAAATTTAAGTTTACTCCTGGGGTCAGGGATGCTTGTGATCGATGCTTTTGTCGCTATTAAATCAGAGATTCGTTCTCCTGGGCTCAGACGTATCGTTGAAGAAATGATTTCTGATGTTCAGTCTGGTATGTCTCTTTCAAAAACACTTGAGAATTCTGGGATTTTCTCACCACACGCTATTTCTCTTATTCGTATCGGAGAGAAATCAGGTCGTCTTGTCGAGAACCTCAAAATTCTTGCGATTGAAGATCAGAAAGAACGTACGTTTAGTTCAAAATTGCGTTCAGCTGCAATGTATCCTGCGTTTGTCTTTACACTGACGTTTATTGTTGGTGTTGGTATTGCGTGGTTTATTTTGCCAAAGATTTCATTGATTGCATCACAACTCAAAATCACGCTTCCTCTCGTAACAAAAGTACTCATGGGTATCGGTATGTTCCTCCAAGCATATGGTATCGTTGCGATACCTCTGTTTGTTATTGGTATTATCGCTGGTATTTATTTTGTTTTCTTTTTTCCAGCAACAAAACACCTTGGCGAATCTATCCTCTTTGTGATTCCAGGAATAAATAAATTACTCCACGAGACAGAACTTGCTCGATTTGGATATTTATTAGGGACGCTTCTCTCTGCGGGGCTTTCTCCGACAGAAGCACTCGATTCTCTCGTGTATTCTGCATCATTTAATCGCCATAAACGACTTTATCGTTTGCTTCGCAAGGGAATTTCAGAAGGGAATTCATTCAAGAAAACATTTGCACTCTATCCTCGGTCAAGTTCACTTATTCCATCAGCAATCCAACAACTCATCGTTTCAGGTGAACAGTCAGGACATCTTTCTGATACACTTTTACGAATTGGAAAAAACTTTGAAGAAAAAACAGATACAACTGCAAAAGATTTGACTGTGATTCTCGAGCCTGTGCTTCTCGTAATCGTGTGGCTCGGTGTTGTGTTTGTGGCGATTGCAGTAATCTTGCCAATCTATAGTCTCATCGGTGGTATTAATAGTAATGGCGGTGTCTAAACGTATCATGTCATACAATAAGGGTCTGACACTCATTGAAATCTTACTTTCACTTGCAATTATAGGTCTTATTGCTGGTTTTTCTGCACCTGTGTATCAATCATTTATGGTTCGTAATGATCTTGATATTGCGACAGGTGCTGTTGCGCAAGTTCTCAGGTATGCACAAACACAATCACAAGCAATCCACGGTGATTCTCCGTGGGGTGTGCATATTGGTGGAGGAAATATAACTCTCTTTAAAGGGACAAGTTATGCATCACGTGATACAGATTATGATGAAGAGACTTCTTTTCCATCGACGCTCTCTGCGTCAGGTCTTACTGAAATTGTGTTTACCGTATTGACAGGTGCACCACAAACAACAGGAACGCTTATGTTTACTTCTGTAAATGGTGATACGAGAATTATTTTTGTTACGAGCAAGGGTGTGGTGGTTCACAATACATCATTATCAGAAGGTAATTGGAATATTGTAAGTGAACATTCTTCTGTTGATATTCCGAGTGGTGATGATGGACAAAAAATTCAAGTTTCAGGTAGTTATAGTTATATTATTACAACAGGGTCTTCTCCAAAATTATTGATTTATGATATTTCAAATCCAAGCAGTCCTGTACTGACTGGTTCTCTTTCTTTATCTATGAGTCCTGTAAATATTTTTGTGTCAGGGTCGTATATATACATCGCTTCTTCTGATGATACATCAGAGTTGCAAATTGTGTCTGTGAGCAATCCGTCATCACCAGTACTTACGGGAGTGTATAACGCCCCTTCATATGATAACGCGAACGGTGTGTATGTATCAGGGAATTATGCATATCTTGTTCGTGGACAGAGTAGTGGAGCTGATAATTTTTTTATCATTGATATTTCAAATCCTGCATCTCCATCGCTTGTCGGTTCTGCATTTTTTGCTGGGAGTTTGTATGAAGTTGTTGTTTCTGGAATATATGCTTTTACTGCTTCAGCATCTAATGATAATGAGTTACGAGTGATTAATATTTCAAATCCTACAAGTCCTGTTCAAGCAACGTCTCTTGATTTTGCTGGAGGTGCAGATTCTTCAGCACTTGCTCTTGATGGTTCTCAACTTCTTATTTCTAATGGGGAGCTTTTTCATGTTGTAAACATTACGAACCCACTTTCTCCTAGTATTATAGGTACATTTAATACAGCAGGATCAGAAATTTTTGACATTGCACTTGAGAATGCCCACGGGACAAATGGTCATACGTATGCATTTTTAGTGTCAGATTCTCCTACAGGTGATTTTATGGTAGTAGATATTACAAACCCAATAAGTCCTTCAAATATTTCATCTCATAACATTACAGGAACCACAAATATGAGTGGTGTCTCGTATTCTAGTTTTCTTGATAAAATTTTTATTACTACAAAAATTGATACACAAGAGCTCCTTGTTGTTGCACCAAATTAATATATGAAAAAGAACTTCACACATTATTTTAAGAGAAAAAAAATATATGACTACGCACACTCTGCGGGAATGTCTCTTGTTGAAGTAGTTCTTTCAAGTGCTATTTTTCTTCTTGTGGTGATGGGGCTCTCTGGGGTATTGATATATGGTCAAGAGACAACAGCAGTTGGAGGTGCACTTGCTCGAGGGACATTTCTTGCCGATGAAGGATTGTCTGCGCTTCGTAATATTCGTGATTCAGATTGGGCAAATCTTTCATATACAGGTGGAAGTGGTCTCTCAACAGCAGGGAATCAGTGGAGTTTTTCAGGGTCATCAGATGCGACTGGTCCGTTTACTCGTGAGGTTGAAGTCGCAAGTCTTGATGCATCAATACACAGAAGTATTGCAACATCAAATATTTCGTGGCAACAGACATCGTCTCGTGCGGGTATAACAAGTCTCGTGACTCACTTTACAAACTGGCGTCGGTCGCTCTCTACTGCTGGTGACTGGTCAGTACTCAATCTTTTTAATTCGTCTCTTGCGAGTGCGTATCCTGAGAGTGGTTTGCGTGTTCAAGTTTCAGGGAATTACGCGTATCTTTTAGGAAGTGGAACAGGGTCTCCTCAGTTACGAGTGTACGATATTTCTAATCCTTCTAATATTACACTTCTTGGGGGCACTTCTCTCCCTCAGAACTCTTCTGATTTATTTGTTTCAAGTGATGGGAATTATGTATACATCACCACGCTTCACCCTTTTTATGAATTAGCAATTTACTCAGTATCCAATCCTGCAAGTCCAGTACTCGCGGGCTCTATTAACTTACCAACAACACAAGTTGGGTGGCCAGATGATTATGGAAGCAGTGTGTATGTTGTCGGCACTCGGGCGTATGTAACACGTCCAAATACTGCGGGCGATGATACATTTTTTATTGTTGATGTGAGTACTATTTCTTCTCCATCACTTCTTGGGTCGTTACTTATTCCAGGAACCCCCGAAGGTGTAGTTGTCTCTGGGAATTACGCATACGTGACAGTCTCAGGAGACACACATGAACTCGTTGTCGTAGATGTTTCAAATCCAAATAATCCAAGTGTTGGGTATTCATTTGATATGAGTGGGTCAAGTAGTGCAAAAGCGATTGCACTCGAAGGTGCTCGAGTATTTGTCGGTGACGGTGGATTCTTTCGTGTTGTTGATATTTCAAACCCACTTTCTTTGTCGACCCTTGGAAGTATCAATACAACAAGTACAGAGATATTTGATATTGGATCAGCTGTAGCATATAGCCAGAATGGAAATCGTTACGTATTTCTCTCAACAAATCTTTCTTCTCACGATCTTGTTTCTGTTGATATAACAAATCCAAGTAGTCCTGCTGTTTCGGCGTTGTATAATGATGCTGTAATACTTCCATTTTGGGGTGTTGCGTATAGCCAAGAATTAGACAAGGTTTTTGTTTCTGTGAATACAAGTGATGGTATGCGAGTGTTTGCACCAGACCCTTTGTAATATATGAGATATTCTTTTATACAAAACAGAACGCAGAAGCAAGAAGAGCGAGGATTTACACTTGTTGAGCTTTTGTTATATGTGGGTATTTCTTCTATTATTTTACTTGTTATTTCTTTATTTATTGGAATGTTGTTACAGTCACGGATAAAAAATAATGTTATTGCAGAGGTTGAACAACAAGGTACACAAGCACTCTCTACAATATTGCGAACGATTCGGAATGCTGATTCTATTACAAGTCCAACAAGTGGTACGACCGCAAATTCACTGACGCTCACTATTCCATCACTCGCTCTTTCTCCGTCGGTGATATCTCTTGCAAATAATGCACTTTTTATTACCGAAGGATTAAATCAGTCAGAATTTTTAATAAACGATTCGGTGACTGTCAGTAATCTTTTGTTTGAAAATATATCACGAGCAGGAACATCTGGTATTATTCGTGTTTCGTTTGTTGTAACATATAAAAACCCAAGTGGTCGAAATGAATATTCATTTGAGAAAACATTTTATGGATCAGCGACTCTCAACAAATAGAGGTTTTATTGTACTCATGAGTACGCTTATTGCGGGGGCTATTGGTATTGCTATCACTGCTTCTATTATTTTGCTTGGACTTTCTTCGTCTCGTTCGAGTTTTACATTTGTACAGCATCGTCAAGCATATTGGGCTGCCAATGGATGTGTCGAAGAAGCACTTGGTGCTATTCGAGACACGACAAGTTATATTGGGAGTGATTCTTTTTCTATTGGGCAGGGAACTTGTACATATACCGTTACAGATACGGGAGGTGAAACTCGGGCTATTTTCGCAGAAGGTATTGTGGGTAATGTCTACAGTCGACTGTCTGTAACTGTTGCTACTATTAATCCCGAAATTATTATCACTTCATGGCAAGAGGTGGCACTCTAACTTATCAACAGGTGCGTTTTTGTTGCTATTTAAATACGATACTTGGTATACTATAGGTATATGAAAAAATATAATAAAGGTTTTACATTAATAGAAATCCTCTTGGTCGTCGCAGCTATCGCAATCCTTGCTGGTATCGTTATTCTTGCTATCAATCCGATCAAGCAACTTGGCGAAACTCGCAATGCAGAGCGTCGTGCTGATGTGAACACAATCTTGAATGCTGTGTATCAATATGCTATCGACAACAACGGTAACTTGCCAACACTCGTTACTGGTGCGTGTGGTAATGATGTAGCAACAAAACAGATTTGTAAGTTAGCACCAGGAGGTGATTGTCCTACTGGTACTGATCTTTCTGTGATCACTACTTCAGAAAAGTATTTGACTGCAATGCCAACTGATCCAACAGGAGTATCAACAGATGGTACAGGATATTACATTACAAAGACTGCAAATGGTCGTGTGACTGTGTGTGCTCCAAGTGCAGAACAGGGTGCACCAATTAGTGTTACTCGATAACTTCACCTTACGTTTTTCTGTGTAGTAAATCTGAAATGTGCCTAGGGTGACCTAGGCACATTTCGTTTGGAGAATGATGTGTCTTGTGTGCATAATATGTTATGTATTGTATGAATACTTTTATTTCTTTTATTTTTAAACCAGCAGAAGATCTCATGACGAGATTGCAATATCGTCAAAAGTTCTCACTCATGGGGCTTTTGTTTTCACTGACAGTCGGATCAACGATTATCTTTGTCATGTACAGTGCGGTATATCCAGCACTTGTCTTTATTGTGCTTGGTTTATATATTGTATTTTTCTATCTCCTTGTTGGGTTTTACCGTTCGTTCTTAAAGATTCTCGATATGCTTTCTGATACAACAGAGCACATGATTAAAGTTGGATTTCTCGGTACACTTCAATCAATCAGTCAGACCACAGAAAAGCTCATGAGTGCAGGAGAAAAAGAGCGTGAACTTCTCGCATCAAAAGATGAACTCGGTATGATGGTGACATTGTTCAATAAAATCGCAACAGCCCTCACTACAACAAATTCAAAATTTGTTGAGAATGAAGCAATTTTGAAAGCAAAAGTACTTGAAGTTGAAAAGGGTAAAAAAGAAACACTTGAAGCACTTGAAGACATGCTCGCAACAAAAGCAAAAGAAGAGGCCATCCTCGAATCAACCGATGAAGGTATCTATGGTCTTGATTTGAATGGTCTCTGTCTCTTTGTAAATAATGCCGCTGCAAAAACACTTGGATATACAAAAGAAGAAATGCTTGGGAAAAATATTCATGAACTCATACATTTCAAACACGAAGATGGGAGTCCATATCTTGAGGAGGATTGTCCAATTACTCGCACAAAAGATACTGGCGTCGGTGTACGCATCAATACTGATATTTTTTTCCGCAAAGATGGAACATATTTTCCGGCATTGTATTCGTCACACCCATTACGTGAAAATAGTGAGACGGTGGGTGTCGTAGTTGCGTTTAGTGATATTACGCACGAGAAGCAAGTTGATCGTGCAAAAACTGAATTCGTATCACTCGCATCGCACCAGCTCCGTACACCGCTCACTGCGATTAGTTGGTATATCGAAATGCTTCTTGCGGGAGATGCAGGGAAGCTGACAAAAGAACAAAAGGATTATCTCTATGAAGTGTATAAGGGTAATAATCGTATGATTGAACTTGTGAATGCATTACTCAATGTGTCACGTATTGACCTCGGTACTATTTCTATGGATCCCGTGCCGACAGATGTGCGAGAAATCGCTGATAGTTTACTCACAGAACTCACTCCACAATGGCATCTCAAAAAGATGAATATTGTAAAATCGTATGACCCAGCATTGCCACTTATCAATGTTGACCCTAAATTGATTCGTATTGTATTTCAAAACCTCCTTACGAATGCTATTAAATACACGCCAGAAAAGGGGACTATTACGTTTTCAATAAACAAAGATACTCGTAATATTAAAATTGTTGTAGCGGATAGTGGATATGGTATTCCAAAAGATTCACAGTCTCGTATTTTTGGTAAACTCTATCGTGCTGATAATATTCGCGACAAAGAAACAGATGGTAATGGGCTCGGTCTCTATATTGTAAAATCAATCATTGAAAACTCTGGAGGTAAAATCAGTTTTAAATCTGTTGAAAATAAGGGCACCACATTTACGATTACATTGCCACTCTCAGGAATGCGTAAAAAAGAAGGATTAAAAGATTTAAAATAATATGAAATTTTTTTAGAGGAATGATATACTATGTGTATTAGAAATTAATATACATATCTATGGGAAAAGGAGACAATAGACAACGTAAAGAAGTAAAGAAGCCTAAAAAGACAGATAAGAAAAAATAATACAAAACACTCGGTCGCAAGCGACCGAGTGTTTTGTATTATTCTGGGAAAATAAATACGGTATGGTAGTATACGTATATGGAAACAATATCAGTACACAATATGTTTGTTATTGGGCATCTTTTTGGGGTCATACTCGGTGCAGGTGGTGCGTTTATTAGTGATGGGGTATTTTTCTCTTCATTAAAAGACAAAATACTTTCAAAAGATGAATTTCGTTTATTGCGTACTGCGTCGTATTTTATTTGGGTAGGAATTGGTATTCTTTTTATTTCTGGGATAGGTCTTTTTGTTCTTAATAGTGAAGTACTCTCAACGTCTGAGAAATTTATTTCAAAAATGACTGTTGTTGGGATTATCATACTGAATGGTATTATTCTTCATACAGTTCATCTTTCATTTTTAAAACGTCACCTTGGTAAAGTACTCGCAACAAAAAAACAACCAACCAATGCTCCACTCGTACCATTTATTCTCACAAGCGGTGCTGTCTCTATGGTCTCATGGATATCGACTGTTATTCTTGGAGGGCTTCGAAAGGTAACATTTTCATATGGAGAATTTCTCACTCTTTATTTTGTGTGTATTGCGTGTGGTATCTATCTGTCGCATTTTCTTTTTCGTCGGTATATTAGTAAGGCCAATAAAAAACGTATTATTTTTCTGGGTACAATTGCCCTTGTGATTGCACTCGGTAGTGCGATAGTTACCTTTGATACGGGAGGGTATGCATTTACTCGTATTTCAAGCATATAAAATACGAAGGGGTCATATTAAATACCATGCCGAAACAAATACAGACATTTACAGAAAAAGTAATCGCTCTTGTTCGAGCTATTCCATCAGGTACAACAATGACATATAAAGAAGTTGCACGTATGGCGGGAAGTCCCAATGCATCACGTGCAGTGGGGAGTATTATGAAAGCAAATTATAATCCAGATATTCCATGTCATCGTGTTGTCCGAAGTGATGGTATTGCTGGTGAGTATAATCGTGGTCGGACTGAGAAGATTCGTAAACTTCGTGATGAGGGTGTTGTTTTTTGAAGATAATTTTTAATAGTTTTTTGTGATATACTTTCTTATATGTATATACTCTACGCATTGTTAGGAGCGGTAATGGCAAGTATGGGAACAATCTTTGCCAAGCTCGGATTAAAAGGTGTTGATGCAAATCTTCTCACTGCGATTCGTGGCGTGGTGATGGCTGTTATTGTGACTATCGCTGCGCTTTCATTAGGAAAAGTATCAGTTCCTGCATTGCAATCACTCACACAGAAACAATGGCTCTTTGTATTCCTCTCTGGTCTCGGTGGGGCATTGTCATGGATATTTTTCTATCAAGCGCTTTCTGTTGGACCAACAGTTGCTGTGACGGTGATTGATAAACTCTCTGTTGTATTTACTGCTATTCTTGCAATGATTGTTCTTGCTGAAGGGGTAACGATACAGTCGGCACTTGGTCTCGGCTTTGTGTTTCTCGGGACACTTCTCGTTTCTATTCCATGGGAGAAAATGAAAGCACTTCTCGGATTGTAAGAGGAATCATATGTAATGCACGTACAAACAATGCCTAAAAATGAAGAAGAATTTAAGAAAAAGCTAACTCCTAAACAGTATGAAGTTTTACGAGAAAAAGGAACTGAAGCTCCTTTTTCAGGAAAGCTTATTCATCCCGACAAGGATGGTTTTTATAAATGTGCTGCGTGCGGAAATCCACTTTTTAAAAATGACTCAAAATTTGATTCTGGTACTGGTTGGCCGAGTTTTGATGAGGCACTTCCTGGTGCAGTGAAAAATATCGAGGACACTTCTCATGGAATGACGAGAACTGAGACTGTGTGTGCTGTTTGTGATTCACACTTGGGTCATATGTTTGAAGATGGTCCAACAAAAACAGGTAAAAGGTATTGTATGAACTCAGTATGTTTTGAAGATTATAATGATAAATAATATGAACAAGAAAATTATACTCGCAGGTGGATGCTTTTGGGGACTTGAGGATTTGATTAGGAAACAGCCGGGAGTAGTAAACACAGAAGTTGGCTACACTGGAGGGGAAAATGAAAATCCCACTTATGAAAATCACCCTGGCCATGCCGAGGCAGTAGAGGTTGAATATGACCCAACAAAAACATCCTATAAAAAAATTTTGGATTTTTTCTTCCAGATTCACAACCCCACAACCTTAAATCAGCAAGGTAATGACAAGGGTACTTCGTATCGCTCAGCGATATTTTATGGTACTGATGAAGAGAGGAAAGAAGGAGAAGATTTTATACATATTGTAAACAATTCAAAGCGCTGGAAAGATCCAGTCGTGACGACCCTTGAACCACTAGGTATCTTTTATAAAGCAGAAGAATATCACCAAGATTATCTCGTACACAACCCTGGCGGATACACGTGCCACGCAATATATTTTGATAGTTACTTAGGGTAATAACATTTTTATTTCTTTATATTAAGAATTGACCAGAGTTTATTTTTAGTGATTTTTCTGTTATATTCTAACAATGTCACTATCTATAGGAATCGTAGGTCTCCCAAACGTCGGTAAATCGACGTTGTTTAATGCACTGACTAAAAAAAGCGTCCCCGCAGAAAACTACCCATTTTGTACCATTGACCCGTCAGTTGGTATTGTCGCTGTGCCCGATGACCGATTGTATAAACTTGCTCTCTTTTCAAAAACAAAACGTACTATTCCCGCGGCTGTTGAATTTTTCGATATTGCAGGGCTTGTTGAGGGTGCATCAAAAGGCGAAGGGCTCGGAAACAAATTCCTTGCAAATATTCGTGAGACGGATGCTATTCTCCATATGGTACGATTGTTTCCTCTGACAGGTGGCAACAAGGAAATCGCGCATGTCTACGGGAGCGTTGATCCACTTCGAGATATTGGGGTTATCAATCTCGAGCTTGTATTGGCAGATTTTGAAACAGTTACAAAGCGACTTTCTAATATACAAAAAGATACACGAAAGGGTGATAAAGAAGCACTCTTTGAAGAATCTGTTCTTAAGCGTGTCGAAGCAGTACTCGAAGCAGGCAAGCTTGCGAATAGTCTCGAATACACAGATGAGGAATATAAAAAGGTAAAACAATTAAATCTCCTGACTGCTAAACCGATGATCTATGGATTAAATAAAAAGGCAGGTGTTAAAAATCTCGACGAAGAAAAGCCAGAGTATTTTAAAGAACTGACTGACCAAATCATTAAAGATGGTTCACAGTATATCCTCATTGATGCAAAGATTGAAGATGAATTAAAAGATTTTGAGGGTGATGAAAAAGAAATGTTTCGTAAGGAAATGGGCGGGGAGCATGATGGGATCAATGATTTGATTTCTGGGTGCTATCGACTTCTCGGACTCGAAACGTATTTTACGACAGGTGTGGAGGAGACTCGCGCGTGGACGATTGCAAAGGGAAGTACTGCGCCGATTGCGGGGACTGCTATTCATACTGATTTTAAAGATAAATTTATTCGCGCTGAAGTTGTCTATTGGAGTGACCTCCTCGATGCTGGCTCATACGCTGAAGCCCGCGCAAAGGGTAAGGTGAGAACAGAAGGTAAGGAATATATTGTGAAAGATGGGGATGTGATTGAGTTTAGGATCTGATAATATTAAGTCATGAATAACCTACCTGAAGAATTTAATATTGATGCCAATATTAAACAAGGTTTCGATCTTGTTGTTGAACTTGATGATGAAGTCGAATATCTTATAGATAAAGAGGCTATTGCGTCAATCAGAAACAATGAATCGACAATAGCCTTAAAACGTCTTATTGATAGTGAAGTAAAAATTATTACTACTGAAAGAGTCATTAAGACATTGCAAACAGGAGGTCCTGTTGATTATCTTAAGATTAAATAAGAATAGTAAGAATGGTAATTCGATTAAATTTAGAAAATTAAATCTATGAAAAAAGCATCAAAGACAAAAAATAATTCAACTCGGTCTCTTGAGAAATTATCACACTTTCGCTGTGGTCACTGTGATAAGTGGTGGTCTATTGCTGATGCTCCTGCTCGAAAAAAATGGTGGTGTCCGTGGTGTGGAGAAGTAATCATCTTGTAGGTTAAAAATGAAAACCCCTCAACGAGAGGGGTTTTGTGGATCTTTTTTGTCTTTTAAAACAGTAACTTTTAAGTCTTTTTTCTCTGGGTCATAGGCTATTGTTCCTATAACTGTACCGTTAGTTTCTTGCGTTTGTGAAGAGGAAAGATTTTGTGCGCAATTATTCTCTAAATTAAGTCCAAACTCAAAATCAGATTCCCTCATTTTACGGAGTTGTTTTCTTGTTGGCATAACAAACTATATTTTTTCTTAGAATACCATTTTCTATTTAAAATAGAAAGACCTAATCGGATATTTTTTCGTGCATTAATTTTTCTTCTTGTGATGAAGTAGGTTGATTTTGATCATTCTCAACTACTAATTTATAGAATTTGTCATTTTCTAATACAGGAGTAGATAAATGAAGTAAAGAGTATTTCTCCCCATCATTACCATACTTGGGTTCTGCGACCATAAGAAGCGCAAAAAATTCTCTTTCAAAGTTCGTGTTTTCATTAATGTCTACTGTTTGTACTGAACTGTGAGGGTTTTTGAGATACTTAAAATCTTCTAAGGTAATCTCTTCTAAGCGTAAACTATACATATTTCTAGGTTTATTAATATTTTTTTATATAATAATACATACAATCTATTTGTCAATTCTTGGTATGTGCTAAAATGGCTGTATGAATCAAGAAAATCTATTAGATCAAAAATGTGTGCCGTGTGAAGGTGGGGTAGACCCAATGACAATACAGGATGCGAAAGCAATGCTCGATTTTCATATTCCAGATTGGGTACTTTCTGATGACGGAAAACATATTTCTAAGAAATTTACATTCAAGAATTTCAAGGAAGCACTAGGATTTGTAAATATAGTAGGGGACATTGCTGAGAGTGAAGGGCATCATCCAGACATACATCTTGTTGATTATAAAAATGTGACTATTGATTTGTCTACACACGCTATCAAAGGACTTTCACAAAATGATTTTATTGTTGGGGCGAAAATAAACCACATCACTCGCGAGTGATGTGGTAAACGCCCTTTAACAGACGCACAAAAAAAGTAGCCATTGGCTACTTTTTTTGTGCGTCTGTTATAACATCCACATCTTTTTCAATTTCATTAACATCTTCTTGGATTTCTTCTACATCCTCTTGAATCTCATCAACGTTTTCTTGAATCTCTTCGACGTCTTCTTGGATTTCATTGATGTCTTTTTCAATTTCTTGAACATCTTCTTGAATCTCTTCGACATCACGAGCGACAGCATGAAGCCTACGAGCTTGGCGGTTCATACTCATTTGAATAAATATAGAGAGATAAATTGCTTCGAGTGATACAATCGTTGTTACAACAAGCAGAATCTTGCTTAAGTTAAAACCAAAAAAATACAAAAGAAACGCACCCATAAAAAGAGCAGTATGGATGAGCAGAGAGTCTGTTGAGCCGATAAATCGAGTCGCGCGGATCGCAAATCGTTCTACGGAATCAGAGGATGTTTTACGAATACGTTTCATAATATGTCCTTTATTATACACTATTTTTCTGCTATACTGCAAAATATGAATACCCATACACAACCTCGCCTCATGAAGGCATCTATTATTATCGCAATTGTGATTGTGATGAATCTATTTTTTAACTACGCGGTCTCTCTCGTATACAGTGAGCCAACGTATGATCAGTTCGTGCCGTCTTCACAGATAGTAGAACAACCAAATACAAAGGAGTCGTGTGTTGCTGTTGGTGGGCAGTGGAATGAAAATACGTACCCAGAAAAAGAAACAAAAGTTCGTGGATGGTGTGACCCGAATTACACAAATCAAAAACACTACGAAGAAGCTCGCAAGGTCTATGAACGAAATGTATTTATCACGCTTGTTGTTCTCGGAGTAGTCTCACTTATTGTTGGGGCATTTGTTGTACTTCCAATTCTTTCTCTCTCATTCTCATGGGGTGGTGTACTTTCACTTGTGGTTGCTTCAATGAGATATTGGGGTAATGCCGATAAGGTTCTTAAAGTCGTGATTCTCGCAGTTGCACTCGGCGCTCTTATTTGGCTCGCAGTAAAGAAATTTTCAAAATAAATTATCGTGTTAGGTATGAAAAAAAATATTTCCCGCACAATTAAACAGAAAGCATATAACCACGTAGCTATTGAAAGAAAGTGGCAGAAAGTTTGGGGTCTAAATAAAACCTACAAAACAGCATCTCCAAACAAGAAAAAGAAATTCTATGTTCTTGATATGTTCCCGTATCCATCTGGAGCAGGTCTCCATGTGGGTCATCCACGCGGGTATATCGGTAGTGATGTATACGCACGCATGAAGCGAATGAGTGGGTACAATGTACTTCACCCGATGGGGTATGATGCGTTTGGATTACCAGCAGAACAATACGCTCTCGAACATAAAATTCATCCTCGCAAAGCTGTCGAGAAAAATATCAAAACATTTCGTTCTCAGCTCGACAAGATTGGCTTTTCATATGATTGGTCTCGAGAAGTAAATACAACTGATCCTGAATACTACAAATGGACTCAGTGGATTTTTCTTCAGATGTATCAGTCGTACTATAACGAAGAAAAGAAAAAGGCCCGACCTGTACGTGAGCTCGTGCGTACATTTGCCAAGACTGACCCGTCATGGAAGACACGTACCGAAGAAGAGAAAGAGAAAATACTCATGAAGTATCGCTTGGCATACGAAGGCTACAGTGAAGTAAATTGGTGTCCGAAGTTGGGTACTGTTCTTGCAAATGATGAAATTGTGGATGGACCAAACGGTGAATTACTCTCTGAGCGTGGAAATTATCCTGTAGAAAAGAAATCAATGCGTCAGTGGTTTATGCGAATCACAGCATATGCAGATAGATTGCTCGATGGATTGGGTGGACTCATGTGGCCAGAGCATATCAAGGAAATACAAAAAAATTGGATTGGAAAATCAGTAGATGAAAGTGGTGTGACGACGTACACAATGCGTGATGCTATTTTTGCACGTCAGCGATATTGGGGAGAGCCAATTCCACTCATGCATAAAAATGGAACGATTATTCCACTCGAAGAAAAGAAACTCCCACTCACTCTTCCGAATGTCACATCATACGAACCGATTGGTACAGGTGAATCTCCGCTTGCGGGGGTTTCGTCATGGATGAAAGCAGGGTACGAGACCAACACAATGCCAGGATGGGCTGGGTCTTCATGGTATTTCCTGCGATATATGGATCCAAAGAATAAAAAAGCACTTGCTGATAAAAAAGCACTCGCATACTGGCGTGATGTTGATGTCTATATTGGTGGAGCAGAACATGCGACAGGACACCTGCTCTATGCTCGTTTTTGGCACATGTTTTTACATGACATCGGCGTTGTGCCGACAAAGGAACCATTCAAACTTCTAAAAAACCAAGGACTTATTCTCGCATCTGATGGACGAAAAATGAGTAAACGATGGGGGAATGTAATCAACCCTGACGAGATTGTGAAAACATACGGTGCAGATACACTCCGTGTGTATGAGATGTTTATGGGACCATTTGATCAGAGTTTACCGTGGAGTACTGAGAGTATTATTGGTTCACGTCGATTTATTGAAAAGATATGTCGTCTTGAAAGTAAAGTTGTTACAAAATATTCTATTGATTCAAAATCTATTGATAAGGCCGTACACAAAATAATTAAAAAAGTAAGTGATGATATTGAAGGGTTTGCATTTAATACTGCAATCTCTGCAATGATGGTATTTCTCAATGATACTGAGAAGTCACCTGAGATATCAAAAGAGCATTTCAAAAAATTCCTTCAACTCGTCGCGCCATTTGCTCCACATATCGCCGAAGAACTTTGGTATGAATTAGGCGAGAAAAAATCTATCCACGTCTCAGAGTGGCCCAAGTATGACGCTCGAAAAGTTGTTGATGAAGAAATCACAATCGTTGTTTCAGTGAATGGCAAAGTCCGTTCTGAGATATCTATTGCACGCACACTTGATGAGGAATCAATCAAAAAACAAGCTCTTGCTGATGCTAAAATTTTACCATGGATAGAAGGCAAGGAAATCCGTCGTGTGATCTATGTCACAGGGCGACTTGTAAACATTGTTATCTAGTATTCTTGGGTACTTTTAGGTATAATTGATTCATTATTATTTGTTATACAAAAATCAATGGAATCAAAAAAGATAGAATTTTTTAATAAGCTCTCATTTATTACGCTCCTCTCGGCAGTCTTTGTCTCACTTTTCTTTTTCATACCGTATGTACCAGTTACGCTTGGTGCAAGTAAGGGCTTCTTGCTCTCTATCGGTATGGCACTCTCTTTGTTTTTCTGGCTTATTGCTCGACTTGGTGAGGGTACATTTACATTCCCAAAAGACAAGATAATTCTCTCTGTTGCAT
>JACCDG012033293.1_pt1 | contig 27322 bp, 20 predicted proteins | sample 7442471 | NCBI WGS metagenome assembly JACCDG01 (sample SAMN15323444, study PRJNA562643) | freshwater metagenome | isolation source: river surface water | place: USA:Blue River Watershed | collected 2017-08-17 | reverse complement strand
GGATTCCACCAAAAGGCATGGTGATCAGGATGCACTCCCCAATAGGGAAGCATGGTCGTCCAACTTTTTCCACCATCAATACTCTCGGAGACGATGCTGTGGAGATAAATCAAATGATTGGGATTTTGGGGGTCAACATAAAATTCAGAATAGTAAAAGGGTCTATCGTCTACTCCCTTTTCTGTAACCATCGACCAATGGTATCCTCCATCTGTACTCTTATACAAAGCTGTTTTTTCGCTCTCGATCATGGCGTAAACAATTCGCGGATCGGAGGGAGCAATGGCCAATCCAATGCGACCCAATTTTCCTTTGGGCAAACCTTCCTTTTCTCCCATTTTTTTCCAGTCCTGTCCTCCATTGGCGGTGATGTATAATCCTGATCCGTTTCCTCCTGAATTGAATTGCCAAGGTTGTCTTTGATATTGCCACATGGCGGCTAAAAGTTTTTGATCGTTCCTTGGATCCATCACCAAGTCAGCACATCCTGTTGAATCGTTGACGTAAAGAATTTTTTTCCAATTTTTATTTTGGTTGTTGTAATAAAATACACCTCTATCTTGGTTGGGTCCCCATGCTGATCCCAGAGCAGCGGCATATACATTGTCCTGGGCATCTATGCAAATGCGGTGTATGGTCTTGGTTTCTTCTAACCCCATGCATTGCCAAGTATTTCCGCGATCCAATGAGCGGTATATCCCTCGACCACTGGTTTGCGAGTTTCGGGGATTTCCTTCACCTGTACCTACCCAAATCACATCAGGATGGGAAGTTGAAATTTTAATGGAACCTATCCCCAATACCGCTTGTTGATCAAATATGGGTTGCCAAGTGGCTCCCCCACTTTCACTTTTCCAAACCCCTCCAGAAGCAGCGCCAATGTACATGGTGTTGGAAGGTAAATCAACGTCAATGGCTGTAACTCGACCACTGGTGGTGGCAGGTCCAATGGAGCGCATGCTCATGCCTTTGAACATTTCTAACTGAGCAAAAGTGGTGACACACGTCATCAATAGAATTCCAATGAAAATATTTCTCATGTGTTAAAAATACGCATATCTTGCCGCAACATTGATAAAATGAGAGTCAGCATCATCACAATAAGTTACAACAGTGGAAAGACCATTGAGGCCACCATCAGAAGCGTTTTGGCTCAGGAGGATGCTGACATAGAATACATCATTGTCGATGGTGGATCTTCAGACAATACCCTTGAAATTATTGAGAAGTACAAACACCGAATAGCGCAAGTTATTTCTGAAAAAGACAATGGTATTTATGATGCCATGAATAAGGGAGTACGCTTGGCGAGCGGTGATTTGATTGGTATTCTCAACAGTGACGACACCTACGCCTATCCCAATGTTGTAGCTGATATCGTTGCATCGATTGGTGAACAAGATGCGGTATACGCCGATTTGCAATATGTTAATGCAGACACAGGAAAGGTTGTTCGTCACTGGAAGTCAGGTTTGTATCAGGCTGGTGATTTTTTAAAGGGTTGGATGCCTCCCCATCCTACTTTTTTTGTTCGGAAAGTATGTTACAATCAGTTTGGATTGTATTTAACAAATCACGGAACAGCAGCTGATTACGAGTTGATGTTGCGTATGATTCATAAACATGGAATCACGTTGTCTTATTTGCCAAAGGTAATTATACAAATGAAAACAGGAGGTGCATCCAATGTGGGTTGGAAGCAGCGTGTTAAAGCCAATCAGCAGGATCGCATGGCTTGGCAGCTCAATGGTTTGTCACCAAAATGGTATACCCTTTTTTTGAAGCCATTGCGGAAGTTGTTGCAATTTCGGTAATGTATTAATATGTCGCCCCTACGGGGCTTTTTTGGCTGCGGATATTCGTGCTATTAGTATTTCGCCCCTACGGGGCTTTCACATATTGTTTTGGGATTTTTTATATTTGTATTTTAAGTCAAAGATTGTTTTGCTATTTGTAATAGCAAATTAAAAATGCGTTGTTGATTTTTAAATAGGAGAAATTCGTGATTGACTGAAATAAATAGGGTAGAATTAATATCATTAGGTTAAGAATGAACATTTAACCCCGTAGGGGCGACATAATAATAGAACGAATGATAAAGCAACCAAAGCCCCGTAGGGGCGGCATATTAATAGGAAACGAACAATAAACCAGCCCAAGCCCCGTAGGGGCGGCATATTAACAGGAAACGAATAATAATTAGCACAAGCCCCTTAGGGGCGGCATATCAAAAGATAAAATAAATTGATGGCAAATACATATACCCAGATTTATATTCATGTTGTGTTTTCAGTAAAAGGAAGACAGAACCTAATTCAAAAAAAATGGAAAGATGAATTATTCAAGTACATTTCCGGAATAGCCAAAGGGAAGCAACAAAAGGTTTATGCAATAGGTGGAGTTGAAGACCATATTCATATTTTATTGAGTATCAAACCCAACATCGCATTATCTGATTTGGTGAGAGAAATAAAATCTAATTCCTCAAAATGGATCAACGAGAAGAGTTTGGTTATGGGCAGATTTGAATGGCAAGCTGGTTTTGGAGCTTTCTCATGTTCTCATTCTCAATTGGAGAGTGTTATTGTGTACATTAACAATCAAGAGGAACATCACACAAAGAAAAATTTTAAATTCGAATACATTGAAATGTTGCAAGAATGGAATGTCGATTTTGATGAGAAATATGTTTTTGATGAGAACCCTTGATTTGAATCCGTAGGGGGTATATCGTCAAGTTTCTGAATTCAGAAAATGATTATTTTCACAAACTAAAGCATCATCTATGAAAAAAATTTTATTCATTGTCTTAGGACTTGTTATTCTGATTCTATCATTTTTAACTTACAATGGTCTTTTTCGTGAGATACATGTGGTGGAAAAAGAAGTTCCTGGTTATTCATTAATGACCTTAGATTTCAAAGGGCCCTACCATCAAATTGGTGAAACTTTTGAGCGTCTAAAATCCACGTGTGAACAACATAACATCAAGCAAGATTTTATTGGTATTTATTTCGATAACCCGGATGAAGTAGCAGAAGAAGATTTGCGGTCAAAGGCATGCGTAATCGTTAATTCAGGGGACAGCGCGAAATTGGCTGCGTTAGGATGTTCAGCCTATCAATTGCCCGCTGGTTCTGCCTTAACCGTTGATTGGCATTACACCAATGGCATAGAGATGCTCATTGGGATTTTCAAATCTTACGCAACTTTAGGGGAGTATTCAGCTACCTTGAATTGCAGAGATCAAGTAGGCCATGTCTATGAGCGGTATGTTCAAAACGGGGTTGAGTTTGTTTTTTTAAAGGATAAAAAAGAGTAGTAATAAAAAACAATTTACCCCAAGGATATTCCCCTCGGGATAAATTGGATGGTCTAAAGAGCAACTTTTATTCCTGCCCAAATCATTCTTCCCGCTTGAGGATAATAAAATCTTTCATCGATTCTCTCCCCAACAATGTAGCCATAGGTATAGCCATTGGTTACGTACAAGCGATTCAAAAGATTATTGAGGGTTAGGCTCAATTGCACTTCGTGATTTGGATTTGCCTTGGTATACATCAGCGTTAAATCTTGTACTTGATAAGAAGGTATGGTTCTGTCTTTGTTACCAGTATTATCAAGGTGTTGTAATCCTACATATTTCCATTGCCACTGAACTTGCACATTCCTTATCAAATTGTATTGTAAAACAGTGCTGGCGATGGCTTGCGGAGAAAATGAAATGGGACTGTTTTTGTGCTCGATAAGGAGCATGTCAAATCCATTGGTGTAGTCAAAAATAATCTCATTGAACGCTTTGATTTGATGTTCAGAGATCGTGGCGTTGGCATAAAAACGAAGGTTTTTATTGAAAACCGTCATATCCTTGGTAAGTTCCATTTCAATCCCGCGTCTGAAACTAGAGGCAATGTTCGTTCTCAATGGAGCACCGACATCATTCACTGCACCTGTCAGCACCAATTGATTTTTGTATTGCATCCAAAATAAATTGATATTGAATTGGGTCAATTTTACTTGAGGTTTGTTGGCATTGGGATGAATTCCTTTTTGATCAAAATCCAATTGACTGTTCACGTCCCACCTTTTCCATATCCAAGAAAATTCATTGTCTAACAGGTACTCAGCTTTTGGTTTTGTATTGTTATCAATGTAATCGTTTCTGTTGGGTTCTTTGCCAATCCATGCGACCAATGCACTGATTTGATTTTTACGGTTGATTCTGTAACTGCCTCCGATTTTGGGATTAAAAAATATCAATTCATCATGGGCGTCATATTGAACCAAAGCATTGTTGACTCCTGTTGTATTATAGTTCACCCTTCTTAATTGGAGATCTATAAAGCCATTCCATTCACTCCGTTGATGCATGAATTGGATATATCCCGTTTGATCTGATTTTTGTGCATTTCCTGTGTAATACGGTTTAGAGAAATCATAATCAGGTTGCGGTACTATTTCTGTTACTTCTCCAAAGTGATATCCAAGGTATTGCATCATATACGTACCAATGTGGATGGTGTTGGCTTCATTGACGAATAAACTCAAACGGGATGCTACGCCAAATAGATTGTTGTCCAACCATCGTCTTCGGATAATATCAGCGTTCTCTATATAGATGCCATCGAGAAAATGGGGGACAAATCCGGGGAGGTTGTAATTGGATAGTGCTGTTTCATTCTTTTTCTCTTCAAAATATCCAGCTCCTCTTGTATGAAAAATACTGGTGTGCCATTTCAGTTTTGTATTATGGTATAAGGCATGAAACTGTTGGTGATGCTGTTGATATTGATCCACCTGATTGGGATGTGTAAAGTAATTGTAGGTACGCCCTGACTGTAGTAGGTTATTGGTTTCAGCTTCCGTGAGATAATTCCGCGCGGCAAAGTTCAACATGTCTGTTGTGTTTCCATACAACCGCTCATATGGAGTGCCATTCCAAGATTGATAAGTTCTTTCATTTCCACCAAACGCAGTGAGCAAGAACTTCCAGTGTTGTGTGTTTTTTTGAAGGTCAAATTGATAACCATTCATGTTGGCAGATGCACGGTCAATGTAACCGTCACTGTTGATTTGCGAAAGGCGTGCATTCAAATAAATTCCTTTGGTGAGCAACACGCGATCCAACTGAAGTGTTTTTCGCAAGCTATTGAAACTGCCCCATTGTAAATCATATGAAATGCGCCGGGGTAGATTCAAGTTTTGATCAATGGTGTTGATGTGAATGGATCCCCCAAAAGCGCCCGGTCCAGCGGTGCTGGGTCCTGCGCCCCTTTGAATTTGAATATCACTCGTGCTTGAAGCCAGGTCAGGAAGGTTAACCCAAAATACCTGCTGACTTTCTGCATCATTCAGAGGTATATTGTTGATGGTAACATTGATTCTGGAGGGGTCACTTCCTCTAATCCAAAGACCCGTATATCCTACCCCGGTTCCCGCATCACTGGTGGATACCAGTGATGGGGTGAAGCGCAACAAATAGGGAAGGTCTTGTGCGGTGTTCAATCGAGCTAAATCTTTTGAGGATAGATTGGTATGTGCAACAGGAGATTTTTGATCTACAAAAAGGGGCGAGTCTTTGATGATAAGTGGATTCCCGATAATCACGGGAATGGAATCTGGCACGGGTCTTTTACGTGTTTGAATTTGCACCGGTTCAATCACTTGGGTGATCCCATTGACTGCAATCATCCCAACCAAAGCGGCTAAGAGCGTTTTTTTTATCATTTGTCTTAAAATACAAGTGCATTGGTCATGACAATGCAATTTACTTTATTTCCCTTGGCAGCATGACCTGCCCAGGTTCCCTTGTTCAAAAACAAGAAGGGTATAATCTCAGACGCTTTTTTTTTGAACGTCACCCCTTTGGACAGTGCGAATATAATCACATCATAGAAAAACAAAAATCATCCGTGACTACATTTGCGCAATGAAAATTCATTACGCCATTGATACCTTGCCACCCCATGTGCAAACATGGGTGACGATGGGCACGTTTGATGGTTTGCATTTGGGGCATCTTTCTATTTTGCGTGATATGCAGAAAAGAGCTCATCTGCAAAACGCGCAAACGGTGGTTTTGAGTTTTGATCCCCATCCCAAGAAAGTATTGTTTCCCGATGGCGAACCATTGCCACAAATTCAGAGCTTGGAAGAAAAGGCTGCTGTATTGGAACAGATGGGAATTGATCACCTATTGTTGCTCCCGTTTAATATGGAATTGGCCAAATTGTCGGCGGAGGATTTTGTTCGTGATATTTTGGTGAATGGCCTGCATGTGGCAGGTGTCTACATGGGGTATGATCATCGTTTTGGAAAAAACAGAGTGGGTGATATACATCTTATGGCACAGCTCGGAGAGGTGTATGGATTTGAAGTGCATCAGATGGAAGCCTATGCTCCAAAAGGAATTCCAGTAAGTTCAACCAAAATTCGTCAGGCACTTTTAAATGGTGAAATGGTTGAGGCCAATGCGATGTTGGGACGACCGTTTGTTTTGACTGGAGAAGTGATCAAAGGCCAGCAAATTGGAAGTAAAATAGGATTCCCCACGGCCAACATTTTGGTGCATGGTGTAGATAAGTTGATTCCAAAATTCGGTGTTTATGCAGCGACATTGAATTGGAATAGTCAATTGTATGCAGTAGCGCTCAATATCGGTTATCGTCCCACCGTAAACCAATCGCTTCAGTTGCATGTGGAAGGTCATATTTTGGACTTTGAGGGCGATTTGTATGGGAAATGCATTACCTTAGAACTGCATCAGCGTCTAAGAGATGAGCGCAAGATGGGAGGATTAGATGAGTTGGTAGCACAAATAACAAAAGATGTTCAATGGGTAAACGACTGGTTTGTTGCTTCTTTTTAATATTCATTGTTTTAAAATGCAATGCGCAATGTTTGCCATTATATCAATTGGATACCTGCAAAGTCTTTAGGTCGATAGCTTCGATTCAAGGACATGAACTTGAGGTATATAGAATTGACCTCAGCAAGAAAAAGTTGAAATCCATTCCCTTAGAGGTGTTCAATTGTCCCCATTTGCAGGAGTTAAAAGTCAATAAAAATGATATTCGTTTCATACCAGAGGAAATAAAAAATTGTACGGAACTACAACGATTGGAAATGCAGTTCAACCGCATTGACAGTTTGCCCATGGCTTTATTCACGCTGTCGCATTTGAAAAAATTGGATTTGGGTTACAATGATGTTTTCACGATTCCAGATGGCATTGGAGATTTGCAGGAGCTGGAGATATTGGCCATGTGGGACAATCCCATTGGTATTTACAGTCATGAATTGTTGCGCCTGAATAATCTGAAGCATTTGGATTTTTTGAACAATCCCATCAATGAAAGTGTTCAGAGGGCATTGCAAGAAGGCTTACCGAATTGCCAAATGCATTTTTCTTTCCCCTGTCAGTGCGAAGTGGGATGGTGATGAATTACCTTTGAGGTATGAAATACCAACAACTTTCTGCGTCTTTTTATACTGGAGCAAGATCAAGAGTGAGTGCTCAAATGCCTGCTGGATGTGCGGCTATTTTTTTTAGCAACGATATTTACCCCACCAGTGCGGATGGCACTTTGCCATTTAAACAAGCCTCGGATATCTTTTATTTAACAGGGGTGGATCAAGAGGAAACCATTTTGGTGTTGTTTCCCTCTTCCAAGCAATCTGCGATGAGAGAGATTTTGTTTGTAAGAGAAACCAATGAGCACATTGCTGTTTGGGAGGGTGCTAAGTTGACCAAGGAGCAGGCCAAGGAGCAAACGGGTATTCAGAACATTCAGTGGACCAGTGATTTTGAAAAGGTGATGAGGGTAGTCATGAATGAGGCAGAGGTAATGGGTTTAAATGACAACGCACATACCCGGGCGAGCATAGAGGTGGAAACACGAGAAGCAAGGTGGAACAAAAAGATGCGTATTGATTTTCCAAATCATGGGGTCTTTCGCATGGCACCCATTATGCACCATGTGCGAGCCATCAAGACGGAAGAGGAAATTGAGCAACTGAAGCGAGCCATTCAATTGACCAAACAGGGTTTTGTGCGGGTGATGAAAATGGTGAAGCCTGGAGTGATGGAATATGAATTGGAAGCGGAATATTTGCATGAGTTTGTTAGAAATGGATCAAGAGGTTTTGCTTACACGCCCATCATAGCCTCGGGCTCCAGCGCTTGTGTGTTGCATTATATAGCCAATGATTTGCCTTGTAAGGATGGTGATTTGTTATTGATGGACGTTGGTGCAGAGTATGGAAATTACAATGCAGACATGACCCGATGCATTCCTGTGAACGGTAAGTTTAGTGAGCGACAAAAAGATGTTTATAATGCGGTGTTGCGCGTCATGGAGGGAGCCAAGAAATTGTTGCGCCCTGGGGTCATGATGGCGGATTACCATGTAGAAGTTGGAAAAATGATGACCGTGGAGTTGGTGGGTTTGGGTTTAATCACTTCAGAGGAAGCCAAGAATCCATTGGCCTATAAAAAGTATTTTATGCATGGAACCAGTCACTTCTTGGGATTGGATGTGCATGATGTGGGGGATTGGAATATACCTATTGAGGCGGGCAATGTATTCACTGTAGAACCCGGCATCTACATTCCAGAAGAGTCATTGGGTATTCGTATTGAGAATAACGTTGTGGTGACAGAAAACGAACCCTTGGATTTGTTTGCCGATTTCCCTACTACCGTCGAGGAAATTGAGGCGATGATGGCCTAATTCTCTTTTTCGTTGTAAATACATTACAATGAACCTTCGGTTCTTGAGCCTTCAAACCGAAAATTCGTGTACCAACCCATCTCCATCTCCGAAAAGGGAATAAGAGGGGAGTTTTGTCCTTACTGCAAAGCCCCAACTATCCGTGTCCCTGCTTCTTCCATATCCACCTACATTCCCCTTGAATCAAATGATATTGTATTTCAGTGTGTGGAGCACCCACAGCATTTTATAGCTTGGAATAGAGACGATATCCACCAACAAGGTACTTTGGCCGACCCTTATTTGCGGGCTTGTCGATACCGTGTTGCATTAGAATTAGAGCACTTAATGGCACAGTTTTCAGATTCTCATTTCGCCCGTGAATGTGTTGTACGTTACATCAATTACAAAATGAAGAACGGTCATTCTAGTTATTTGAATCTACAGTTGCTGGCAGAAAAAGACTGCTTTGCGATACTTCAAATCCTGAACAAAACCGATTGGAAAAGGCTCATTCCAGTTTCCTATAATGATGAATTTGCCCAACAAATTCGTCCCGCTCATCATTATTTTAATCAGTTTTTGTCTTTGAAGTCCATGATTGAACAATCCGTTATTGTTGAATTGTATAACAACCTGGAAATAGAAATGCCCATTGGAACTTTTGTGGATCGAACTTTTGAATTGATTGACTTTTTTACCAGTTGCGGAGATCAATTCCTGAGAGTTGTGCCTGCGCAATGTGCAGTATGTTATGCCAATTCGAATTCACCTGGCTTTCTCATGATTGGTAATCGCTCTTGGAATTACACCAGCTTTATTTTTCATTTTAGAAACAATAGGTTGATGGATTTGCATGATTGTGCATCAATGGTTCACCCTTGTCAACATCTTCCTTTGGGCAATAAATATTCTTTTCAACGCGGCAGGATAATTGATTCTGCTTCTTTATACAATTAATCCAATGAAGAAAATTGAAAGATTGCCGCATGCCGCCATTGTCTTAAAACCTACCATCGTATTTTTAAATTGGTCTCTGCCTTTTCATGATCCAATGGCCAAAGTTCACTTGCCAGAGTCTGATGTTTTTATGATTCCGGATTTAGATGATGCGATGGATATTCATGAGTGGCTGATGGATCATTTTACTGATCTTTTTGTTCATTTTCTTTCGGAGTGGACAGACATGGAGGTTTTTTGGCCCAATGTTGAAGACTATGCTGTTTTTTCTGAGTTTTTTGAGATGGAAATCATCTCAATGGCTTGGCGGGTCAATGACTGAGGAAACATTTTCCCCATTGGTTTGTTATCATTTATTGTAATATACTCTTGTCAGATAGCTGTATTTTTGCTGATAAATGTCATTTTTTATGAAAAAGGGTTTCAAATCGCTTTGGTTGAAAGGAATGCAATTGGAAGGGGAGGCGTTGCGAAAAATATTTTTACTCTCCGTCTTGGCCAGTCTCTTTCAATTGGCTCTGCCGCTCGGAATACAAGCCTTGATGGGTTTTATCACGGGTGGTGAATTCAGAATAGGAACCATATCCATTATTTTATTGGTATTATTCGCCACATGGATGGCCAACCGTTGGCAAGTTCAAATGGTGCAAACAGGAGAGCAAATTGAAGAGCGCCTTTTTGTTTTAATGGCCTACGAATATGCGCAACGATTATTCATAAAACCAGCCGAAGGAGGTTTTCAAAAATTTGTTTCCAAATCAAAATATTTCATTGAAATTTCTTCGATTCAAAAAGGATACAGCAAGACGGTTATTGATGTCATTACTTCCGGTTTGCAATTGTTTTTGGGTGTTATCTTGATATCTTTTTATCATCCTTTCTTTTTGGTTTTTGGATTCTCATTGTTATTGGGTCTGTACTTCATTGTAAAGGTCAAAGGGAAATCAGCATTGAGCACGGGCGTCAATGTTTCTAATGAAAAATATGGTATGTATGATTGGCTGATGAAAGAGAGTAAGTCGGACAATTCAGCTACTGATAAACGCGAAGAGTTGCACGGCCGTTCAATGAATTACATTCAAGCCAAGCGGGAGTATTTTTCCATCGTCCTTTTCCAAATGCGTTCTTTTTTGTTTTTTAAAATGTGCATCCTTGCAGGAATGTTGTTGCTCGGCGTTTGGTTGGCTATACAACAAGAGATTTCATTGGGTCAATTTTTGGCGGCAGAAATTGTCATCGTTCTTTTGGTGAGTAGCATTGAGAAGCTTTTATTTGGGTTGTCCACCATTTATGAAACGATGGTTTCATTTGAGAAGGGTTTTTCACTGATATCTGAGACCAATGGACAGCAAGAAGACGATTTTTTTGATACCCCTTCGCCAGCAGAATATCCTGTTTGGCATAAAGTACAATTCGGAAAACAACAAAGGAAGAGTAAGTACAAATTATTGGCTTATGCAATGGCAATGGTTGGACTGTTGTTATTGCCTTGGACACAGAATATAGAAACAGAAGGTGCGGTGATTTCTCTGGAACCAGATCAACGTCCTCAATCCGTTCAATCTATCATTGCCGGTCGAATTGAAAAGTGGTATGTGCAAGAAGGGGATTCTGTCTCCGCAGGGGATACTTTGCTTTTCTTGTCTGAGGTCAAAGATGATTATTTTGATCCTTCCTTGCTGGATAATACGGAGCGTCAGATAAAATCCAAGGAGGGTGCTGTAGACAATTACATGGAAAAGGTCAAGGCATTGGATACACAAATTGATGCTTTGCTCAATGCTAAAGAAATAAAGCGGGAGCAAACATTGACCAAGCTGCAGCAGGCTGCGTTGAAAATCAAAACGGACAGCACAGATTTAATGGCTGTTGAGAACAATTACAAAGTTGTTCAAGAGCAAATGAAGCGTTTTGATCAGCTGTATCAACAAGGATTGATTTCCAAAACAGAATGGGAGGGTCGTCAAGTCGCGTTACAAAATGCACAAGCCAAGATTAATGACCAACGCAATAAATTGGCCATTGCCAAAGCTGAATTTTTAAATACGCAGAGGGAGTACAGAGGTGTAGAGGCAGATTACCGGGACAAAATCAGCAAGGCTGAAAGTGATAAGTATGCCACATTCTCTGCCATGTACGATGCGGAGGCACAGGTCACCAAGTTGCAAAATCAATACAACAATTATGACAAACGAACAGGTTATTACTACATCATTGCTCCTCAAAATGGATTTGTTTCCAAGGTCACAAAGTCGGGAATTGGAGAAACCATAAAAGAAGGAGAAGAAGTGGTACGTATCACGCCTTATCGATTTGATAAGGCGGTAGAATTAATGATTGATCCTGTGAACAGTCCATTGATTCATGTGGGGGAAAGGGTGAGAATAATATTCGATGGATGGCCTGCATTTTTTGTGAGCGGTTGGAATGAGATGTCTACGGGATTGTTTGATGGAGAGATTGTCAGTATTGATCCGGCTATTCAAGAACAGGGCAAATTTCGCGTTTGGGTCAAGCCATATGGAGAAAAGCCTTGGCCTACCAATCTGCGTTTGGGGGGAGGAGCCAAAGGAATTATGTTGCTCAACGATGTTCCACTGGGATATGAAATGTGGCGTGTTTTGAATGGATTCCCACCCGATTTTTATCAGCCCAAAGAAGCGAAGAAGATGGAAGGACAAAAAAAGGAGGTCAAAAAATGAAGATTTTCTTTTATTTCTTGTTGTCATTTTTAGCAACATTTATCTGTGCTGAAATCAAAACGCAAACAACACTCACCCTGCCTGAATATTTGGCTTGGGTTATTCAAGATCATCCAGAATCTAAGAATGCGGGACTGTTGGAAGAGGCAGGGAAAGCCCAGTGGTTGCAAGCCAAGGGATTACTTGACCCTGTTCTGACATCCAAATGGAAGGATAAGTTCTACAACGGCCAAAATTATTACCAACGTTCGGAGACACAATTGGCTTTTCAATCTCCTTACGCGTTAGGTCTTGTGGCGCAGTGGGATGTCAATAATGGAGATTATTTGGATCCTGAGGCATACACAGGAAAGGATGGATTGATGGCTTTAGGAGTGAGTTTGCCATTGTTGCAAGGCTTATTTTTTGATGAAACGCGTCTTGCCTTGCGCAGAGCGGAGCAGATTCAGGCCATGTCTGTTTTGGAGAAGCAGATGGCGTTGAATGAGCTGTTGTTTCAAAGTACAATGTTGTATTTGGATTGGTACATTGCCGAGCAGCGGGTTCAGATGCAGCAAGAGATGATGGATGCGGCCTCGGTCAGATTGAATGCGGTGAGGACCAGATTTATAGTTGGAGATCGCCCGGCCATTGATACCCTAGAGGCTTTTGCTCAATGGCAGTCGAGAGGCATTGCTTGGCAGGAGTCGCAGTTGTTTTCTATCAAATCCAGATTGGCCATGACGGCCTTTTTACCTGAGTTCAATGAGAAGAAGAATATTTTGTCTTTGTCTTTGGTGCCCGATAAGGCCCTGCCTGGTTTGTTGCCCACATATGGTTTGACATTGGATATGCAAAACTGGTTGACTGAGCATCCTATGCTGTTGTGGTATAAATCAAAGGCGCGTTTATTGGGATGGGAGGAGAAATGGAAGCGAGAAAAACTTAAGCCCAAGTTGAATGTTGAGTATCACTTTTTAAACAAGGAATTGGTCAGTGAGGGTGCAGATTTTTCGCTGCAAAATTACCGATGGGGTGTTCAGTTTGCCTTTCCTTTGTTTGTCAGAGATGCCAGGGGTCAGCTGCAAATGCAGCGGATCAAGCAATTGGAGAATGAGAATGATTTGTCATTAAAGATAAACAGTATAGCGCAAAAGGCAAGAGCTTTAGAGCAGCAGGAGCGTATAGTTCGTGACCAGCGTGACAAGTCTATGGCCAATGCAAATTATTATAAGCAGTTATGGGAGGCGGAGCAGCAGCGGCTTGCGATGGGGGAGAGTTCAGTGTTTATGGTCAATCAGCGTGAGAATACTTGGATAGATCAAAGGCTAAAGGCCTTGGATTACGAGCAGAAATGGATGCAAACCAAGGTTGAAATCTCGCAACTCCTTTTTAAGCCCTACCTCTGAGGCCTGTTGCCGAGGTAGACGCCGAGGAGGAGATTAAATTTCTCCCAAGGCTTTGCGCAGGCGTGTATTTTCTCTTTCTAGTATTTCGATGTACTTGTCTTTATACGTATCTGGATGGTAGTGTATTTCTTCGGCTTTGTTTCCTGCGCCTTGTACTAGGTGATTATTGGAAATATTGAAAATTTGTTGGGCGTCAAATTGTAGAATTTGAGAAACTGAAACTCCCAGGACTTTTGAGATTTGTTCAAGACGGGTGAGTGGAACATCGGTTTCACCCCTTTCAATCTTACCATATCCGCTCACAGTCATGCCCAAACGATCGGCCATGTCCTCTCTGGTAATCTTTTTAAGTTCCCGATAGTTTTTTAGGGATTCACCCACTTTTGAAGTTAACATAACATTGAAAGTTGCTTATTCGAAGATAGTAATGTATCACGAAGAAACCATCAAAAGCGCGAATTATTTAAAAGTGAATATGTCGTTCCGATTTTTTACACCGTAAATAACGGGATAAAAACATAGAGATTAATTAGAAATTAGCTCCTTTAAAGTTGTTATATAAAACTAATAGAGTTTTAAAAAGTTGAATTTTAAGTCCACTTTTGTTTTCTAATATTTTCATTATGTCTTATCAGAATCGGCAGAATTTTGAACCGTCAACAGCAACAAGAAACGCTTGGTACAAAACTAGAAAACAAACTACAAGTTATGGTCCGACACACCTCCCCGGTTTATTCGGCACCAATGACTCTTCATCAGATACCGTTTGGTTTTTCTTAGCTTTACTCATTGAGTTTGCGGCTGTTTTCATTACGATATGGTCAGGTTTATCAAGAGGTTTTGGTATAGCTGTTGGAGCGACTATAGTTGTTATATTGTTTATTGTTTTGGATTATGTAGGAATTCTATTTCATTCAGATCTATCAGCGAGAAGAACAGTCTGGCGAAATGAAATATTAATTCAACAGACGCCACAATATTTGGCTGAATTAAGAGGGAAAATAGCAAATCGTACATTAAAGGAGGATGTAGGTGTTCTTTTTCTTTTTCTGAGCGCTTTTTTAAAGGTGTTTGCTATCGTTTTGTTGAATGCGATGTTTACACATCCCTCGATGATCATGGTGTTCACAATATTTTACCTTATTGTGATTTATATTCATGCCAATCACACTGGTTATTGGTTAGCTGATTTTAATTTCAAGAGAAATACCATAAGGGACTATAGGCAGTGGAGTATGGGTAATGGAAATAACGCACAGATATATATTCACAATTTTCAAACGCCTTACAATTTGCAAATGAAAGTTGGCGATGTGAGAAATGTTAATTGCCAAACGTTGACATGCCAGTCTTTATCCAATGGAATTTATAGTTTTCAACTTACTTCTGTTGGGTTAATGTGGGATCAAGATATAGCAACCCTTTGTATGGGCTTATTGCATCATGAAAAACCGATATTGGCACTAGAATGTCTGCAATTGCAATTGACTCAAGCTATTTCTAGTGGAGGAGTTCAGACGAATTCTTCCAATAGCGATTCAGGTGTTTCACCAATTTCTGCAAGTAATTAATAAAAGTGTAGGTTTATGAATAGGTCATTATTATTGGTTTCTGCAGTAATTGTTCTTATTGTTTCAGGAGTGTATCTTTTCAAAGATGATTTGATTACTTCGAGCAAAGGCAATAGCGTAAGTAGCATCCGTTTGACAGAGGTAGAATTAAACCTCAACTGTCCAGTTGACCCATCTGTATTGATCAATTTGATTGAGGTATATGGCGATAATAGTTGTCCAAAAATAACCATTCGACGATTGGATATGAAAGGAAACAATCAAGTTACAATCCAACCCAGCTTCTCATGGCTCAATGAATTTAAATCGGGCTTTTTTCCATTGACTAAGGAAGATTTGGAAGGTGATATCGCCCAATTTAAAGCGTCAGGTTTCAATGGGGATGTCCAAAGATTGATGGGAGCAAAGCAAACACCTTCGGCTGTTTGTGATTATTCATGGGTTCATGCAAATTATACATTCAAAAAGGATGAATTGAACGGAAAGAATTTAACCGCATATGTCAACAGAGCGGTGGCAGAGGGTAAGAATAAAGTTGTTTTTAAGGTGTTGAGTTGTCCAAAAGTGGTTGTTCCTCCCCCGCCACCTCCTAAAGATCGTGATCGTGATGGTTTTGTGGATGCTAGAGACAAGTGTCCGGATAATGCTGGAAGATTTGAGGGATGTCCAGATACGGACGGTGATGGCTTTCCGGATCACAAAGATGATTGTGATGAGGTGCCAGGAAAGAATAAAGGATGTCCACCTATTGCGAGAGTTGAAATGAATTTAAATGCGGATGGTAAAACCCTCTATTTTAAAGGAGGAAAGATAGGAAGTGAGAATTACAAGATTCAATTTGAGGATTCAAAATCTGGAAAGAAGAGAAGATCCTCAAAACATACCCTTCCAGTAGGGCAATCGATTTTAACGATTTCGAAGGCATTATTGGGTCAATTGGTTTCAACACCAAAAATTGCCAACAGCGATTATCAGCCGAAAAAATCCAATACCCGATTACAGCCGTTTACAGTTATTGTGTTTGACAACAAAGGAAGGGTAGCGTTAAGTCAGGAAATATGGTTGGATTGCGGTGCCTTAAATAAGAATTGATATGAAAAAGGTTATCTTTTTTTTTACTTTCTTGTTTGGCTTGTCTCATGTGGGGTACGGTGCTGAAATAAAATTAGTAGTGAATAGTGGTTCAAGGCAAGTCATATTTGGTAACGAGACTTTGTACAAGAAGTCAGCAAAGAAGCTTGAGCGCATATTGGAAGGAAAATCAATTAAGCGATTGGGATGTGATGAAGAGGGGATTATTTCTGCAGACCTGGTAATACGTTCTGGCTTTTGCTTTGGGCAGGCTCGCTCATGCGGATACAATGAAGTAATTGAATTTTCTAAATATGTTCAAACATTTATGAACTATGAGATCATTTACGTTAATTGTTCAGCCACTTTTATTTCAGAGAGGATTCCGTCAGGGCAATCAGAACTTACATGGTCTGATGCGTTGGATAGAGCGGATGCAATGAAGCGAAATAAAAATATAGATTATATTTTTTTGGTACATATAGAGGGGAAATATAAAAGCGACTTACCAGATTTGAGTTTACAATTGGAAAGTGATAATAAAGTTTATGCTATTTGTGACGGCTGTGAAGAAGATGGAAAATATCATTGGTCTGTTGATAAAGGAAAAGAGAAGAAGACGAGCAATGATTTTTTAATACTCCCCAAGAGTTATCAGGAATTGGAGTGCTATTGGCAAAATGAATATGGTGATTGTAAAAGTAATGTTGCGGAGATACGAGAAGAGGTAGGAATAGAGAAGAAAGAGTGTAATATTAATAACAAAAATCCATCAGTAAATTATAAAAATAAATATGTCTCAGAAGACAATGAGTCTAAAATTATTCATCAGACAGGTCATGAAGACTATTATATATTGTTTGACTCAATTTGTGATGTAAATAAGCTAATATTAATCTTGATTGATTTGAATAATAATGTCGTTTCGGAGAATGAAATATCAACGTTAAAGTTGTATAATGCTCATCAGAAACGTGTTGAGCAGGCCAACGCAAATATGTACGGGTCGATTAATGAAAGATATCAATGGAAAAGCGAATTGGAAATACTTAAAGAGAATCCGGGTGATTTTCTCTATGTGAAGAATTCAATGTTATTTGACAACCGTTACAATGAGGTTTTCTATTTAAGTCTGGAGTATGTTTTGGATTCAGGAAGACGTATTCAAGTAAAAAAGGAAAAAGTAAGGTTCACATCCTGTTCAGAATGAGAGTTGTAATAATATTTATTTCATGTGTCCTGCTTAATTATTATATGATTGGGCAGTCGAACTCGATTTTCTTGAGTTACCCAAATGAAAAGGATGAACAATTAGATAATGATAAATTTAATGCAAAGATAGCCGAATTAGAAAGGCGCTACGATAAGATTATTATAATCAAGCTTTCTGACGATAGTTCGAGATTTAATCAACGATACAAGGATTTTGTAGCCAACAATCCCAGTTGGGGAGTTGTCTTTTATTTCTGGAATTCCTCAGATGAAAATGCTTATTACACCAAACTTTCTGCTTCTGATTTATCTATAAAATCAATGAAGTTGGTTTTCTCAATGAAGAATAAGATTGATGAAAATAATTTGAGGAAAAATCTCAAAACGGGCTTATTAAGTGATTGTTCAGTAAAGAATTCTGCCAAAAGATATTATTTTTCATTGTCAAAAAATCCAGATGTTGCTGCGTGCTTGTCCGGTGAGTTATTTGATTATTTATACGATGATATAAATATTATAACTGATGAGATTGATAATTCAACTTCATCTTATAGTAAAAATAATTCTTTACAATACGTTCAGGAAGATTCTCTTGTGTCGAACATTAAAGAATTGCTTTCAAGAATGACAAAGATTGGAAACAGAATAGATGGTTTTTCCAACGAGATGAAGGCATTAAGAAATAAAATGAATGAAGAATCGGCTTTGAATGTTAGAATCGAACCTTCTTTTCGATTTGCCAATAATTTTTCTGAGACTACTTTGAGGATATTCTATCACGAAAATGATAAGCGCCCTCACTACTTTGCTTTTGGACTGAGCGAAGGAGAGTTGCAAGGAAGGACGGAGATAGAGAATTACGAGTATCAAAACGGTTCCAGTATCTATTCAATGACTGGAGTTCAAGAGCACAGTCAAACCAAGTTCAATGGGGTGTCTGTGGGTTATAAATACATCAAAGACTTTGGTGGGGAAACATGGGAATTGCATATTCGTGGAGGGGTGCAATTTAACCGTATTGCTTCATCCAAATACCATTGGTCTTCTGGAGAAATGGATGTAAGGGGCAAGCTTGAAGGAATAGGCGATGAGATCATTAATGTTCCAGAATTGGGTTTTCAAGACAACGTGAAATTGGCAGGTGTCAACGGGGAGAACGAAATAAGACGCTTTTTTGGATCGTTGGATGCAGATATCACCCTCCATTACAACTTGGATAAAATTGACATTTTTCTCGGCGGTGGTGGGATTGTTTCATCTAAAATCCAACCCAGAAAGACAGACGCACTTATTTTCAATGGATATCAATCCAATGGGTTGATGTCAACGGTGAAGCCAATGGCTTTGACCAAATTTTATTTCACGTTAGGAGCCAGTATAATTTTTTAATCATGAGAATCATTGCTTTTCTAATGCTAATGTTTGTGACATTGGTCTCCAATGCACAGTGCATCACTACCCAGCCAATCAACGCTAGCACTTGCCAAGGTACCAATCAGCAGGCTACATTCTTAGTAGTTGCAACGGGTGCAACGGCATTCAATTGGCAGTTGTTGAATAGTACAACAAATATATGGTCCAATATCGCAAATGGTGCCAATTATTCAGGAGCAACTTCTGCCGCATTGACCGTTTCAGGTTTGAATACCAATGCCACCTCATTGAGTTATCGTTGTTTAGTGACCGATGCTACGGGACCTTGTGATACTTCTGCTGCTGTGTTTTTGACTGTAAAGCCTAAACCAGTCGTTAGCGCTGTGGCCAATCCAATAGAAGTTTGCTCAGGCAATGCGGTTTCCATTGTATTGTCCAATAGTCTTGGCGCAAGCGGGGCTTCTTACACTTGGTCGAGATCATCCTTATCGGGTATATCCCCAAATGCAGGAAGTGGGTCTGCTTCAACCATTGCTGAAACATTGACCAACTCAACCAATGATGGCATTACAGTTTCATACAGCGCTACAACAACGACGAATGGATGTGTCAGCAATTCAACCTCTGTTAATGTTACCATCAAGCCTCGTCCCAATATTGCGGATATTACATCGCCTATTCAAATTTGTTCTGGTGAATCGTTCAATGCAACATTGAATTATCCTGCCGGTTCAATTGTTCCAGCAGGTACCAGTTTTACTTGGACGGTAGCCAACTCATCAATTGTATCGGGAGAGTCTTCTAATGCAACAACGGCTTCGGCATTTAGTCAAGGCGCATTGTCTCATTCTACCGCGTCATTGCAATCACTCAATTACGAATTGACACCTACTGCTTCGGGTTGTGAAGCCATTACATCTTTTGAACTGATCATTGATGTTAAGCCTCGCCCAAACATAGCTAATTTCACTACACCTATTCAAATCTGTTCTGGCGAATCGTTCAATTCAACACTGAATTATCCAGCGGGATCAATCGTTCCAGCAGGTACCAGTTTTACTTGGACGGTAGCCAATTCATCCATTGTCTCGGGAGAGACTTCTAATGCAACAACAGCCCCGGGATTTAGTCAAGGACTTTTGTCCCATTCATCAGAATCAACTCAGCCTTTGAATTATTCTTTGACGCCTACAGCTTCTGGCTGTTCAGGAAATACACCTTTTACTGTCACCATTCAAGTAAAACCACGTCCAAGTATTGCGAATATCACAACACCTATTCAGGTTTGTTCTGGTACTTCATTTGCGAGCAACTTTAGTAGTGAATCAAATGCTGTAATTCCTGACGGTACCTTGTTTTCATGGACTGTAAGTAATTCTTTAAATATTAGTGGTGAGTCAAATAGCAGTGCACCAGGTGCATCATTTTCCTCAGGTATTTTAAGTCACTCTCAGAATACAACTCCAGCAGCGTTGAACTATTCGCTTACAGCAAATGCCGATGGTTGTACATCTGGTTTCAATTTATCTATTCAAGTAAAACCCACTCCAGTTATTACCACCAAGAGTATTTCAATTTGCAGCAATAATTTAGTAAATATTACACCCACCAATGGCAATGGAGATATTGTTCCTGCTGGAACGGTGTATTCATGGTCGGCACCGGTATCCAATTTTTTAGATGGAATCACATCTGGAAGTGCACAGAGCACATTCGCTCAAACATTAATCAATGATTCAGGGGTTGACCAAAGCGTTGCATACACATTAACGCCCAACGCTGCTGGTTGTATTGGTGCCTCTTTTACAGTGAATGCTTTGATCAAGTATGAACCTACACCCAATATAAGTGGACCCCAGTCCATCTGTCAAGGGGAGGGTGTGCAATTGTTTGTTGATGGCGGCGCTTCCTATACTTGGAGCCCAAATAATAATATTTCCGCATCATTTATTTCAAATCCGCTGGTGTCTCCTTCTTCGACAACGACTTATAACGTCATCGTAACCGGAGGCAATGGATGCTCAACCAATAGATCTGTCATTGTAACCGTTAATGCTAACCCTAACGTTACCAATCTTGCCTCTGCTGCCTCATCTGTTTGTAGTGGAGGTACTTTCTCATTTAATCCATCCGTGACCTCAGGTGCTGGATATCAGTGGAGCAGAGAGAATAATGGAGCTTTTTCTGCCAGCTCTAGTTATGGATCAAGTGCCATTTCGAATGTTCTTTTCAATGAACTGTCAGGGCCAACAGCCGTATCATATCACTTTACCGTGACCAATAACACCACGGGTTGTTCAAGTGACCAGACATTGGATGTAGTTGTTCATCCCTTACCGAGCATAACCAATGGTGCTGATTTTGTATCGTCTGTTTGCTCTAATCAGCCCATGAGTTTTTCTTTGTTGTCTTCTCCCGCTGCCAATTATTCTTGGACAAGAACACAAGGATCTTCAGTGACCTCTGCGAATCCTACAAGCGGAAATGCTGCTATTGCCAATCATTCTTTCATTAATAATTCCAATACCCAACAGTGGGTGGAGTATAATTTTACATTAACCTCAACCAGCGGAGCATGCCAATCGACGGAGTCACTTGGTTTTTGGGTTCAGCCCAATATTGTTTTAAATAACAACTCAACTGTTACAACAACTGCTATATGTTCAGGAACAGCATTGAATTATTTTCCCAATGTATCCAATGGGCTGAATGGTGTGACTTTGTTTTGGAGCAGGAATGCACTTCTTTCAGGACTTTCTGGTTCAGGTAACGGGAATGGTCAAGGAAACTTAACTGATGTGCTGAACAATACAGCCAACACATCATTGACTGCAGGTTACAACTTAACAGGTTATTACAATGGATGCAGTTCTAACATTGTCTTGGTCAATGTTCCAATACTGCCGATTCCATCAATCATTCTGCCCTCTAACACGAGTGTTTGCTCTGGATCAGCGATGTCCACCAGCTTATCTTCCAATGTCAGTGGCACCAACAATTATTCTTGGAGCGCTTTACCTGCATCAGGTTCTGCACTTATTGGTAATGGTAGTTTAAATGGAACAACCAATACCATTTCCCATACCTGGTCCAACGTGACCAATGAGAATGTGGTGATTCAATATTCAGCTCAGGTATCCAATGGAGGTTGTGTCAGTGAACCTGTTTTTTGGACAGTAAGTGTGAAACCCATACCTGTTTTGCTCAACACTCCCGTACAAGCGTCAAAATGTTCAGGTGATACATGGACTTTTGATCCGCAATGGAGTACTATTAATACAACATACACTTGGAATACCTCTGGATCGTCAGGCAGTTCTATTATTCAGAATATAATGAATAATAATTCTGATGCCCCTATACCTGTTTCGTATACAATCACAGGCACATCATCAGGTTGTTCATCTTTATCGATTCCTTTTACATTGGTGATTAATCCACTTCCCTCTCTCTATCCGGACACTTTGTTTCAGTTTTGCTCGGACGATATAGCTTTCCTTTCAATACCCAATTGGGAAGATGAAAATGTTATTTGGTCACCAGCGGACGTTTTCCAAAATCCATATAGCCATGAAACCTTGTATCTCGGGGAGAATTCTATAGATGCCCAAGCCATTGCCACCAATCAATACGGCTGTACGCGGTCTTCAATAATTTCTATTCAAATAGCCAATGCAATTGATGCCAATTTTAATGCTGTTGGAACGGCATGTGCAGGTGATTTGATGGTGTTGTCAGCCCAAATCACAGGTTCAGGATTATATTCATGGATAGTGGACGGAGATGAGATTGCAACTGGAAGTAGTTGTGCTTTCAATCCAAATGGTAGTTTTGAGGTGATGTTATTGGTTGAACAGGATGGATGCTCCAATCAATCCTCTCAAGAAATTGAGATTCATAATCTACCCATAAATGAAATTCTCGGTTCCGAAATGCATTGCCAAAATCAAAATGCGGTTGTTTTTCAATGCAACAATGAAGATGTTGCTTTGCATTGGGAATTGGAGAACGGTTTATTATTGGGAGGTCAAGGATCAAATGAGATTTATGTTCAAATGGGTATAGGTAGTAACACTGAAATTATGCTAGAATCAACTGATGCTTTCGGCTGTACGTCTATAGATTCATTTTTTGTAACATTGGGAGGGGTAGCAGATTCTGCTGTTGTTTTGAATGTGATTGGAGATGCTACATTGGTACATCCAGACAGTACCATTGGCCAGTTTAGATGGGGAAAGACCAATATAGCAACAGGAATAGAGGAATCTGCTTTAAGCGGGTTCCAATACTTTAACTACGGGTTCATAGATTTGACACAATACTATTATTGGGTTGAGACCAGCACTGATGAAGGGTGTTCTACTCGGAGTTATTTCAATGAACCCAACTATCCCATAGATGTGTTGAATTTACGGGATGAGTATTTTGAAATTTATCCCAACCCAAGTGAAGATGGTTTGATTTATTTCAGGGGGATTGAAAATGTTGATACCAAGGTTTTTAATGCAACGGGTCGTTTGATTCAGCAAGGAAAGGTTGAGAGTGTTCTTGATTTGTCATCATTTGATTCTGGGTTTTACTATATTGTGCTATCTCATTCAAATCAAATACAAACAATTAAAGTAATCAGGTTGTGAGGCTTTTCATATTGTTATGTGGAACGGCATTAGTGACTTGCATGGCATGCAATATGCCTAGCAATCCTTCAGGAAATGATGATTTGTCCAAGTGGTTTGATGTAAGTTATGATGGTAATGACACAGCACAAAATCTTGTTTCCAATGATCAGGGGAGTGGTGATAAGGGTGATGCAGAATCAACTGTCGGTGATATACCAATAGGTGATGCTTTGAAAGGTACATATGCAGTTGTCATACAGCAGACAAACGGGCAGGTTATACAAGGCTCAGGATTTTTATTGGGTAAAAACTTATTGGTTACCAATTATCATGTTGTCGTAAATTACAATGATGGTTTTGTTCGGTTGAATGATAAATCGTCCAAATATCAAATCAATGAAGTATTGAAGATTGATCGCAAAAATGATGTCGCAATCTTAAGAGTGGAGTCTATTCATCAGCCATTTGTGTTGCCTTTGAGTCAAAAAATGCCCGCAATTGGAGAGAGAATATATACATTGGGATGTCCAAAGGGTCTTGAAGGTACTATTAGTAGTGGTATCCTCTCACAATTTCGGGAAGATGATGGTAGAAGTATTTCTTCTAATGCGGAGAATGCTGACTTGTTTCAAACGGATGTTCAGATTAACCATGGAAGCAGCGGAGGTCCTGTTGTGAATGAGAAGGGTCATGTTATTGGAATCGCTGTGGGTGGATATGGTGATGGTTTGAATTATGTTGTTCCAGCCCGTTTTATAGAAATTTTGAATCAAGGTACTTTTTAAGAAGAAAAATGAAATATAAAATTTTGTTCATCTTTAATGTATTGATTTCCTTCATTGGTTTTTCTCAAGATTTAAGAAACGATAGTCTCATTGTTTCAGTTCAAGAGCAATGTAAATATGTTGATTTTAATTATTTTGATTCTGCTTCTTATCAATGGACCGGTGAGTGCAAAGCAGGTTGGTTAGAAGGTTATGGAGAATTGAAGGCGTTAAAAAATGGAAAAGAGGTTTATACAATCGTTAGCCATTTCGAGAAGGGTCTTGCTCAAGGACAAGGTACATTTTTCGATCATGCAGATGAAATTAAATTTAGTGGTCCATTTCAAGATGGTAAAATCTATGGAGTAGGTGAATATTGGAATGGACGTGGTGATTATTATAAAGGATATATCCGTAATTATGTTCTTCATGGAAAAGGAAAAATAATTTATTCCAACGGATCTGAATTCGAAGGACTATTCTATCAATCAAATTTTTGGACTGGTGTTTTTACTTCTTTACAGGAAGAAAAAATAAATTTTTTAAAGGGGAAAAAGGTTGAGAAATTGTCATCTGTCAAAGAGTATAATCCACGATTTGGGGAGTTAATCACTGAATATTTTGATGAGGATTGGAAACGGTGCGAAAAAAAAGAGGCTGCTTATTTTAGAAAAATTATCTACAGCGGACCAAATACTCCGAAAGGTAAAGTGAAAGACTATTACATCAATGGGCAGCCTCAAAATGAGTTTTACGCATCCTACATAGATTATGGATATGACGAACTGACGTTTCACAAAAAGGCCAAGGCTATTTATTTTTATAAGAACGGAGTGATATCCTCAGTATGTCATTATAACCATCAGTCGCAGAAAACTGGTCAGGAATATGATTATTACGAATCTGGTGAATTGTATTCTGTATCAACTTTTGGAAGAGGAGGATTTTTAGATGGGCCTGTAATAGAATATTATGAGGATGGCAAATTAAGGGGTTACTCAAACTACGATGAAGGAAGTCGGGTTGATAATGCTTATTGGCAAATTTCAAGAGATGGTGAATGGATAGGAGTTTTTCATACAGATTTAGCATTGAACAAGGATCGTTTTAGATCCAGTGACGATTGTGCTGGTTATTTCAATTATAATGAAATCGCTTGGGTAGAATTGACGGATGAAGAATGTATTTATTATCAACCGGAAATCTTAACAAGTAGTTGGGAATTCCCTTTTTCTCTTGAATTAAATGTAGTCATTGATAATCCGAAGAAGGATAAATTGATAGGCCTGATCTTCAATTATATTGATGATGATAATTTGTGTTTATTGAAACTTGATGCGTTTGCTCACTTTACTTTAGTTAAGTATGTGAATGATGTGGAGCAGATTTTAATTCCATGGTCCTCTTGTGATATTGTGGAATCCAAGTCTGATGTGAGATATGATATACTGTTAAGTTTTTTGAATGAAGAGTGTATTTTGGCTATCAATGATATCGAGGTTGGGAGAGTAGAATTAAGGGCAAAAGAATCTATGGTTTCAGGTCTGTTATTTAAAGGCAAGGGTTTAAATGTATTGCGGGAATTTGGTGAAATTGTTTATTATGATGAAAGCACCTCAAGGGCTTGGACCAAAGGTTTGATGGGCAATACAGGAGAGCAAGAAAGTGAGGCTATCGAAGATGAATATCTTGGAAATGGATCAGGATTTTTAGTGTCAAATGATGGATACATTGCCACCAATTATCATGTAATTTCAGATGCTAATGAAATATTTGCCGTTTTTGATTTTGAAAAGACAAAGGTTAAGTTGAAAGCAGAAGTAATTTCAACTGATGAAGTGAATGATATAGCTCTATTAAAAGTTGATTTGAGCGGCTATTCAATGACACTTCCCTATACAATAGGGGGTGAATTACAAGAGGTTGGGTCTCCAATTTTCTCTCTTGGCTATCCTTATGCATCTGTTATGGGAAGCGAAGTGAAATACACAAATGGGACAATAAGTGCACGCACTGGAATTAAAGGTGATGTAAGATATTATCAAGTTTCAGCCCCTATTCAACCGGGCAACAGCGGAGGTCCTTGTTTTAATGAGCAAGGTGAAGTTATCGGAATTGTAACAATGGGCCTGAACAATGAGGTTTATCAAAATCAGAATGTCAATTATGTTTTGAAAGTATCCTATTTGCAGAACATGATAAATCTTTTACCACGCCAGTCCTTTGTCGAAACAACCATGACAGTTGATCAAAAGAATAAGAGCTCAATGAATATGGTCAGAGATTTTAAACAATTTATCCCTGTAATTTATACAAAGTGACAATGAAAACGATTAAAATGATTTTTATTTCCATTTTTGTGTTCAATTCAATATTCATTGTTGCACAATCAGGAACCAAGAAACCTATAAACGAGAAACATCCAAGTTTGCAGTACAAGACAATTGAGTGTGCAGAATTGAATGACCTTATTAAAAAAAAGACTGCTCCAATTATTATTAATTGTGGGAATCAAGCTAATATTCGTGGTGCTATTTCAATTGGAGAATTAGATCAATCAGGAGCTTGGAAGCAAAAACTACGCACAGCCCTTCGAAATAAGCAATTGGATAAAAGCTTTAATAAATCCGTAGTAGTCTATTGCGGTTGTTGCAGTTCGGATAATTGTCCCAATGTTGGTCCTGTGATCAAAGAATTGATTGCTTTAGGTTTTAAGGATGTCAAGGGATTGTACTTTTTTGATGGATATGGTCCGGAGTGGAAAGGGAAAGGTTATTTAGAAGAGACCAAGAAATAACAAACCCTACCTCTGAGGTCTATTGCCGAGGTAGACGCCGAGGAGGATAACTCCAGCAAATACGATTTGCCAAAAGCTCAAGCTTTCATGCATGTAATAGCCCCAACCTACCGCAACGATTGGAATCAAATAGGTGACCGTGGAAGCCATGAT
>JACCDG010899282.1_pt1 | contig 27325 bp, 23 predicted proteins | sample 7442471 | NCBI WGS metagenome assembly JACCDG01 (sample SAMN15323444, study PRJNA562643) | freshwater metagenome | isolation source: river surface water | place: USA:Blue River Watershed | collected 2017-08-17 | reverse complement strand
CCAAGGGGAGATCCAAATAATGAAGAGGAAACTTCTTGCGTCCGCGGTCGGCTTCGCGCTGATCACCGGTTCCTCGGCTTTCGCAGCCGGCGTGACCGACGCAATGATCGAAAACGATGCCAAGTCGGGCGGCGACGTCCTGACCTGGGGTATGGGCCAGAACGGCCAGCGCTTCTCGACGCTGACCCAGATCAACGCCGGCAACGTGGCCAAACTGGTCCCGGCCTGGTCGTTCTCGTTCGGTGGTGAGAAGCAGCGCGGCCAAGAGTCGCAGCCGCTGGTCCATAACGGCAAGATGTTCGTCACCGGCTCCTATTCGCGTATCTACGCACTGGACACCAAGTCCGGCAAAAAGCTGTGGAAGTACGAGCACCGTCTGCCGGACGGCATCATGCCTTGCTGCGACGTGATCAACCGTGGCGCAGCCCTGTATGACAACCTGGTCATCTTCGCTACCCTGGATGCTCAACTGGTCGCCCTGAATCAGGACACCGGCGCCGTCGTCTGGAAAGAGAAGATCGACGAATACTCGGCTGGCTACTCGGCATCGGCAGCACCGCTGATCGCTGGCGGCCTGCTGCTGACCGGCGTGTCCGGCGGCGAATTCGGCGTGATCGGCCGCGTTGAAGCGCGCGATCCGAAGACCGGCAAGATGGTCTGGGTCCGTCCGGTCGTCGAAGGCCACATGGGCTACAAGTACGAAGGCGGCAAGGCCGTCGAGAACGGTATCTCGGGCACGACCAACAAGACCTGGCCGGGCGAACTGTGGAAGTCGGGCGGCGCAACCACCTGGCTGGGCGGCACCTATGACGCCTCCACTGGCCTCGCTTACTTCGGTACCGGTAACCCGGCTCCGTGGAACAGCCACCTGCGCCCCGGCGACAACCTGTTCTCGACCGCGACTGTCGCGATCGATATCAAGACCGGCAAGATCGTCTGGCACTACCAGAACACCCCGAACGACGGCTGGGATTACGACGGTGTGAACGAGTTCATCACCTTCGACATGAACGGCAAGCGCATGGGCGCGAAAGCTGACCGTAACGGCTTCTTCTACGTCAACGACGCAAAGACCGGCAAACTGGAAAACGCTTTCCCGTTCGTCAGCAAGATCACCTGGGCAACTGGTATCGACCTGAAGACTGGCCGTCCGAACTACGATCCGGCTAACCGCCCGGGCGACCCGACCAAGGGTCCGGACGGCAAGAAGGGCAACGTCGTGTTCTCGGCTCCGTCCTTCCTGGGCGGCAAGAACCAGATGCCGATGGCTTACTCGCCGAAGACCGGTCTGTTCTACGTCCCGTCGAACGAGTGGGGCATGGAAATCTGGAACGAGCCCGTCTCGTACAAGAAGGGCGCTGCCTACCTGGGCGCTGGCTTCACCATCAAGCCGCTGCATGACGACTACATCGGCGCCCTGCGCGCTGTTGATCCGAAGTCGGGCAAGATCGTCTGGGAAAACAAGAACTCGGCTCCGCTGTGGGGTGGCGTCATGGCTACCGCTGGCGACCTGGTGTTCTACGGCGTGCCGGAAGGCTACCTGAAGGCGCTGGATGCCAAGTCGGGCAAGGAACTGTGGAAGTTCCAGACCGGTTCGGGCGTCGTTGCACCTCCGATCACCTGGGAAGAAGGCGGCGAGCAGTACGTCGCAGTCGTCTCCGGTTGGGGTGGCGCAGTTCCGCTGTGGGGCGGTGAAGTGGCCAAGAAGGTCAACTTCCTCGAGCAGGGCGGCTCCGTGTGGGTCTTCAAGCTCGCCAAGTAATCAAGTTACTCCCGCCTGCATTGGGATACTGAATTCGTAACATCGTCCCATGCAGCTTAGCCGACGGCCCTGGCCGTCGGCTTTTTTGTTGGTGCGGCCTGCCTGCTTGCAGCGGCCGCCGCAGGCAAGGAGAACGGCAGACGTAAAAAAACCGGCTTCGATGAAGCCGGTTTTTTTATGGCCGCCCGCGAAGGGCGGCAGGCAAATCCGTTCAGGGCAGCTTGAAGTCGGTCAGCTCCATCACGATCTTCCCGCTCGACCAGAGCGGCGAGATGATATCTTCGTGGCGCTCGACCTTCACCAGGCCCACACCCTTGCAATACCACTCGGTGTTCTGGACCGGCACATCCTTGAAGCCCTGCACCGCATCGGCATACAGCGGCAGGTTGCCACTGCCCACCACTTTCGCGCAATGCTGGAAAGTCCCGGCCGGCACGGTCACGGTCTCGTCCATGGCCTCGACCGTGTACGACATCAGCACCTTGGGCATCTTCACTTCCTTGAAGCCGAGGTCGCCCTTGGGCAGCACGATGAAAGGCTCGGAAGGCACCATCCACGAAGCGCCCTGGGTCAGCGGCACCTTGATGACGGTACGTGCATTCGTGTCCAGCTTGGCCTGCTCTTCGACATCGGTGCGCTTGGCAATGCGGGCAATGCCGACCTTGTCCTTGCGCAGCCAGTATTCGACGCCGATATTGCCCGGCACTTCGACGCGGCGGACATAGACCTGGTCGCCGTTCGAATAATCGATGGTGCGGTCAACGCTGGCAATATAGGTTTCGTGGGTCAGCGTGCCGCTGATGTCGGAGGTCACGTCATATTCCCAGCGCGCGCCCACGTCCAGCGGGAAATAGGATTCACCGCGCGGCTCGGGTTTGGAGCAGCCGGCGGCCAGCAAAGCCGCGGCGATAACAGTCAGACAGGTTTTCATCAGATCACTTCTCCGGCAGGCGGGTAATCGGCGCATCCGAGACGCGCAGCTTGATCTTGTTGTCGGCATTGACCTTGAACCACGCACTGCCGCTGCCGCCGCCGGCGCGCTCGACGGTGCCGATCTGGCGTATGCCCTGGCGGCTCTTGCGCTGGGCATCGGAGAGCTGCGAATGCGCCTCTTTCTGGTACGGCAGCTTGTACGAACGCGGCACGGTCGACGGGCGGTTGCTGTCGAGCGGCGTGACCCAAAGGTAAATCGCGCCATCGATGCCGCGCTCCTTGTTCGGCTCTTCGATCACGGCCGAGACGATCGCGAACTTCTCGGGCAGCATGCGCGGCGTAGGCCAGCCCAGCATGTCCTCGAAGGTGACATTGGCAACAAAATAAGTGACCGTGACGGTCGCGATCATCGTGACCTTGATCCAGCGCTTCCAGGAAGTCGCCAGGCAAAGGATCAGCAGCAGCAGCGAGACGGCCACGTACAACAGGGTCAGCATCAGGGAGGAGTTCGTCATGTTTGCGGAACGAGTGTTTTGGGTAGGGTGTTGATATCGCGGACGCTGCCATCGGCATCGACCGTAAAGCGCACGGCGGTCTTTTCGTCGCTCTTGCGATCGAGCTTGAGCGCGCCGTAGAAGACCACTTCGGCCCTCGGGTTGACCTTCACGACCGAGACCGTGGCCTCGACCGCTTCGCCATTCTTGCTTTCGTAGTACTGGGCGTTGACCGTGTATTCGCCGGGCGAATAGCCGCGGATGGTCACCACTTCCTGGTTCAGCGGGTTGACCACGTCCTTGCCGTTGACGTTGATGGTGTCGCCGGCCAGCCCGCGGTCGTCGCGGTCAAGGTGCATCAGCCCGGCCTCGCGCTGGCGGAACCAGGCCATGGCGCCGGACGGATCCTGCACGTAGGTGTCGATGTCGTTCGGGTTCATGTCCGGCCAGGAGACCGTGATGATGAACTCCGCCTTGGCCGGAATGTCGCCTTCCTTTTTCGCCTTCGGGTTCATCGCCAGCAGCGCGATGATGAAGCAGAACACAAAGGCGATCAGGATGTTGAACAGCATGTCGTAGAAGGGGTCGACCTCCCCTTCGCGACGCTTGATGCGCAGGCTCACTTCGTATCCTGATGCGTCAGCTTGGCCAGATGGGTCTCGGCGAACTCGAGCGAGTCGGCCAGGATGCCGTCACTGCAGCGGTCCATGCGCACCAATTGGGCGCCGAGCAGCATGTTGGCGACCAGGCCGACGGCCGTGGTCAGCAGCGCAATGCCGAGGCCGCCGGTCAGCGTCTTGAGCATGGTCGCCGACTGCGAGGCGTCGAAGGTCTGCATTTGTGAGATGTCGAGCGCCAGGATGGAAAAGCCGATCACCTTGCCCAACAGGCCCAGCTTGATCTGGATGCCGTTGACCCACCAGGCCGACTCGCTGGGGCCGTGCATGCGCTCGGCCAGCACCTCGGTCAGCTGTGCATTGTCGTAGTCTTGGCGGCGCGCCTTTTCCATCAGGGCAGTGAAGTAATCACTGACGGCGCCGGCATGGCCGACCGGCGGCTGGGCCGGACCGTATTGCGGGCGCACCGCCTGCATCCACGCATCCAGCGTGTGACGCTCGTGCATCATCACTCGCGCGCGATTGCCCACCCACAGGGTGGCAAGCAGGAAAACGCCAATGATCATCAGCGTGATGCCGGTCGGGTCGGCCGCGACCAGCACGCCCCAGACATTGGCGCGCCAGAGGATGAAGCTGCAAAAGATCAGCAGGCCGGAAAAGGCCAGCCATTGCAGGAAGAAGCGGTCGGCGACGGAGCTGCCGCCGCTACCGGATGCCAGCCCGGAGAGGACAGTGGCACGGGATTGAAAGATTCGGGAAAGCGGTATCAACCGGCGTGCCACAGCATTCATGCTTACGTTACCTTGTCTCGTTCTCGTTTTTTTGCATCCGCTGCAAAGCCCAGCGAATTGGCGTCATTGCGAAAGACCAGCGGCCTTTCTTCAACCGGCCGGTTGCGCCCTTGCAGCACGATCTTTTGCACATCGTCGTGGTGCGGCGACTTGCTGCACACCGGATCCGCGTTTTCCGCATCCCCGGTGAGTGCGTAGGCCTGGCAGCGGCAGCCGCCGAAATCCTTGTCTTTTTCAGAGCAGGACCGGCAAGGCTCCTTCATCCAGCCAAAACCGCGGAAGCGATTGAAAGCTTCGCTGTTATACCAGATATCACGCAAACTTTCCTTAGTGACATTCGGGAAAGTGAGGCCCGGGAGGCTCTGCGCGGCATGGCAAGGCAGCGCCGAACCATCGGCCGCCACCGCCAGGAAGACCGAGCCCCAGCCATTCATGCAGGCCTTGGGGCGCTGCTCGAAATAATCCGGCACCACGAACAGCAGCCGGGTCGAATTGCCCAGCCTGGCGCGCCAGTCATTGACAATCGCCTCGGCCCGCTCGAGCTGCTCGCGGGTCGGCATCAACTGCTCGCGATTGACCATGCCCCAGCCGTAATACTGGGTATTGGCCAGCTCCAGGTATTCGACCCCCATCTCGACGGCCATGCCGATGATGCGATCGATATGGTCAAGGTTATAACGGTGCAGCACGACGTTGAGCACCATCGGGTAGTCATACTGCTTGATCAGTTTCGCGACCCGGTTCTTCAGCTCGAAGGTCTTGGTGCTCGACAGGAAATCATTCATTTCCTTCGTCGAGTCCTGGAACGAGAGCTGGATATGGTCCAGCCCGAGTTCTTTCATCTTCGCGATGCGGGCCTCGGTCAGGCCGATGCCGGAGGTGATCAGATTGGTATAGAAGCCCAGCTGGTGCGCATGGCCGATCAGCTCTTCGAGGTCGTCGCGCACCAGCGGCTCGCCGCCGGAAAAGCCCAGTTGCGCGGCGCCCAGCTTGCGGGCCTGCGACAGCACGTCTTTCCACTGCTCGGTCGACAGTTCATTTTTGTTGCCGGCGTAATTCAGCGGGTTGTAGCAGAACACGCAGTGCAGCGGGCAGCGGTAAGTCACCTCTGCCAGCAGCCACAGCGGCGGCGCGATCTGCGCCGGTTCCATCGCCGGTTTGTCCATCACTAGGGTATCCATGGCCGTCATTTCCTTTGCCTGCGGGTTCATGCGCCGGGGCGCTTCATGCGGAGTGAACGATCCAGCCGCGCTCGGCGGCGATCTGCAGGAAACTCGTCACGTCCGGCGCCAGGCCGGTCGTGCTGAATGCCTGCTCGAGGTCGGCGATGATGGCCGCGACGTCGCGCTGGCCGTCGCAGCGCTTGAGAATTTCGCCCGCGCTCGGGTTCAGCTTGACCATGCCTTCCGGATACAACAAGACATAGGCCTGCTGCGCCTCTTCGTACTGCATGCGGAACAGGCGCGCCAGCTTCGGCCGCGCGGCAAGGTCGGCGCTCTGGTCGGCGCTCACGGATAGGCCTTTTCGATGGCATCCGAGATCTGCCACAGCACATCCAGCTTGAACTGCAGGATCTCGAGCGCGCGTTCCTGCTGCGCGCGGGTGGTGAAATACTCGAGCGTGACCTGCAGGCCGTGCTCGACGTCGCGCAGCGCCAGCGGCACACGGCTGCGGAAATAGGCGAGCCCCTCATCTTTCACCCACGGGTAATGGGTCGGCCAGTTGGCCAGGCGATCCTTGTGGATCTTGGGCGCGAACATTTCGGTGAGTGATGAACAGACCGCTTCCTGCCACGGACGCTGGCGCGCAAAGTTCACATAGGCATCGACGGCGAATTTCACGCCCGGCACCACATGCTTGAGCGACCACAGGTCTTCGCGCGGAATGCCGACCGCATCGCCCAGCCGCGACCAGGCCTCGATGCCCCCCTCGCGCTCGCCGTGGCCGTCATGGTCCATGATGCGCTCGATCCATTTTCGGCGCACATCGCGATCCGGACAATTCGACATGATCGCCGCGTCTTTCATCGGGATCATCATCTGATAGTAGAAGCGATTGAAGACCCAGCCGCGGATCTGGTCCGGGCTCAGCTTGCCCTCGTTCATCCGCACGTTGAACGAATGGTTGATATGGTAGTTGTCGCCTTTGGCGCGCAGCCGGGCCTCGAATTCCTCGCGGCTCCAGGGCATTTGTTCGTCCAGTTTGGTCGGGGCGTTCATAGTTCGATCTCCATGCCGTCAAAGGCGACTTCGATGCCGTGCTGCGCCAGCGTGGCGCGTTCGGCCGAGTCTTCGTTCAAAATCGGATTGGTGTTGTTGATGTGGATGAGGACCTTGCGGCGATCGCCAACGCCGTCCAGCACCTCGATCATGCCGCCGGCGCCGGAGAGCTGCAGGTGGCCCATGTCGGCCGCGGTCTTTTGCGTCAGGCCCAGGGTGATCATCTCGTCACCGGTCCAGACCGTGCCATCGACCAGCACGCAATCGGCGCGCTGCATCGCCGCCAGCACATGCGGCTCGATCTCGCCCAGGCCGGGTGCATAGCACAGGGTCTTGCCGGTGACCGTGTTCTCGATCAGCAGGCCATTGTTGTCGCCCGGCTGCGGGTTGGCGCGGTGCGGCGAATACGGCGGCGCCTTGCTCTTCAATGGCAGCGGATGGAAACGGATGCCGGCAATGCCGGGCACGTCGATCGGTGCGAAGCGCGTCTGGTCGGATGAGAGGCCACCGATCTGATGGTGCTCGACGCCGCAATAGTGGCCCAGCACCTTCGCCAGCGGCAGCCCGTGGTTCAGGTCATCCCAGACCGAATCGGTGCAGTAAAGGTTCAGCTTCTTTTTCCCCTCGCGCAGCATCAGCAGGCCGGTGATGTGGTCGATCTGCGCATCCATCAGCATCACGGCGGCGATCCCGGTGTCGCGGATGGCGCGCGCCGGCTGCAAAGCCGGGCTGGCGCGCAGCTGCGAGAGGATGTCGGGCGAGGCATTGACCAATACCCAGTCCGTGCCATTGGCCGAGACCGCAATCGAGGATTGCGTGCGCGCTTTGGCATTGATCGTGCCGCGGCGCACCCCGGCGCAATTCGCACAATTGCAATTCCATTGCGGGAAGCCACCGCCGGCGGCCGAACCTAGAACAAGAATTTTCATGATTTTCTGGAGGAGGGAATCCGCAGCCTGCTTATGCAGCTGTACGCAATTTGGCCGGCCTCAGCGTGCCGGGGATGGGTGCAGCTGCATCAGCGGCACAGACCAGGGGCGCGACTGGCACTATCGCCGTGGCCGGGACTGACAGGTTTGCATGCATAATCGTCTCCTGCTGGAATGCGTGGAAAGCCTTGATTTCATTGTGATTCAACACCAGCGGCCGCGTTCGGGCTGCAGCGCTGCGCGCTGGTTTGCCGATGCGCGCCTGATGTCGGGCCCAGTCCATTCTGCGCCGGCTATCCATAAAAAAACAGATACCCCAGGAGCCGCTTCCCGTGACGACCGCTCACCTGATTGACGAGCAGAGCCTGCCGACCGGCGATGGCCATCTGCTGCATGTCGCCCAATACGGCAAGGCCGACGGCCTGCCCGCCGTGGTGCTGCATGGTGGCCCCGGCAGCGGCACGCAGCCATCGGTACTGGAATGGTTTGACTTGTCCCGCCAGCGCGTCGTGCTGTTCGACCAGCGCGGCGCAGGCCGATCGCAGCCGCACGGCAGCCTGATCAACAATGACAGCCCCGGCCTGGTGGCCGACCTTGAGCTGATCCGCGAACGGCTCGGCATCCGGCAATGGATGGTGGTCGGCGGCTCATGGGGTGCGACGCTGGCGCTGCTGTACGCGCGCCTTCACGCCGGGCGGATCAGCGCGATGGTCCTCAGGGGCAGCTTCCTGGCCAGCGATCGCGAGCTGCACTGGTTTTTCCAGTCGCTGCGGGCGATGGTGCCGCAAGGCTGGGCACACATGACGGCCGGCTGGGACGAGACGGCCCGCGAGCAGGTGCTGCGCACGCTGGCAGCTTCGCTGCTGCAGGGCGAGACGGCCGAGGCCACCGATGCCGCGCTGCGCTGGGGACGCTATGAGGCGGCGGTGATGCAGGCCATGTCGGGCAAGCTGGAGGCCGTGACGGACGGCGCAAAAGACACTGCAAAAGACACCGGAGCGGGCGCTGCCGACGCGGCCGCCGCCCGGCAGCTGAACAAATACCGGCTACAGGCGCATTACCTGACGCAAGGCTGCTTCACCAGCGACAGCGAGTTGACGGAGGCAACCCGGGCGCTGCAAGGCGTGCCCGTCACGCTGGTGCATGGCACGCATGACCTGATCTGCCCGCCGGAGAATGCGATGCGACTGAAACAGGCGATGCCGCATGCGACGCTGCAGTGGGTCGCCAACGGCGGGCACACGCCGGCCGATCCGGCGATTGCGGCGGCCTTGAAGTCGGCGATTGCGGCCTTGGCCGCTCGCTGAACGCTGAACGCCGGCCGCCGGCCAAGCCGCAGACCGCAGACCGTCGAACGATCACTGCCGCTTATTTTTGCAGCTTGCGGTAGATGGTGTTGCGCGAGACGCCCAGCGCACGCGCCGCCGCCGACACATTGCCGCGATGCTCGTCGAGCGCGCGCTGTATGGTCAGCAGTTCGATGTCTTCCAGGGTCGCGGTGCCGGCTGCCGCCAGCGTGGCCATGATCGGGCTGTCGGGCGACGGCGCACCGGCAGCGCCAGCGACCGGCACGGCGGCCAGATTGACGACATCGTCCAGGAAGTCTTCCGGCAAGTGCTCATTGCGCACCATGCGGTCGGGCCCGGCCATCACGATCGCCGTGCGCAGCAGATTGGTCAGCTGGCGGAAGTTGCCCGGCCAGTTGTGGCGCTTGAACAAGCCCATCACTTCCGGCGAGACGGTATGCGGTTCGGCGCTGGACTCGGCCGCCAGCATCCGATTGATGACGACCTCGAGATCGCTGCGCTCGCGCAACGGAGGCAGCCGCACGACCAGGCCATTGAGCCGGTAGTACAGGTCTTCGCGGAACTCGCCCTTGGCGATCATCTCGCGCAGGTTGCGGTTGGTCGCGCAGATCAGCGCCACATTGACCGGTATCGATTTGTTCGAGCCCAGCGGCATCACCAGTCGTTCTTGCAGCACGCGCAGCAGCCGCGCCTGCAGCCCGAGCGGCATGTCGCCGATTTCGTCGAGGAACAGGGTGCCGCCATTGGCCTGCAGGATCTTGCCGGTGCTGCCTTTTTTGCGCGCACCGGTGAAGGCCCCGTCTTCATAGCCAAACAGCTCGGACTCGATCAGGGTCTCCGGGATGGAGGCACAGTTCACCGCCACGAAGGGGCCGCCGGAACGCGGCGAATCATTGTGGATGGCCTGCGCCAGCAATTCTTTGCCGGTGCCGGTCTCGCCGGTGATGAGGATGGGGATATCGCGCCCCATCACCAGATTGACCTTGCGGATCAGGGCAGCGACTTTTTCATCGCCCGTATCGAGGTAATGCAGGCTGGACAGGCGGCGCTTGCCGGCATCGTCAGTCGCTTCGGCCTTTTTCGGCATGGGCTCGCTGCGGGTGCGCGCCTCTTTGTCGACCATGTCCGATTGCATGAACAGGTTGGGCGCATGCAGCTCGGCGCGGGCGGACACGCGCACACCGCTGTGCAGGCACAGATCGAGCAAGGTCGGTGCGGCAGTCCGGTAGTGATCGAACAGTGCCGATACCGGCATCCCGAACAAGGAGCTGAAGGTATGGGTCTGCAGCGCCGCCAGCGGCAGGCCGAGCTGGAACAGGCCGCTGCGATTGGCCGACAAGAAGCGGCCCGACATCGAGAATGACGCAATGCCTTCCATCAGGGTGCCGATGAATTCGGGCCGGCTGTGGAAGTGCAGCGTGATCGAATCTTCGAAGGCGGCCGAGAACAGCCGGTTCTCTATCATCTGCGCCGACATGCGCACCAGCGCCATCGTGTGCTTGTGGAAGCTGCGCTGGTCGCCGGTCACGTCAAGCACGCCGATCAAGCGTCCCTGGTGGTCAATGATGGGCGCCGCCGAGCAGGTCAGGAAGTGATTGATGGTCAGGAAGTGCTGGTCCGCATGGACCAGGGTCGGGGCCAGCTCGGCGATGGCCGTACCGATCGCATTGGTGCCCTTGCTTTGTTCCGACCAGGGGACACCGGCGCACAGGGCGACCCGGTCCGCCTTTTCGAGGAAATCATCGTCGCCCAGCGTGTGCAGGATCGTGCCCTGCGCATCGGTGAGGACCACCATGCTGTGGGTGTTGACGATCTGCTCATACAGCGTCTCCATCACCGGCAGCGCAAACGCAGACAAGCCGCGGTTCTGATCGATGCGACACGTCAGGTCGCCGCGCAGGATGGGGGAAAAGTCAGGCGTGGTATTGGGCGTGAGCCCGTAGGACACCGAGCGTCGGTGGGATTCTTCGATCATGGCAGCCTGTTCCGACGCATGAAACATGCCGGGCGAAGAAAACTGCCGTTCTGGCAATATCAATCGTGAAACTGCTTCGTTGACCGGGACGACCGCAGTCCCCGCGGGTGTTGCCTCTGCCATCTCTCGTCCCCAGCCTGCCAAGTGTTTCTTTTTTTATCGGTGTTGTCGGCGAGAATGTAGCACTTGTTCCGTTATGAAGCAAAACAAGTTTTTATGACGACCTTTGCCTGTAGTAAAGGCTTGGCATGGCACTTGCGAATGGAAGTTCGCTTTGGCAAGTGCCGGCTGCGCGCACTGCGGCCCCGCTCGCGGGTTGACCGCGCGGCCCGAGCCTTGGAACAGCTTTCAACTAACCTACCGGAGATTTTCATGAGCACCTTCATCCGTTCCGCCGTTCGCGGCTTGACCTGCGCGGCGATCCTGGCCCTGTCCTCGTCGGCTTTCGCGCACGGCGATGTGACCCCGCAAGCGGTGGACACCAAATCCCTGCCGCCGCTGGGCGAGCAGTGGAAGGCCGAGAACCCGTACCGCGGCAACAAAGAGGCGATCAAGGTCGGCACCTCGGCCTACGCGCAGAACTGCGCCCGTTGCCACGGCATTGACGCCATCTCGGGCGGCATCGCACCTGACCTGCGCATGATCGACAAGGATTGCATGGGCCTGGGCGACGCTGACCGCAAAGCCGCCTGTGTGAAAGAGATCGACGAGTACTATGCGACCACCGTCCGCAAGGGCCGTGTGCGCAATGGCGCCGTCTACATGCCGCCGTTCGAAGGCATCCTGCAGCAAGAAGCCGTGTGGGCCATCAAGGCTTATCTGGAAACCCGCCGCGCCGCCAACTAAGGCGATTCCCGCAGCACGGGCGGCACCTGCATCAGGCGGTGCCGCCCTGTATCATCCTGATTTTCATCAAGTGCGACGCGAACCCCACGACGCGCACCACAGGGGACAAGAATGATTCGCTTTACCTCCCGCGGCCACATCGCGGCACTCCTCGCTTCGCTGACCCTTGCTTTCGCCCTGCCGGCCTCGGCAGAAGAGATGGCAAAAATCCGCTCCACCGGACGGCTGACGGTCGCGCTCTACGATGATTACGCGCCTTTTTCCGGCAAGACCGGCGGCCTCGACCAGGACCTGGCCGAAGCGCTGGCGAAAAAGCTGGACCTGAAACTGTCGGTGCTGCCCTTCCCGGCCGGCGAAGACATCAGCGATGACTTGCGCAACATGGTCTGGAAAGGCCACTACCTCGGCTTCGGCCCGGCCGACGTGATGATGCACGTGCCGGTCGACCGCAGCGTCATGCTCAAGAACGACAAGGTCGAGATCTTCGCCCCCTACTACCGCGACAGCGTGAAACTGGTGCGCAGCGTTCAGGCCATCCCGGACCTGCGCGGCGCCGAATCGCTCGAAGGCAAGAAGCTCGGCGCAGAAAAGGTGTCGATCTCGGCCATGGTGCTGCTGGGCGAACCGGCCCTGCGCGAGAACACCACCATCTTCCCGACGCCGATCGAAGCCCTGCAAAAGCTCAAGGCCGGCGAACTCGATGCCGTGGTCGCTTCGCGTGCCGAGATCGAATCCGTGATCCGCGACGACCAGCGCTTCGAAATCACCGATGCGCCATTCCAGCGCCTGCCGCGCAATGGCTGGGTGATCGGCCTGGCAGTCAAGAAAGAGCACGTCGAACTGGCGCAGCTGCTGCAAAAAGCCGTCAATGATTTGTTCGAGTCCGGCGAAATGGCCGCACTGTTCGCCAAGCACGGCGTACGCTCGATCAAGCCCTAAGCTTTCCCCATGCGCCGGCTGCTGTCTGCGCCGCTGTTTGCGCTGTTTGCGTCATTCCTGCTGTGCGCCTGCCTCGCAGGCGCACAGGCCGGCGTGCTGACGCAGGAAACGCTGGCCACAAAATTCCCCTCCCCGCTGATCATCGGCAGCAAAGATAGCGAGCTGCCGGTCTGGCCGCTGCTGAAGCAGGAAATGACGTCGACCGAACTGGTCGGCTATGTATTCGAATCGATCGATTTCGTCTCGCTGCCCGGCTTTGCCGGCGTGCCGATGAACCTCTTGATCGTGCTCGACCCGAAGGGCAAATTCCTCGACGTGCAGGTGCTAGACCAGCACGAGCCGGTGTTTGTCGGCGGCTATGGCAGCGCGCCACTGGACAATTTCGTCAGCCAGTACAAAGACCTGTCGCTGACCCAGAACATCAGCATCGTGGCCGCCGGCAGCCGCAAGAACGGCAAGATGGACGGCAACAACGTCCGTATCGACGGTGTCTCCAAGGCCACCGCCTCGCTGCGCATCCTGAACCAGTCGCTGATCTCGGCCTCGCTGATGGTGGCGCGCAAAAAGCTGGGCTTCGCCGGCGGCCATGACCCGGCACAGATCGCCCGCCTCAAGCCCGACCTGTTTGAAAAGCACGCGCCGGCCGAGCTGTTCGGCAAGAACCTCGTCACCCACCTGAACCTGGTCAACCGCGCGGTGGAAAAATCCTTCGCCGGCACCAATGGCGAAGGGCTGGACGTCGAGGGCAGCGCCGAGCCCGACGGCCTGTTCATCGACCTTTACACGACGCTGGTCTCCGTGCCCAGCATCGGCAAGAACCTGCTCGACGGCCCCAGCTGGGACAGGCTGCAGGGCCGCCTCGAGAAAGGCGACCATGCGATCCTCGTGATGTGGGGCGGGCGCTACTCGCTGACCCCGGAAGATTTCACGCCCGGCACCGCGCCCGAGCGGCTGACGCTCAAGCAAGGCGGGCTGCCGCTGGAAATGCGCGACCTCGACCTCGAGCTGCGGCTGGCCGACGGCACGCCGCTGGCGCCCGAGAACGTCAAGGTGCTGCGCGTGATCGCCCAGTCCGGCCTTGACTTGTCGAAGCCGCTGGAGTTCTTCGTCAACGTCAAGCGCGAAAAAGGCATGGTGTACCCGGAGATCATCCGCGCGGCGCTGCCCTACCAGCTGGTGCTGCCCGACCGTTTCTACGACGTGCCCGACACCAGCGACAAGACCTGGATCGGCATCTGGCAGCAGCGCTGGCCCGAACTGGCGTTGCTGGGCGGCGCGCTGCTGGTGCTCACGCTGCTGCTGGCGCAACAGCGCTGGCTGACCGCCAGCGCGCGCCGCTTCACCGTGATCCGCGTCGGCTTCCTGCTGTTCACGCTGGGCTTCATCGGCTGGTATGCGCAGGGCCAGCTGTCGATCGTGAACATGACCGGCCTGCTGCAGTCGCTGAAGGAAGGCCGCAGCCTCGCCTTCTTCCTGTATGACCCGATGACGGTCTGCCTGTGGGCCTTCGTGGCCATCACGTTCTTCGCCTGGGGCCGTGCCACTTTCTGCGGCTGGCTGTGCCCGTTCGGCGCCTTCCAGGAGCTGGTGGCGCGCATCGCGCGCGTGCTGCGCCTGCCGCAAGTGCGCCTGCGCACGGCGCTGGATGCGAAACTGAAATGGATCAAGTACGTGCTGCTGGCCGGCGTGCTGCTGTCGGCGCTGTTCGCACCGCAGCTGGCCGACAAGCTGGTCGAGATCGAACCGTTCAAGACCGCCATCACGCTGTACTTCGTGCGCTCCTGGCCGTTTGTGGCGTATGCCGCCGGGCTGGTGCTCGCCAGCGCCTTTGTCTACAAATTCTTCTGCCGCTACCTGTGCCCGTTCGGCGCCGGGCTGGCGGTGCTCGGCAAGCTGCGCCTGCTGAAATGGCTGCCGCGCCGCGCCGAGTGCGGCACCCCGTGCCAGACCTGCCGCCATCGTTGCGACTACCAGGCGATCAAGCCCGATGGCGCCATCGCCTACGACGAATGTTTCCAGTGCATGGATTGCGTGGTGATCTATCACAGCGACCAGCAATGCGCGCCGCGCATCCTGCAGGCCAGGCGCGGGGTGACGATACCGGTGCGCGTGATCCCGAATCCATCGCAGACCACCAGGGAGCCCGCATGAAGCGACGCACGCTATTGAAAGCTGCGCTAGGCGCCGCGTTCGGCAGCGCTGCTGCCGGCGGCACGGCGCTGTGGCTGGCGCAAGCGCACGGCCTGCGCGAATTCACCGCCGCCGATGTCGCCTTCGGCACCACGGTCTCGCTCAAGGTCCTGCATGCCGACGAGGCCGTGGCGCGCGCCGCCCTGCGCGATGCGCTGGCGGCGATCCGCGCGGTCGACCGCCTGATGAGCCTGTACCGCGCCGACAGCGACATCAGCCGGCTGAACCGTGACGGGCGCCTCGAGCATCCCGACCCCCGGGTGCTGGCCGTGCTGCAGCATGCGCAGTCCCTGTCGCAGGCCACGCACGGCGCCTTCGATGTGACGGTGCAGCCGCTGTGGCTGGCGGCAGCCGCGGGCGGCGACACGGCAGCGGCACGGCGGCTGGTCGACTGGCAACAGCTGTCCGTCAGCGCGGCGCGCATCGCGCTGCACAGCCCCGGCATGGCCGTCACGCTCAACGGGCTCGCGCAAGGCTATGGCGTGGATGTCGCGCTATCGGCGCTCAGGCGCCACGGCATTTCGCAGGCGCTGCTCGACAGCGGCGAATTCGCGGCCCTGGGCCAGCGCGACGATGGGCAGCCGTGGATGCTGGGCGTGCGCGATCCGCGCGATGCACAGGCGCTGGTGCAGAGCATCGCCGTCGATGGCCGCTGCATGGCGACTTCGGGTGATTACGAGACGCACTTCAGCGACGATTTCTCGCGCCATCATATTGTCGACCCGGCCACCGGCGAGTCGCCGCCCGAACTGGCCAGCGTGACCGTGCTGGCGCCGTCCGGCCTGCAAGCCGACGGCCTGTCGACGGCGATGATGGTCATGGGCAGCGCACGCGCACTGCAGCTGGCCGCCGCCTTGCCCGGTGTTGATGTGCTGTGCATCGCCAAGGACGGCCGCCGGCAACAGAGCACGGGATTTCCGCGCGCCTGATCCCGGGCCTGGTCTTGCTGCTTTCCCTGCGCCTGGTTGCGGGCTGCACCCGGTAGCGACTTTCGGCGTTGCTCGGCGTTGCTCGTAATCGCTGCTCGCCGCCCGTGGCCAGCCGGCATCCTGGCCGGGAACTCGGGGCCGACCCCCATGGCCTAATCCAGCACGATAGTGCGCGGAGAACAGCATGGCCTCAGCACCAAGCGCAGCGGCAAGACTGGGTGTCGGCCTGGGCTGGTTCAGCCTGGCGGTGGGTCTGGCCGGCCTGATCAGGCCGGCCGCCATTGCGCGTTACGCGGGCCTGCCGCCTGCCGCGCCTGCCGCGTCCGCATCATCCCGCTCGCCTGCCGCTTCGGCCGCATCCACCGCTTTCCCTTCGCGCGCCGTCCGCGCGATTCGCGCCATCGGCATCCGCGAGCTGGCCAATGGCGCCGGCATCCTGCTGCGTCCGCACAAGCCGGGCTGGCTCTGGTTGCGCGTGGCCGGCGGCGCACTTGACCTGGCCTTGCTGGGCCTGGCGGCCCGGGCCCGTCATACGCGCCAGCGCAACCCGCGCACGAACCTGGCGGCGGCGGCCGTGGCCGGTGTGACCGTGCTCGATACGCTGGCAGCGATCAAGCAAGGCCGGATCAAGCGCCCGGTAGCGCAGGAGAGCGCCGGCGCGATTCGCGTCAGGCGATCGATCAATATCAACCGCAGCCCGGAAGCCTGTTACCGCTTCTGGCGCGACATCGACAATTTCCCGCGCTTCATGCAGCACGTCGACGAGATCCGCGTGCTGGATGCGACGCGCTCGCACTGGAAAGTGCGCACGCCGCAAGGCGGGCAGGTCGAATGGACGGCCGAGCTCTCCAGCGACGTGCCGGCGCAACAACTGGGCTGGCGCACGCTGCCCAATGCCGGGCTCTACCATGCCGGCGTGGTGCGCTTTCTGCCGGCACCCGGCAGTCGCGGCACCCGCGTCGAGGTTGACTTCAGCTACCGCGCGCCGCTTGGCAAGACCGACCGCCGCATGGCGACGCTGCTCGGCGATGAACCGTCGCAACAGGTCGATGAGGACCTGCGTCGCTTCAAGCAGCTGATCGAAACCGGCGAGATACCCACGACGGTTGGCCAGCCCTCGGGCAAGCGCAGCCTGGTCGGTCGGCTGCTGCATCGCGGAGCGCCCGGATGAAGGCCAATGTCTGGCATGGCAAAGGTGACATGCGGATAGAGCGGGTGCCCGATCCGTCGATCCTGAATCCGCGCGATGCGATCGTGAAGATCACTTCGACGGCGATCTGCGGCTCGGACCTGCACCTGTACAACGGCTACGTGCCGACCATGGAAGCCGGCGACATCCTCGGCCATGAATTCATGGGCGAGCTGGTCGAGGTCGGCAGCGCCGTCAAGAACCTGCATGTCGGCGACCGCGTGGTGGTGCCCTTCACCATCGCCTGCGGCCATTGCTTCTTTTGCGAGCGGCACGAGCATTCGCTGTGCGAGAACTCGAACCCGAATGCGTGGATGGCCGAAAAGATGTGGGGCCACTCGCCGGCCGGCGTCTTCGGCTATTCCCACCTGACGGGCGGCTATGCCGGCGGGCAGGCGCAATATGCGCGCGTGCCCTATGCGGACACCGGTCCGATCCGGATCGATGACGAGCTGGCGGATGAACAAGTGCTGTTCCTGTCCGACATCCTGCCGACCGGTTACATGGCAGCCGAGAACTGCGGCCTGCAGGGCGGTGAAGTGGTTGCGGTCTGGGGCTGCGGACCCGTCGGGCAGTTCGCGATACAGAGCGCATGGCTGCTGGGCGCGGAGCGGGTGATAGCGATCGACCGCTTCCCGGAGCGGCTGGCGATGGCCAGCGACTGGTCGCGTGCCGAGACGCTGGACTATGAACAAGTCGATATCGGCGAGGCCTTGCGCGACATGACGGGCGGGCGAGGGCCGGACGCCTGCATCGATGCCGTCGGCATGGAAGCGCATGGCACCGGCATGATGGCCACCTATGACCGCATCAAGCAGATGATGCGGCTCGAATCGGACCGGCCGATGGTCTTGCGCGAAGTGCTGCGCAGCTGCCGCAACGGCGGCACGGTATCGGTACCGGGCGTCTATGGCGGCCTGGTCGACAAACTGCCGATGGGGTCGGTGATGAACCGCAGCCTGACGCTCAAGACCGGGCAGACCCATGTGCAGCGCTACCTGCAGCCTTTGCTGGAGCGCGTGCGGCGCGGCGATTTCGATCCCGGGCGGCTGATCACGCACCGCATGCCGCTGGATGACGCGCCCGAGGCCTATCGCATGTTTCGCGACAAGGCCGATGGCTGCGTCAAGGTCGTGCTCAAGCCGTGGTTGCACTGAGCGCCTGTTCCATCCGCCGCATAAAAAAAGCTGCGCGATGCGCAGCTTTTCGTTTGTTCGCCACCGGCCTCAGAAATGGTAGCGCGCGCCCAGGCTCCAGGTGCTGACCTTGGGGCCATCGTCGATGACTTTGTCGAAGTACTGGTACTCGACCACGCCGGAAATCTCTTTGGTGAACTGGTAGCTCAGGCCGATGCCGAGCATGGGGCCGACCTTGGTCTCGGAGTCGCTGACGGTCGTGCCACCAAAGGTCACCGAAGCGTCGCTGTAATGCGCGGCCAGGCCGGCCTTGCCGAACGCACTCAGCTCCGCAGTGATCGGCAGCTTGCCGACACCGGCCAGATACAGCGACTGCGTCTCGAAGCGGGCGCTGTCACCGGACACCGGATCCGTGTTGCTGAGCTTGCCATGACGGATGTAGGCCGCTTCGAGGTCAACGCTGGGGGTGATCGGCATGCCGTAGCTGATGGCGACCAGGGTCTTGGACTCGTCTGCGCCATCCATCTCGTATTTCGAGTCGCCGACATGGATGCCGACATAGCTGCCTTCGGCATGGGCGGCCAGCGGGACGACCAGCGACATGCCCAGCAGTGCGGCGAACAATGATTTTTGCATGATGATTTTCCTGTTCCTAAAGAGGGAGAACAGCCGGCAGGAGTGCCGGCGCCGTCCGAGTGGGACGCGCGGATTCTAGGGAAGCATTAGCCGGTTGATAATTGCCCGGTTGTTAAAAAATGACAGGCGCCTGCGGGTAAGTGTGCGAAGTCCAAGGTGACCCGCTCACGGTGCTTACTGCGAGCACCGCAGCCTGCACCGGGATGAACACCGCGATGTAAACCGCGATGTAAACCGCGATGAACACGGCGGTGAACACCGAGGCGAACGCCGGCCGGCGTCGACAGACGGCCGGACCAGCATTGCGGGAAATCCCGGGCAAGGATCAGAAATGGTAAACGGCCGACAGCGTGGTCTGGCTCAAGCCCAGGCCAGAAGATTTGCCGTAGTACGCGTACTCCAGCGCGGCACCCCACTCGCGCGTGAATGTCCAGGCCGCGCCGACCCCGCCCATGGCCGAGGTGAAGGTGTCGGAATCGCCCGTCGTGCTGTAGCGCTTTACCGCGACGCCCAGCTTCCCGTACAGCGAAGCCTGCGGATTGAGCGGCCAGCTACCGGTGCCGGCAAGGTAGAGAGTCTCGGCCTTGAAGTCGATGGAGCGGTCGCGACCGAAATCGACATAGCCGACTTCGAGCCCCCACATCTTGTCGTACTTCGCGCCGTAGGCCAGCGAGTAACCTGTCTCGCTCTCCGACACCATGCCGCTGTAATCGAAATTGCTCCAGCCGACGCCCAGCTTCACATACGGGTCATCGGCCAGCGCAACCGCGGGCAGCAGCAGCGTTCCCATCACAGTGACCAGCAGATTCTTTCGCATGACTCTCCTCTCGCGCGCCGTCCGGATAGGCGCATTCCCGTGAAGAGAATAGGGTCAGCCGTTGCGAATGGCACGCAGGGTGCTGCAGTCACAGTGCATCAGGCGATGTCGCATCAGCACGACGGCGGCTCGGGCAATGTCAGTAGGCCTCGTTCCACGGTATCGACAGCAAGGCAGCGCACTGGATCAGGCCCACCATGCTGTAGGTCTGGGGGAAATTGCCCCACAGCTCGGTGCCATCGAGCGACACATCTTCCGACAGCAAGCCGACATGGTTTCGGCGTGACAGAACGCGCTCGAACAGTTCACGCGCCCTCGCCTTTTCTCCATTGCGTGCCAGTGCCAGGATCCACCACAGTGTGCAGACGGTGAAGGCCGCATCCGGCCGGCCGAAATCATCGACCTCGTCATAACGCAGCAAAAAGTCGCCGCGCTGCAGCTGGCGCTCGACGGCCCGCAGGGTGCCGACGAAGCGCGGGTCATCCGGCGCCAGGAACTGGAACTCCCCCATCAGCAGCAGGCTGGCGTCGAGGTTCTCGCCGCCGAAGGTAGAGACGAAGCTGCCCAGCCTCGGGTTCCATGCCGCATCGGCAATGGCCTGCCGTATGCGGTCGGCTTCCTGCGCCCAGCGCAAGGCGCGCTGCGGCAGCTTCAGGCGCGCCGCGATCGAGGCCAGGCGATCGCAGGCGGCCCAGCACATCAAGGACGAAAAGGTATGCACGCGGCGCTTGCCGCGCAGCTCCCAGATACCGGCATCGGGCTTCAGGTGGCACTGTATCGATTGCTCGCCCAGCCGCTCGAGGTCGGTGAAGATCTGGCGGCCCGCCGGCCGTTCGAGCCGGGTGTCGAAGAAGGCATGGGTACTGGCCAGCACGGCGGCGCCGAACACGTCGTTCTGGATCTGGCTCCAGGCCAGGTTACCGACCCGCACCGGCCCCATGCCGCGAAATCCGTCCAGCGAAGGCGCCACCCATTCTTCGAGCGCGGTCTCGCGCCGTATGCCGTACACCGGCTGCAGCGGCGTGTCGCGAGAATCGGCAATGATGTTGAGGATGTATTCGAGATAGTGCTGCATGGTGGCCGTCACGCCCAGCTGATTGAGGGCATTGACGACGAAATACGCATCACGCAGCCAGCAATAGCGATAGTCCCAGTTGCGGCCGCTGTGCGGCGATTCGGGTATCGAAGTCGTGCAGGCGGCAATGATGGCGCCGGTATCGTCGAAGGCATTGAGCTTGAGCGTGATGGCCGAGCGGATCACCACATCCTGCCACTCGAAGGGTATGGCGAGGTTGCGCACCCAGCGGTGCCAATAGGACGAGGTGGCCTCGTAAAAGCTGCGCCCCAGCTCGCGCGGTGCGCCGTCGACAGTCTCGTCCGGCCCCATCAGCAGGGTGACGGAATCATGCAGGAAGAACAGCTTCTCATCGGTCAGCGCCGTCACCGAAGCATCGGTCGTCACCCGCATCGATTGCGAGCCGCCGTAATAGGTGACATGGTGGGCGCCGGTGCGCGATGCCGCGCGCGACTGGCCATAGTTGAGCGCCGGTCGCACCCGCAGGCCAATGCGCGGCCGGCCGGCCACGCGGCGGATCACGCGGGCCACCATCGCCGGCGCAAACATGCGGCCGTGCAGGTAGAAGCGAGGTGAAAAATCCGTCACGTCGATCACATTGCCCTCGCCATCCTGCAGCCTTGTCTGCAGGATGGCCGAATTGCGCTGATAGAACTGGCGCACCGTGTGGCTGCCCTCGAAGATCAGGTCGATGAAGCCGAAGGCATCGGCGGCGGCGTTCCTTTCATCCGAACGCAACAGGCTGCAGCACAGGGGATTGCTGTCGAAGTGCGGATAGCACCACCAGACGATGCGCGCGCTGCGGTCGATCAGGGCGCTGGTGCGCGAGTTTCCGATCAGCGCCAGGTCGAGATGGCTCATCGCCGCCCGTCCGCCGGGCCGCCGTCCCGCTCCCTGGCGCGCCGCCTGTCCGGCAGCTCGGGCAGCGCATCCACCAGCCAGTCGAGCAGGCGCTCGACGCCGTGGTGATCGTCCAGCCACCATTGCGCGGCGGTGATCGCCTCGCGCCCGACGCGCACCGTGAACAGGCCGTCATTCGGCAGCCGGAACACGTCTTCGTCGGTCGTGTCATCGCCCACATACAGCGCATGCCCGATGCCGGCCGTCGCCAGCAGCGACAGCACGGCGCTGCCCTTGTCGCCTGCGCCGGCCGGCAATACGCTGTACAGGAACTTGCCGGAAATGATGCGCGGCAGCGGCGACAGGGTCGTCAGCAGCATGCGCAAGGCATGCGCGGCCTGGCCGGCGTCGCGCGCGCGCAGGTAATGCAGCGACAGCGAGTACTGCTTGTCCTCGATCCAGATGCCGGGGTCGAGCGAGGCCAGCTGCGGCGCCAGCTGCGACTTCCAGCGCGCCACCTGCACCGGCAGCGAGGCGCGCGGCGGATTGCCGGGCACGCCTTCAAGGCCGTGGTTGCCGATCAGGTAGTCAGGGCTGAAGCCGAGGCGCTGCCGCAGATCGGCCAGCGAGCGGCCGGTGACGATGCCGACCGGCGAGCGCCGCTGCAATGCCCGCAGCTTCGCATTGACGCTGGCCGACAGCAGCACCGCATCCGGATCGTCCATCAAGGGCGCCAGCGTGCCGTCGAAGTCGAACAGGCACAGCAGCGGGTTGGCGATGAAGGTGCGCAGCGCCTGCAAGCCCTCTCCGGAGAACAAGGCTTTCGTCATGGTGCTCCATTCAAGTGGTGCCGCGGGTCGTTACACTCATGCCACCGATGTCACTCATACCGCGCGGCGCAGCGCCTGCCGGCTATGGGAATGGACTTTCTCGGACACCCGCTGCCGGCGCCGCAGCCGTGCCGCATCCAGCAGCATCAGCCCGGCCCAGCGATAGACATTGAAGTCGCGCACCACGCTGCGCATGCTGCGCATGCGCTCGCGCTGCTCGGCCTCCGGCATCGTCAGCGCGCGGTACAGGGCCTGCGCGCCCTGCTCGATGTGGTACGGGTTGATGATCAGCGCCTCGTGCAGCTCGCGCGCGGCGCCGGTGAACTGCGAAAGGATCAGCACGCCCAGCTCGTCGTCGCGGGCGGCGATGAATTCCTTGGCGACCAGGTTCATGCCGTCGTGCAGGCTGGTCACCATGCAGACATCGGCGGCGCGATAGCAGCAGGCCAGCCGGTCCTCGTCGAAATGCTCGATGCGCAGCACGATGGCCGGCGCCAGCGGGTTCGCATGGTCATGGTTGACCTGCAGCGCCAGCTTGCGCACGCGCGCCTCCAGCGACTGGTATTCATCCAGCGACGAGCGGCTGGGCGCGGCCACCTGCAGCAAGGAGAAGCGCCCGACCAGTTCCGGATGCAGCGTCAGCAAGCGGTCCACCGCCTGGATGCGCTCGACGATCCCTTTGGTGTAGTCGAGCCGGTCGACGCCCAGCGCCAGCTGCAAGCCATGCGGCAGCCCCAGTTCCTCGCGCAGCTCGCGCCGGCATTGGACAACATCGAGCGGCACCTCGGACTCGGGCCAGGCGATCGAGATCGGGTAAGGCTCGACCTGGGTCAGTTCGCCGCCATAGGAAATGGTCGAGGCCTCGTGCTCGATGCGGGTCTCGAGATAGCGGTCCACGGTCTCGATGAAATTCTTGCAGTGGAAAGGCGTGTGAAAGCCCAGCAGCGTGTTGCCGAGCAGGCCCTCCAGCAATTCTTCGCGCCACGGGCAGATGCCGAACGACTCCGGGTTCGGCCAAGGTATGTGCCAGAACATGATGATGGTCGCCTTTGGCAGCCGCTCGCGCACCATGCGCGGCAGCAGCGCGAAGTGATAGTCCTGCACCAGCACCACCGGGTCGTCGGCCTGCGCCTCGGCCACCACCGCATCGGCAAAGCGCTGGTTGACGGCAACATACTGTTCCCAGTCCGAGGTACGGAACACCGGCCGCACATGCGCCATATGGCACAGCGGCCACAGGCCTTCGTTCGAGAAGCCGTAGTAGTAGCCCTGCTCTTCCTCGTCCGTCAGCCAGACCCGGCGCAGCGTATAGGCCGGGCGCCGGGGCGGCACCTGGACCCGGTCTTGTGCATCGACGGTGACGCGATCGGCCGAGCCGCTGCCATGCGCGATCCAGGTGCCGGAGCAGGCCCGCATCACCGGCTCGACCGCCGTCACCAGCCCGCTGGCCGGCCGGCGCACGACGATGCCCTGCTCGCGCTGCTCATGGATGTAGGGCTCACGGTTGGAGACCACCAGCACCTGGTCGCCGGCCAGTTCGTCATGCAATAGCGAACGCAGCTTTTCCGGCGTCCAGGCCTGCGGCGAATCCTTGCTGGCGCGGCGCTCGACATGCATCTCATGCAGCATCGCGCGCAGGTCGCCAAACAGCGGCCGGAATTCGGGCGGCGTGTTCACCGGGCCGCGCGCCGGGTCGCGCCGCAGCAAGGCCTTCAGCGAGCCCATCCAGCCTTGCCAGCTCCAGTGCGCCATCCATGCGCCGAGCGCAGAGATGACGACGAACATCATCACGAACAGCGCAAACAAGTAATTGCGGAACTCGTTGCTGCGACGCTCGATGAAGCTGGTGTCTTGCGCCAGCATCAGCTTGCCCAGCGTCAGGCCATCCTCCTGCAGCACGCTCTCGGTCACGCGCAGGCTGGCCGGCGCGCTGCCCTGGCAGCTCAGGCCGACCGGAAATCCGCTGCTTGCGTATTGCAGCTTGCCCGAGGCATCGCAAAAGCCGATCGCGCGCACATGGGCGTCCTGCACGGCACGATCGAACAATTCATGTGCGCCCTCGGCATCCTGCAGCGTCACCAGGTCGAGCAGCGGCGCATTCAGCGATGAGGCCAGCAGCTGGGCGCGGGTATCGAGGTCACGCAGGAACCAGCGCTGCGTCAGCTCATCCACCAGCGGCAACATCACCAGCGCAAAACCCCCGAGGACGAGGGCGAGGGGGAAAATGAAGCGCAGCGATATCTGGAATGGACGCATCGGCAGGCCTGGCGGCGGGCAACATTGCCCTGCCCTGCGATGTCCGGTTGGACAGCTGCGCCCCGATGGAAAGGTGATTGTCGGCGAGACGCGCAGGACAAGCCGATGGACAACACGAGCGCTGCGTCAGTTCCGGCCAGCCCGATGCCGGCCGGGATCAGAACTTGCGCAAGCCCTGCAGATCCAGCACCGTCAGGCCCCGGTAGTCGAGCTTGATCAGGCCGGCGCGCTCCAGCACCTGCAAGGCCTGGTTGGCGCGCTGGCGCGAGACGCTGCACAGGTAGCCGATCTATTCCTGTGCGATCTGCAATTCGCTGCCGCCGGCCTGATTGAGGTCCGGATTGAACAGCGAGGCAATGCAACGCGCGACACGGGCGTCGGTATCGAGGCTGCGATCGTATTCGATCAGGGAAATGAACAAGCCCAGCCGGGCATTCAATTGCTTGAGCAGAAAGCGATTGAAGGCAATGCTGTTGTCGAGCAGCCAGGTGAAGGTTGTGCGCGGCATGAAGGCCACATGGCTGTCGCGCAGCGCGACCACGTCGTACATGCGCCCCTCGGTCTTGAGCAGCGAGCCTTCGCCGAACCAGCCGCCGGCCAGCATGCCGGTGAAGGTGACGGCCTTGCCCTGAGGTGAGACGCTGCTCATTTTCAACAGGCCGTCGGTGACGCCCATCCAGTAATCCACCGGCTCGCCCTTGCGGCAGATATAGGTGCCGGCCTCGAAATGTCGTTCGGTGGTCTCGCGCTGCACGCGCGCCAGTTGCTCGGGCGTCAGCGTACCGGCCCACAGGGTTTGGGCCAGGGCATCGGAAAGGGCAAGACGGGTGGCAAGGCTCATGCGCGGCTAGGAAAGGCAGGGACAGCGCTGCTGCGCCGCAACATCCGGGCTGCTGCGCTGCAAAATCAATTCTTTCGACATTGTCTGGCAAATGACAATCGGAAAACCCGAACACGGCTATGATGGCACGAAAAGCTGGCGCATCAGGCAACTAAGCGACCGGCCACACATAATTACAAAGAGACAGCCGATGTTGGAGACGAACACCCGGCACGCGGATACCTTTCCGCGGCTGCTGCAACAGCACGCGCGCCTGCGGGCCGACCGCCCGGCCTTCCGCGAAAAAGACCTGGGCATCTGGCAGACCACGACCTGGTCGCAGCTGGCCGATGAAGTGCAAGCCTTTGCCTGCGGGCTGGCGGCACTGGGCTTCAGGCGCGGCATGAACCTGGCGGTGGTCGGTGACAACCGGCCACGCCTGTACTGGGCAATGGCCGCCGCGCAAAGCCTAGGCGGCGTGGCCGTCCCGCTCTACCAGGATGCGCCCGCGGCCGACATGGCCTATGTGCTTGAAAACGCCGGCATCGATTTCGCCGTCGTCGAAGACCAGGAACAGGTCGACAAGCTGGTCGAGGCGCGCGCCACGGTGCCCGGCCTGTCGCACATCATCTATGACGACGGCCGCGGCCTGCGCAACTACGCCACGGCCGGCCTGCACGGCTACGACGCGGTGCAGGCGCTGGGCCGCGAACTGATGCAGAAAGACCCGGGGCTCTACCAGCGCGAAGTCGATGCCGGCCAGGCCGACGACATCGCCGTCATCCTGTATACCTCGGGCACCACCGGCAAGCCGAAGGGCGTCTGCCATTCGCACCGCGCCATGATCGCAACCGGCAACACCCTGGTCGAGTTCGACCAGGTCGATGCCAATGACGAAGTGCTGTGCTACCTGCCCTTGGCCTGGGTCGGCGACTTCCTGTACTCGTATGCGATGTCCTGCATCGCCGGCTTCTGCCTGAACTGCCCGGAATCGCCGGTGACGGTCGGCACCGACTTGCGCGAGATCGGCCCGACGTATTATTTCGGCCCGCCGCGCATCTATGAAAACACGCTCACGCAAGTGATGATCCGCATTGAAGATGCGGGCGTGATCAAGCGCACGATGTTCCATTACTTCATGAAAGTCGCGCGCCGCGCCGGCCTGAAGCTGCTGGACAAGCAGGGCGGCGTATCCGTCACCGACCGCCTGCTGTACGCGCTGGGCGAGATTTTCGTCTATGGCCCGCTGAAGAACGTGCTGGGCATGTCGCGCATCAAGGTCGCCTACACCGGCGGCGAGGCGATCGGCCCCGACCTGTTCGATTTCTATCGCTCGATCGGCATCAACCTCAAGCAACTGTACGGGATGACCGAGACCTGCGTGACGGTCTGCATGCAACGCTCCGGCGACGTCAAGCTCGATACCGTCGGCAAGCCGATGAAGAATGTCGAAGTGACGATCGCCGACAGTGGTGAAGTGCTGGTGCGCTCGCCGGGCCTGATGGTGGGCTATTACCAGCGGCCGGAAGACACGGCCGAGGCCATCGATGCGCAAGGCTATTTCCACACCGGTGACGCCGGCTTCTTCGATGCCGATGGCCACCTGAAGATCATCGACCGCGCCAAAGACGTCGGCAAGATGGCCGACGGCACGCTGTTCGCGCCGAAGTACATTGAAAACAAGCTGAAGTTCTTCCCCTTCATCAAGGAAGCAGTGGCCTTCGGCGATGGCCGCAACGCCTGTAATGCCTTCATCAAGATCGACATGGAAGCCGTCGGCAACTGGGCCGAACGT
>JACCDG011457947.1_pt1 | contig 27332 bp, 27 predicted proteins | sample 7442471 | NCBI WGS metagenome assembly JACCDG01 (sample SAMN15323444, study PRJNA562643) | freshwater metagenome | isolation source: river surface water | place: USA:Blue River Watershed | collected 2017-08-17 | reverse complement strand
ATTCTCAATAATGAGAAATCGCGTATAACATCAACGGATGAAGTAAGGTAGGCTAACATACCTTTTTGGCTTCGATTGCGTCTTACTCAATCCTAGTCGATTTAAACGCGATAGCATATTTACCTATGTACGCAACTACACAAACAATCATTATAATCATGACCATATAACTATATCGTAATGTCGGGCCGGATGAAAGCGAACGAACACTACTGAAAGTTTGTACAGTAGGGGTGTTTATTTGTTCAGGTGGCCGGGATTCTCGCCCGTCCTCAACGCCGGTGGTGTTGCGTACACGGTCGCCGACCAAAATAACTAAATGTCTCGCCTAATCTTCCACTCCCCCTTAAAGAAAGTCTCCCTATTCCTTCTATATACAATGATAACCAAATGGTCTATGTGAAATATAAAGAGGGTGAAAATGTAGAATGGCCCCCGCAGGAAACGTATCGGCCAAACTATTCCGGGCGGCATAAAAATCAAGGTCGAAGGTTCTATAGCCCTAATAGTCTTATTGCGGATAATAACCAGTGTGGAAATAAGAGAGATTGAATTGTAAGGCGAGAGCAGTTAAAAACCTGGGGCCTTCCAGAAAGTAAATGTATCGGCTAAGCCTATCTGCCAACAAAGACAACCGGCGAAGCCTATATAATGATAGCCGAAGTTTGAATAATCATGTAATGCAAGAATTTATTGCTCGAAGAGTTGCCAAACGGCGTATTGTATAGTAGTATTATCATATAAATAAAATTATAGCCGGGACTTTATAATGTCTGAACAAAACAAAACTGGTACAACTCCTCTACTTAAATCGAAAATCCATTGTATCTGCACCGCAAAATTAAACCGGGGCGAGCTACCCGCATGTGAGAATGAAGAAGATGAAACAAAAGAAGACGCCGTCAGCGACCCCATCGGAGAAGCCCTCCAAGCAGTTATCTCTAAAAATACGGCAGTTAAGTAAAATTAGTGAGCCGGAACTTATTGCAATTCTCTACGAAGTAGCCCGTCGCGTAGCCCCCAAATTCACATTCGGCTACTTTAAATTAGAAGACATTATCCAAGAAGCCGTTATTATGGGGGTTGAAGCTCTGCCTCGCTACGATGAAGCCCGCCCAATTCGCAACTTTCTTTATATCCACATGAGGAATCGTCTCGACAATTTAATGAGGAATAAGTTCTTTCGGGACGAGTGCCCTTGCAATCTTTGCCGGAATTGCATAGATGGTCAAACCGGGCATACCGATGGTTACTTTTGCGGCAAGTTTAAGAAGTGGCTGGAACTTAATTGTACGAAAGCCAGCTTAATGAGTCCGTTGGGGCTGTTGCGGCTAAATGCTAATGAGGAACGGCACGTTGAATCGGAACGGTGTCCGCTGACGCATAAAGAGATTATAGCAATTTTGACAGACAATTTTCCGGTGGCTTTGCGAAGCGACTTTTTGAAATTACAGGACGGGCTTGAAATTCCAGAAGACCGGCGTGAGCTTGTGGCCGAAGAGACATTAAAAATCCTAGCTAAATTTAACATTGACGAATCCGACCTATTCTAGTCTCAAACGGCGACGGCCTTAAAGCGTGAGGTACGAACGTGGCCAAAAAACAAATTAAACAGACTACCAAAGACTTTTTGCTCGAAAATCAGAATAAAATGTCACCAGAAGACATGGCGGAACGGGCCGGGCTAGACCCTGAAAAAGTAGTCAAAAAGCTAGAAGTTTTAAATAGCTTGCCGAAGAAGAACGATGAATGGATATCCCAACTCAAACAAACCTCCACCTGGAAACAACTACAATCTCAATTTAGCAAAGATGAATTAAACTTTTTCCTGGATAAATACGTCATTACTATGGAGCAATTCAAGGACGATGTATTTGCTACAGAATTAACCCAAATTATCCAGATGATTAAGTTTGAAATATTGATGGACCGGAATTTAAGGGACCGCCGCAAAAACCGGGAATCTATTGAAAACCTCGAAAGTCTTGAGTCGGATTTAATGGATGAAGTGGGGGGCGACCTTACTCAGATGACCGAAAGCCAGCATACTCGTTACATTGAAATTCAAAAAACATGCGGTTTAATGCGGGCCGGGGAAAAGGCTTCTACTACCGAATATAACGACCTACACAAAGAACACTCCACATTAATGAAGTTGTTAAAAGGTACACGCGAACAACGTATGAAGAATTCGATTGACGTTACAACAACGTTTTTCGATTTCGTTAAGAGCCTCATGAATAAGGACAAGCAGGAAAAGGAAGCCCGGCAACTCGAACTATTTAAAATTGCGGCGAACAAGGAATATGAGAATTTGACGAAACCGCACACCTACCTTAATGGTGAAGCGGACCTACCAATATTATCAGCGGAGTCTATGGAACGTTACGAGAAAAGTAAAATAGAGGAATCAACCAATGCCGAGTAAGTTAGCTTTAGTGTTTGGGGCGACTGGCCAAATCGGTTCTTATATGGTGGACAGTTTATTAGATGACGGGTTTTTCGTTTTTGGGGTTAACCGTCGAACTAGCGTCAATAATACCTGGAGGTTAAAGAAGGCTTTAGCAAATAAGGCCCGGTTTACTTTACTAAACGGAGATATAACGGATTCCGGTTCAATTTTACGAGTATTCAAAGAACTTTCGGACTGTTACTACGAAGAAAACGGTCCTGTTCAGATTTATAATTTTGCCGCATCAAGTCACGTTGCGGTATCCTTTAATGAGCCTACGTCTAACATCGACGTTACCTTAAAGGGGCACCTTAATTTGTTAGAGGTTTGCAGAGATAATCCATACAACTTCCCTACTTTACTTTTCTTTGCTAATTCCAGCGAAACTTTCGGGAGTCAAGTTGATTCATCCGGATTCCAATACGATAATACGCTCCGTCAACCTAACTCGCCATACGCTGTTGCTAAGTTAGCTGCACACCATTTAAATAGAATTTACCGGGACTCTTATGGAATGCAGATTGCATCCGGAACTTTGTTCAACACTGAAAGTCCCCGTCGCGGAGAAACCTTCGTAACCCGTAAAATTACTAAGTGGTTCGGGGAGTTAGTAGCCAACCGGGGCCTTATCAAGTCGAAATTGCAACTTGGAAACCTTGACGCTTGTCGGGACTGGACTCATGCTTGTGATACTGTTAAAGCAATCCGCCTAATGATGGCACGACCCAAGCTCGAAGACTTTTTAGTAGCTTCCGGGCAAACCCATTCTATTGCCCAACTTTTAGAGGCCGCTTATCAAACTGCCGTTGACGCAGTCCATATTGAGCTACCGCCATTGCAAGATTGCTACGAAATTAATAACGGTTTTCTTAGACCTAACGAAGTTAAGTATTTAAAGGGATGGCCGGAAAAACTTTATCGCTATGGATGGAAGCCCTCCATTACTTTTAAACAATTAGTTCGGGAAATGGTTATTTCAGATATTTTTCTAGCTGGCGGCAAGGATTATATTAAATGTTTAAATTAAAATTGAAGTCGGACTTTACGGAAACCTACGACGCTTTCTTTGATAAGGAAGGATTAGAGTTTCGCCGCATGTCCAATGAAGGCCCAACTCGCCTAGAAATGTTTAACGAATTTCGCCAACTAGGTATTAAAGCCCCCAAGTTTGGCGGATACATTTTATTCATGGAAGATAACCCCGATAACTTAGTAGTTCTTCACCATGGCAACAAGCATAACGGGGAAGGCAAACAATTAAAGGCTATCAAGAATATTACAGAATGGGAACGAAGTAATTGTCTCTTCTGTGAATACTACTTCCCTACTTTAACTATGGACCCAAAACTACAAGGTCATTCAAGCAGGATACTTTGCATTGGCAATCGAGCCTGGTCCCTTGAATATTACAGCTATGAAGATTGGCGTAGCAATTGTGGCGATGGCGACATCTTATTAAAAGGTGAGATTCCTTTACCAGCGTGGCGAACTAAATTAGCGTATCCGCTTCTCGCGATTGATTTTGTTGGCCCTGACACTAATCTGAAAGCTATTGACCTTAATATTGCCCCTGGAATCCGGGGTATTAAACTAGGGTTACAAGGTTACGAAATAGTTAATTTGATAAAAGAATATTATAAATGTCTGATAAACTCTTAATATACAGGGACACTCAGGAGAAGAAAGACTTCTGGGATTTTCCTCCTGATAACATTTTTGAAGGCACGGAAAACCTTAAATTGCCTACTGGTGATTATACCATTAAAGGCTTTGAAAAACAATTCGTTATCGAGCGTAAAAGGAATACCGGAGAGCTTTCCAATAATATTACCGAAGAACGCTTTGAGCGAGAGTTAATTCGGCTCGAAGAATTTCAGTGGCCTTTCATGGTTTTCGATTTCGATTACAAGGATATAGTTAATTTTCCTTTAGGCTCCGGAATACCTCAATGGCTACACGGGAAACTAAAGATTAAAGCCGCGTTCTTTCAATCAGTCATTGCCCGTTATCAAATTGCTTTTAAAACCAAGATTATATTTGCGGGGAGGAATAACGGAGAAAAAGTAGCTCGCGAATTATTTAAGATGGTCGCTAAATATGGAAAACCAACCCAATAGTCAAATCGTAACCCAATATCTGGCAGGTAAAAACAACGAATTCCTAGACAATTTTTGGTTGAATATTGGCGATACTAGCAAGATTCAAACAATCAATACATTTAAGGATGAGGCGTTCCGGGAAAACCCAAGTCTTTTCATTGTTAATTTAATGAGGAACCCGGATTACTTTGACTTCACTTCCCGCTGGCTCTTTAATATTGCTCCGGTTCCCTTTCAAGCCTGTCTATTCAAAGAACTAGCCACTAAAACTTTCCCGATGATTATTGCGGCTCGTGGTGCATCTAAAACATTCTCTTTAGCAATGTACTCAATTTGGAGAGCTATCTTTACTCCGGGTTCTAAAGTAATTATTGCAGGGGCAGCGTTTCGCCAAAGCCGTCAAGTATTCGAAAATATTGAACGCATCTACAGGGAATCTCCTATTTTAAGGGACATTTGCGGCAAGGACAACGAACCGAAAAAAGAAGCCGACCGTTGCAGTTTTAGGATTGGCGATTCTACTATTATTGCAATTCCTATCGGCGACGGCACTCGTATCCGTGGTCTTCGTGCAACGCATCTAATAGCCGAAGAATTTAATAGTATTCCTACGGAAATTTTCGAAACAGTTATTGCGGGGTTCGCTTCAGTTTCAGCTACTCCAGTTGAAAATGTTAAGACTATGGCCCGGCTCAGGGCTTTGCAATCACTAGGTTTAGATGTCACAACTGACGGGGCTATTGCCTCCAACCAAACTATTTATAGCGGAACTTGTGGTTATGAATTCGAGCCTTTCTATAAATACTGGAAGAAACACAAGGATATTATATTAAGTGGTGGGGACCGTAAAAAACTTCTTGAAATATTTAACGGGGAAATTCCTCCTGGAACCGATTACCGGGACTACGCAATCATGCGACTCCCCTACCATTTAATTCCAGAGGGTTTCATGGATGAAAAACATATTGGTAAATCTAAAGCTACTAGCGTTAGTGCAATTTTCGCCGCCGAATATGGGGCTGTTTTCATTAAAGATAGCGACGGGTTCTTCAAACGCAGTTTAATTGAACAGGCTGTTTGCGGCAAAGTCAGTAACCCTATTATCGCCCCAAGTTGCGGGGAAGTTAAATTTACTGCGGACCTCGTCGGGAACCGAAAGGCCCGTTATGTTTATGGTATTGACCCGGCTTCCCAGGTAGATAATTTCGCCATCGTAATTCTTGAGTGCCATCCCGACCATCGCCGTATCCGATATTGTTGGACTGCCAATAACAAAAAGCACAAGGCTAAACTAAAACACGGCTTAACCAAAGAACACGACTTCTATCTTTATTGTACTCGTAAAATTCGTTCTTTAATGAAAGCGTTTCCGTGCGAAAGAATTATGTTGGATAGCCAGGGCGGCGGTCGAACAATCATCGAAGCATTAGGCGAACCGAAATATCTGGAAGAACGCGAAAACCCTATTTATGAAGTGATTGACCCGGAAGACGAAAAATACACAGATAATTTAATTGGGGACCATTTAGTTGAATTAGTGCAATTCGCAAATGCTGACTGGACTGCCGAAGCCAATCATAATTTAAAATATGACCTGGAAAACAAACAATTAATTTTCCCAATGTGCGACCCAATCGTTCTGGGCGAAGCCAATATGCTCGATAAACAGGCGGGCCGGGTTATTATCGAAGAAAACGGCGACGAAGGTTATATCTCAGAATCCCTTGAAGATTGTATTCTTGAAGTAGAAGAAATTAAAAACGAATTAGCAATTATCTGCTATGAACGTACCGCATTATCAGGTCGCGAACGTTGGTATGCTCCGGATATTCAAAGTTCTGGCAAAAAAGGTAAAATAAGGAAAGACCGTTACTCTGCCTTGTTAATGGCAAATGCTGGGGCTAGGGCTTTAGCCAGAGTAATTCCTAAACCAGAATATGAAGCGGTTGGCGGATTCGCTCAAAATATAGTAGCTGTAAATAAAACTCGCGAAAAAGGTTCTGAAGAAAATAAATCTCTTTATAATGGCCCGGCCTGGTTAACTAACCAACTCGCCCATAGCTGTGTAGGCAAGGGGGTCACTAGGAAATCTCGATAATCCCGGTGTAATCTACTATAGCGATTAGTAATCTGATTACATTTTAAATAGGGAATATCAATGGCCGATGAAGCTGAACAAATGTTTGTCACTTGGAAAAACGGTGACTCTAAAACCCAAAAAATCGCTTTTACTGAAATAGCCCGAGCTATTAATTCAATTCATCCAACGGTACGTTCTACCAATTCTAATATTTACCAGAACGCTTATCCTCCTAGCATTTCTATTCGAGATGAATTCAGTCGTTCGGATTATGACTATTATCGTGGTTGTGAGAAAATCCCCACTTCTCCTAAAGGCAAAATTAAGGCTTGCATGGATGCTTATGAAATGCCTGGTAACGGCATCGTTCGTAATATTATAGATTTAATGGGAGATTTCGCCGTTCAAGGAATTGATATTGCTCACCCTAAAAAGAAGGTCGAGGCTTTTTACAAGAAATGGTTTTTTGAAGTAGTTAACGGACCTGAACGCTCTGAAAGATTTGCTAACCTTTTCGGTAGGACTGCAAACGTTATTGTTAAAAGAATTACTGCAAAAATCCCACTCTCTTACCAAAAAGAAATGTATCGGGGTATCGGTGGTCCCGACAAAGAATTCGAAAACCAAGAACCTATTGTAGTTAAGAAGGAAATTCCCTGCCAATATGTGTTTTTGCACCCTATGTCGGTCGATGTTGCCAGCGAAGAAGTTTCTCTTTTTGTTAACAGCAAAACCCCGATGTTTAAATTCAATATTAGCACGGAACTTGCCAACAAAATTCAATATCCCAAAACCGACCTAGATAAGGAATTAATCAAAAATATTCCCAAAGATATGTACGATGCCATTAAGGCTGGCAAACGAGAGATTCTATTAGACCCGAATAAAGTTTCCTCTTTTTATTATAAAAAAGATGACTGGCAAACGTGGGCTGTCCCCATGACTTACAGTATACTTCCCTATTTAAATGAACTGCGGAAAATGCACCTAGCCGACCTATCCGCACTGGACGGGGCCATTAGCCAGATTCGTATTTGGAAACTCGGTTCCCTAGAACACCAAATTTATCCTACTTCAGCTGCAATTAATAAGCTATCGCAAATTCTCGTTAATAACGTTGCTGGCGGCATTATGGACCTAATTTGGGGTCCGGACCTGGAATTTCAGGAAGCTACCACAACCCTACACCAATTCTTGGGCGAGCAGAAATACGTTCCGGTATTAAATGCAATTTATGCGGGCCTTGGAATTCCTCCTCTTTTCACAGGCTCAACTAGCCAAGGCAGTTTTACAAACAATTTCCTTGCTATTCAAACTTTAATCGAGCGTCTTCAATATGTCCGGAAAGCCTTAATTAAGTTTTGGCAGACTGAAATTAAACTTGTTCAACAAGCTATGGGTTTCGATAAGCCTGCGACTTTAGTATTTGACCGAATGACATTAAATGATGAGTCGGCCATTCTGCAAATTCTTACTAATCTTGTGGACCGTAATATTGTTTCCGAAGAATTTATGCAAGAATCGGTCGGAGCGGTTCCCGAAATAGAAGAATTCCGAATTAAACGCGAAAACGGACAACGCAAATCTGGTCGTCGTCATGATAAAGCATCTCCGTTCCATAATGCTAATCTCCGGTCTGAGCTAATTAAACTGTTAACTCAAGCGGGGACAATTACTCCTAGCCAGGCTGGTTTAGATTTAGAACCAAAGGCCCCAGACGAAGTTCTTCCAATTGAGCAGAAGGCGAAGCTCGAAAAGAAATATGCCCCTAAAGGCGTAGCCGGTGAAGGTCGGCCCACCAATTCCAAAGACAAGATTAAACGTAAAGCCAAACAGGTTAAGCCCCGACGTAGTGTTTCCGGATTATTCCCGAATGCATTTGCTTGGACTAAAGAGGCTCAAGATACCATTGCTGAAGTTCTAACTCCAATTTATTTAGAATCCCTTGGGAAAAAGAATCTACGTCAAGTTTCCACAGAAGAATTTAACGATTTTGAAAATTTTAAATTTAATCTTCTGGCAAACATCCCTTACAAGCAACAGGAAGTGAACGAACCTTATTTATTAGAGCTAGTTAAACAGGAATTAAAAACTCCTAGCCATATTACTTCCTTATTTAATCAGGCTATAGCAGATTATAAAACCAAATTCCATAAAGAACCTACTACTGACGTAATACGATGGTTCCAGGTATCAACTTGTGCAATGTACAACCTCGACCTTGAACAAGAAAACTCCGGTAATTCTAATAACGATATATCGCCGGTACTATGAGTTAATAGAAAATCTTGAACACAATATTAACTTGGCCACTAAAGAATTTGGTGTCAAACCAGACATAGTTATTGTATGGGCATCCCCGGAACTTGGTCGCTACCATCTATTGCAGGACTTATTAAACAGAGGAATAATCAGTAAGGTAATACTTCGTTATAATGAAAATAACTGCGATGGTATCTATTCGACGACGCACCCGGAGTCAATTTCAATTAGACGGGGCCTCGAATATATTAAACAGAACTATAAGGAAGACTTACATTACACGATTTTGCAAACAGCAGACATTAAAATTAAACCGGGGGCCTACCAATTTATCAAAAATAGTTTCGTTGATGGCATTGAAGCGGTGGTTTTTAGTAATGGCGGGACTGGCCTAACAAGAATTGGCCTGCTTTACACTTTATTTTTTGCTGTTGGGTTTAATGAAAAGTATTGGCCCCCAATTTCTGAAAGGGATAACCCTGATATCCTAGAATGGCAATGGACCAAACAATTACTAGATATGGACTTTAAGAACATCGTAACTTCCCATAATTCGCGGGACAAGAAATTTAGCCATAATCACACTTCTGAATTTAATGTAACCTTCCCTATTTTACCTCAGACTGCGTCCGCCTCAGTTAATTTACAATATACGGTGTATAAATCTACTAGAACCATAATTTTTGAATTTTTCCGGAGATTTTTTAATGGCAACAATTAATATTAGTTTTGACACTATGACTAAAAAGGCTATTTTTACCATGGACGGGAATCCTATGGATAACGTTTGTTATTTTAATGGTGCCACTTGTTATGATGACCCTTCTAAATTTTGTCTTAGTATCGAAATGTGTGAAAAAGATGAGGAAAGCGGAGTTAATTATTCCGAGAGGCTTTATTCGAGCAAAAACGACAAAACCTTCCCCTCTAAAATTGAGGGTCTTTTCCAAGAACCTAAAAGCATTAAAGTTAACCAAAAGATTGTTAATGCCCTTCGGAATCGGAGTTAATAATGTTCACGATACCGATTTTTAAATCTGAATTGGCGGACGGATTCACCGTAAAAGACTTTTCAAAAAGCTCTATTTCTTCTTTTTTAACAAAACTGGAATTAGATGCTTCGCCAACCGAGCTAATTAAAACTACTGCCGCGACCAAAATTCCTTCGGTTAATGTGCCTGATATTAAAGTAGACCAGCCCGACCTTAATTATTTAAAGGCTCTGCTTGTCACTACAAATTGGAATGATAATGACGAAGTTTTCCTCCCACAAGAGGTATATCCGGCTCGTTATAGCAGCATTAATAAACAGTTAAATTTGGGTCACGACTGCAATGAAATTATTGGTCATACCTTTGCCAGTAACGCAATTGACGATAACGGAGAAATTCTTTCTGATGAATTGCCATTAGATGGACTGCCCTCGAAATTCCACATTATTAGTCATTCTGTAATTTATAATTATTGGGCGAAAAAAGAAAAACAGGAATTGATTAATAAGGTAATTAAAGAAATCCCTGAAGGAAAATGGTTTGTTTCTGTTGAAGCATTATTTCCTAATTTCGATTATCTGGTTCGTAGCGAAAATGGAAACTTTACGATTGTTTATCGAAACGAAGAAACCGCTTGGATGACAAAACATTTAAGGATTTATGGCGGAAAAGGTGTTTACGAAGGTAAGGCTATTGGTAGAGTCCCCCGCAATATTATTCTATCTGGTCAGGGCATTGTAGAACAACCTGCTAACCCACAATCCCTTATTTTAACAATTGCTAAGCAAACATCATTTAATAATCTGGTGTATAAAAAAGAGTTCACTCAAAATTCGAAAAACGGAGAAATAATTAAAATGGAACAAGATAAGATTATCGCAGACCTGAAAGCCGAATTAGCTCAGGCACTTGCGAAACTTGCTGAGAAAGATACTAAGAAACTTGAAACCGAGTTAAATGAAATCAAGGCTTCTCTCGTCGCTAAAAACACCGAAGTCGAAAACCTCAATAAATCCGTTGTGAGCAAAGACGAGGCTTTTACTAAGCTACAAGCTGATTTTGCTGGCGTTGCCGAAAAGGCTAAGGCCATGACCGAAGAACTTGAGAAGGTTAAAGCCGAAAAGAAACTAGCCATTCGTCTGAACGAAGTCAAGAGCAAACTTAACTACAATGACGAAGATGCTAATACTTTTGTTCAAACTGTCGCCTCTTTAAGCGACGAACTTTTTGCTAAGAACGTTGAATTCCAGGCTGCTAAAATTGCTAAGTTGGCCGAAGCAACCAAGACTGATGTTAACAAGCCCGACACTAAGGTTCTTGATAACCTCCAGGCTAACAAAGACGTTACTCTCAGCACTAACAGTACCGCCGATGAAGGTGTAAAGAAATTAGAACAAACTCGTAATAAAATTGTCAACGCTCTGCAAGCTGGTCGCAAGGCTGTTGAAAAGAAAGAGGTTAAATAACTATGGCTATTTATGGCGATATGGAAATTATTGAGACTGACTGCCTTCACGCTTTAGATGACGTTGCTGAAGCCGGTTCTGTTCTCTGTTTTAAAACCGCTGGCTCTGGCTTCTCTCTTGGCGATACCTCTGGCGAAGTTCAGCTTGCCGCCTCTCCGTCCGGGCTAAAGGTTGCTGGTATCCTCATGCACCCGATGGTTAACGTTGACGAAACTCGTTATAAACTGAATTTCTACAAGAATGAAGCCCAGATTACCGAACCATGCGAATTTATGAAGAAGGGTTGGATGGTTACTAACAAGGTAACTGGTTCTCCTACCCTTGGCGATAAGGCTTATCTTACCGCTAACGGTGTCGTTACTCCTACTAAGGTTAATGACCCTGCTACTCCGCTGGTTGGTGAATTCGGTGGGGCGAAAGACGAAAACGGCTACGTTAAGTTAGTTGTAAACCTTCCTAACTCTCACCGGGCCTAATTAAAATAAACTAAAATTGGAGAATAAAGATGGCTATTGATGTCCAAAACTTACAAGACCTGAACCAAGACTCTGACGCCCGCGAGCTTTTGAAAGCGACCGTATGCGGTGACGTTACTCGAATGACCGCCGCTAAACAAGAGTTAGCCCAAACCCTCGCTCTGTCTGTATTTCCCTTAAAGAAGGGTGTTTTACTTGGTGATACCGTTGGTGGGATTTTCTCTTTCGACCGTTTTGAACCCGGTCAGCCTGTTGAATATCCGACCGATATGTTGGTTCCTGGCACGGAAGGCCGTTATGTAGCCTACGTTGTTCCCAAGACTGGTAAGCCTGCTCAGAAGTTCGTTGACAGCGATTATATCATGGTTAAGACTTTCGAAGTCGCCACTGGTATTAACTGGTCCCGTAAGTATGCTCAGTATGCTCGTTGGGACGTAGTTGGTCGTGCGATGGCGATTGGCGAAGCTGGTTTCACTAAGAAACGCAACAATGACGGTTGGCACGTTCTTCTTTCTGGTGCCGTTGACCGTGGCCTGGTTATCTATGATAATCTTGCGACTTCCGGCTACTTTAGCAAGCGGTTAATTGCTCTGGCCCAAACCGAAATGCGTCGGCATTCTGGTGGTAACTCTAGCTCTGTAGATAATGGCCGTTTAACCCACGTTGCCATGTCTCCCGAAGGTCTGCAAGATATTCGTAGTTGGGATGCTACTCAGCTTGACGAAGTTACCCGTCGAGAAATTTATGTTGCTGACGGCGAAATTATGTATACCAAGATTTTCGGCGTCGTCCTTATGGATATTGACGAGTTTGGCGAAAACCAAGAGTATAATAGCTACTTCGACAATACTCTTAGTGGTACTTTCCCCGGTTCTCCCGCCAAGGTTGAATTTGCTATGGGCCTTGACCTTCGTAAGGGTCTGCAAGACAGCTTCGTAATGCCCTATGTTGTTCAGCCAAACGGCCAAGAAACTGAAATTTTCGAAGACCCGAACCTCATGTTGACTAACCGAGCAGGCTACTTCTGGCGGCGTACTTGGGGTGCTGCTTGTATGGATAATCGTCGGGTTCTTGGGCTTGCGTTCTAAGGCTAACGCCTAATTGTTAACAAAATCAAGACCGTCGTTTGCCGTTTAATTGGTGAACGGCGGCTTTAATATTAAATAGGGAGTATTATAACATGCCTGTTCTTTCTGGCGATATTCGTTTTCATTATACTGATTTGTTTGCCGGTTCCGGTTTTGATGATGCTCGTACTGGTTCCGGGGCCTCTTCGTTTGGGCGTTGGTTTAGCAAAACTGCTTACGCCAATAATACTCTACATAACGTATGGGATGTTATTACAGGTGACGAAAGTAATACTGGGGATACTGAATATCGCGGTATCGCAGTTTATAATTCCCATGCCACCTTAACTTTAATTGACCCTAAACTTTGGGTTAGTGATTCTAATCCTTCCGGGGCTAGTATTGAAATAGCTATTGACGGCTTTGCCGCATCTCCAATTCAGCAACGCACTGTTCCGCAAATGTTTTCCGGTGTCGGTATGTCTAATGAAGGTCAAGTCCCATTATCTGGGGCGACTGCTCAAACATTAACTTGGAATTCCGGTATTACTAAAGGGGCCGGTCTTAGTCTAGGAGATATTCCCGCAGGTTACGCTAAAGGTATTTGGCTTAAACGATATGTCGCGGCTGGTACTGGGGCCTTAGATAACGATTATGTTACCTTAAAGGTTGAAGGGGATTCCGCTCAGTAACTCAAACGCCGTAAAGATTAAAAGGAGAAATGGGAGTTTTTAAGATTTTTAATCATATATAATTTCCCTATTTAAATATGGCTGGACCTAAAATTTTCGATGTTGTCCAAGACACAACTACTACAACCGGCACAGGTACAATTACCTTAGCCAATTCTGCCCCGACAGGGTTTAGAACCTTTGGCTCGGTTTTGTCTGATGGTGATACTACCCTCTATTCTATTCGCCATACCACATTAAACGAATGGGAGGTTGGAGTAGGAACTTATACAAGCTCTGGAACAACCTTAGCAAGAACGACCGTATTAGCTTCATCGAATTCTAATGCGGCAGTTAATTTTTCGGCAGGGACTAAAAATTGCGGAATTGTCTGGTCAGCAGATTTTCCCTCTCGATTCTTGCACCCAACTGATACCGTCGCCAATTTAACGGCGTTTCAAGCTGGCAGAGTTGGATTTCCATCGAATGGTTTTTTTATTTATCGTGATAGTGGTTCGGCCTTAGTTCCATGGGGGCCGGTTTTCCCCTTCACAGCCCCAGTTAGTGGTGACTTTGCTTGGATAAATCAAGGGGATGCCTCAATAGATACTACCTACGGTGGAATATCGCTAGTAGCCCCCGGCAACGCTAGTATTAATGGTAGAATCCGTAAAAAATCAAAAACAGGAAGTTATACTATCACCATAGCATTCCAGTCTTGCCTTTTGTTTTCTCCTCAACGAGCGGGATTTTGCTGGCGGCAGAGCAGCGATGGAAAGTTGATTTACTTTTGTATTGAGGTCAACAATGGGTCAGGTAATGGACCGTACCGACTTGCGGTTCACAAGTTTAGCTCTGCCACAGCTTTTTCCGCTACTTACACCACTACCGATGGTGGCCCTACTATCTCAACGTGTCCGACTTTCTTGCAAGTTCAGGATAATGGTTCCAGTAGAATATGTCGTGTATCTTCTGACGGTCAGACTTGGACCCAGGTTCATACGGTTGGTAGAACCGACTTCTTGACTGCTGATGAAGTCGGATTCTTTGTTGACCCAGCAGCAACTACAGAAAGTGCTTCATCTTTAACGCTTTTACATTGGTTGGAAGGGGCTTAATAATGGCTTTGATTTACGCTGACTCAAAAGGTAACTTAATCAGATTTCTTAAAAACGAACAAGAAGAACAACAGCATCCAGATGTACCTTTAGGCACAGAATTCACTATAAATTTTGATGAAGCTACTAACGCAAACCTGATTAATGAGATTAATAGCGATTGGAATTCTTTTTCTTGTTCTGGCGGGGTACTTCGTCGAAACCAGTCAGTTTGTGTCATACAATCTCCAAGCTCTAATTTTAACGACGCTTTAAATTTAAAAAAACTTAACAATTTACTTAGTGACGGGTCTGGGAACTTAACCCCAGTACAAATAAAAACGCTTTTCCGTATTATTTTTCGTAAAATTAAAAAATAATTGAGGGTTTACTATGGCTACAGTAAGAGCTAACAATCTTGGTGAGATTATACAATTTTTACAAACTCCTGAAGAAGAGACTCAGTACGCAGTTGCTCCTCCGGAAACGGCGTATTCATTCCGATTTGACGAAACGACTAATGCAGGATTAATTGCCCAATATAATGTTAATAGCAATATTTTCTCTATGCCTGGTGGAACTATTACTGTCAACGGCGTAGCTGCGACTATTAACCCTCCAAGTCTAGTCCATACTGCCTTATCAAGGCTTCCTAACCTTATTGCTAAACTTCAAGGCGGTGACGCTTTCACTACCCAAGAACAAAAGCAACTATTAGCGGTGTTACTTCGGGGTGCGGGACGTATTTAATATATTCAACGGCTTTGGTAATGAAATAACGGAATCTGGGACTTTAGCATTCGTAGGAGAATTCCCTATTTCAAGTAAGGTGGTCTAATGGTCGGGGGACTTCCAGTATCTTCTGCTGCTGTTAGTTCCCTAGCCGGAATTATATCTACCGTTACGGTTAGTTCCGAATCAATTTTATTGTGGGGTAAGAGACAGTTAGTTTCACCAGTTACTATATTACCTTGGTCAGAAAGGTTATTAACTAGTCCTTCCTCTATTTTATTATGGGGGGAAAGACAACTTTGCAATCCCTCGACAATTCATTTATGGAACGGTCGCCAGCTTTCTAGCCCCACATCAATTTTAAAATGGAATGAATATCAACTAACCTCGCCGTCTACAATAATTCCATGGTCAGAGTATCAGCTGGCTTCGCCAAGCTCGATATTAACATGGCAGGGTCGCCAATTAAGTTCGCCATCTAGCATTTTACTATGGGGCCTGCGACAGCTAGTTTCGCCGAATACAATTTTGCCTTGGGATTTACGACAGCTAACTAGCCCATCCTCTATTTTACCATGGTCGGAAAGACAGCTTAGCAGTCCTAATACAATTTTAATTTGGTCTGAGAGACAATTAACATCTCCGCAATCAATATTAAAATGGAATGAATATCAATTAAGTTCCCCCGTTAGTATTTTACCGTGGGGAGTTAGACAACTAACTAGCCCAAATACAATATTGCCATGGGCAGAACGTCAATTAGCTTCGCCAACTTCAATTCACCGCTGGAATGAATATCAACTGACTTCGCCGAACAATATTTTATTATGGAGTAGCCGCCAATTATGTAACCCCAATACAATTTTGCCGTGGAACGAACGACAATTATGTTCACCAGAGACTATATTGAGATGGAACCAATTACAAATAACTACAGTAAATAATGAAACAATTTTAATATGGGGGCTACGCCAGTTAGTTTCACCAGAGAGTATTTTACCTTGGAGTGAAAGACAGATTGTCTCGCCGAACACAATATTATCTTGGTCAATTCGTCAGTTGACTAACCAGGAAAACATTTTACTATGGAACAAACGGCAATTAATTAGCCCAGAGACAATATTAAAATGGTCAGAGAGACAACTAGCTTCTCCGGTGTCAATTTTACCCTGGGATGAAAGGCAATTATGTGGTCCTACCAGTATATTAAAATGGTCTTCATACCTTAATGTTAATTCCTCTACTTTACAACCTTGGTCAGTCAGGCAGTTAACTTCGCTCGACACAATCCAACGATGGAACGAACGTCAACTTGCTTCGCCTATCAGCGTCCTACCATGGAATGTTAGGCAACTCGCTTCCCCGTCAACTATCTTGAGATGGAACGAATATAATTTAGCCGGGACAACCAGTATTTTACCTTGGAAAGTGTATTCAAGTGTAAGTAATACCTCTATTTTAATTTGGTATGTTACCGATGGGACAGTATATTACCAGAGCCACGATTTTAACTTAATAGCCCAATTGGCCTTTGAGTTAAATTTGAGAGCGACAAAAATTACAGAATTTAGTTTGAAGGGGGCGATAGTCCATGAGTTGCGATAATTGCGGTCCCCTGAAGAAAGGGCAAAAGCTAGTTTTTAAAGCTACAATATTAAATTGCAGCGACGTAGCCATTGATGTTTCGACAGCCACGACTATCGAGTTTACTTTTAGAAAGCCTAGTAAAGAAATCGTTACGGTAACAGGGACTCTTTATACAGATGGTACGGACGGCATTATTAAATATACGGTCACTAGCACCAGTTTTCTTGATGAAGTTGGTATGTGGCAAGTAGAAGGATATGTAATTTTATCTGGTGGTGATAATTTTCATACCCAAAAATATACGTTCCGTGTAGAAGCTAACCTTGATGGCCTTTAAGGCTAACACCGTTTGAGTAGGGAAATTGTATATGTGGGAACTTGAAGCAATCGAAATCTTGCGAAATATTATTGATGACGCGGCGTGTGCTGTTTATACAGATGCTCGTCTTCGTCGGCTATTAATTGTGGCGGCTTTTCAAGTTGTCCAGGAAGCGGCTTTTACTCAAGAATTTACAGTGGATATTTCCGGGCAAACTATTAGTCCGGACCCAGGGGATACTGACGGTAATACTCGCGATAATTCGCTTATTAATTTAATGTGTCTGAAGGCCGCTTGTATTATGGAGCGTGGAGTAACGGGAACTTCAGCTGGTAAGGCTGTTGCTGGCAAAGATGGGTTTTCCAGCTTCGACCTTCGCGGAGTTGCGGAAGCCCGACTTAAATTAATGCAAGTTGGGGCCTGTAAAGAATACGCCGCTGTTCTTGCGGATTATCAATCTGGTGGTTCTGGTTCCGATACTATTGCGGGGGCGGCGGTGTTAAGTCCGTTTAGAACTAATTCTTCGGGTCGTGATATTTGTTATTAAAGCTCAATCGCTGCTTGGCTTAAAGAGGTAAACTGAAAATGGCTGTATTTGGTTTTGCAATCGGAAATTCTGGTGAAGGGGTTCGTCCTGGTGGGGCGGCTATTTTAACAAGCTGGAAAGATAGGCCAGGCAATCGTTATAACTCGGATATTCCTTATGTGATTGGGCCTAGCGGTGCGCCTACCCCTATGCACAATTCTCATGATTCGAGATTTAGGGCTTCTGGATTCTGGTTACCGCCAACTTAATTTGCGTGAGGAACGAACGTGCCAAACTTATTTTCGGACCAACAGCTAGATGCCATCAGCGATTTGTATGATGATATGTTCGACACCTTTAGCAAGGAATGCTTATTGGTTTACGAACCCAAAAAGGTAGCTTGCTCAGATTGTGTGACCCCGGCAAACGGCAGTTTTCACGCTGGAACCGGCAGAGATGGCGGACCAATATTTATTCCTAATTTTGCTTGTCCGGAATGTGGCGGGACTAAAATTAAAAAGGTTGACCAAACAGAAACTATTCGTTTGGAATGTGATTGGGAGCCATATTTAAATAAGAAGTTGGGGCTTACTGCGGCGGTTACAACCGAGATGCCTTACGGTATTCTTATTACCAAAGGATATCTAGTTAACGCTGTTAAAGTTAAAAGGGCAGTTTCATTAAAGGTTCAAATTCCAGATTCTCCGTTTGTTCCTGCTGAATATAAACTATCAGCGGTTCCGGTAGACCAGTTTAAAATTGTCCAAAGTAAGTTTTTCTTGGCCGTTTGGGAAAGAATTAATTAGTCTGCGGCAGCTATAAATTGTGAAGGCGAAGCTATGGCAGAATTTGGATATTATATAAGTGTTGACGAAAAGGAAATTATAGATAACATTAAAAAAGAATATAGCGATTATATAAAAAGAATGCTAAAAATAATCGCCCCTAAAATAAAGGCTAAAATTGATACATTTATAGCTATCCATATTTTGAAATTCTTTTTGCCGTTATTTGAAGATATTTATTCTCCTATTGGCGAGCCAGATTTAAGAAATAAAATAGCCGAGTTGGTTAAGGAAGTAACTGATAATGTGGAAGTTGAGGTAGACGCTTATTTTTCACCAACCAACGAATTGCTAGATATCGGAGTAAATATTATTATATTAAAGTATGGGGTAGAGTCTCTTTTACTTTATGATTTTGCTAGTTATGTTACTGAAAAAGGCCAGGTTATTGAATGGTTAAGGTGGTTATTAGATAATGGTCCTCAAACTGTAATTGTTGGATATAAGTTCATTGTCGATAATAATTCCCCTACTTTTTCCCGTACCGATTTAGGTATTATGAGGAAAACTAAAAACCAAGATGACTATTGGCGTCCGCCCCGAGAAATTCAAGGTACAGAAGACGACAACTTCGTTAAACGGGCTTTGGAAGACTTGGGGGCAGAGTTGCAAGTTATTTTATCAGATGAACTAACACGAGGATTTGCTTAATATGGCATTACGAGGAGTCACGGAATTAGGCCAACCACTAATTTCTCAAAATCTGGAAAGTAATTTGCTCGCCTATTTTGACGATGAATTCCTTAATTTAGGTAATTATTATAATTTTTATTTAAATACTAGCGGGGTTTTCGGGGGTAATTTTAGCAGGCTACGTCTTTCGGAAGATGGGAATTATACTGCGGGGCAAGTTTGGGAAGGAGTTCGTAAACAGTGGGTTTGGCAAAGCGGAGTGTCTTACGCTACAACGCCAATTCAAATATCTGGAGTTTACGTTAATAATACCTTTTATCCTTCGGCAACTACCGGAGCCTACGCCCATAAAATCGACTATATGAATGGCCGGATAATATTTGCTTCGCCGATATCTGTTTCGGCGGTAGTCCGCTGTGAACATTCCCCGAAAATCTATCAATTTTATCATTCTGATGCAGAGTCATGGAGAAAGCTACAACAAGATTCTTTCCGCGTAGATAGTTCTGAATTTTTAATGTTGAATTCCGGGGCGTGGTCTTTACCTGTTGAACAAAGAATGCAGCTTCCGGCATTAGTGTTTCATACTGTCCCTAATGTGAGACGCGAAGCTAGAGAAATCGGGGGTCTACACCAATGGCATACTCAAGAGGTTCGTGCCCATATATTAACCAGCAACAACAATGATATGAAATTCCTACATGACGTTTTAACAAACCAATGGGAATCAAACGTGTCATGTTTCAGTTTATCGGATATTGCTGCTGCTAACGACGAACCTTTAAATTATGACGGAACTTTATCTGCAACTCCTAAAGATAGAACTTCCCTACTTAACACTTATCCGGATACCGATGTCCGTATCGAGAGGATATCTAGTCAACCTGTTATAGAAAGCCCGACTTTTAATTATACTATTGTCAAAATGTTCCTCTACACCGCAGTAACCTAAGCTCAATCGTCACTAGGCTAAAGCTAAATCAGTCTGGTGTATTATAGTAATAGATACAAACGGCTACTGCCTTATTAAAAGAATGAAATTGGAGAACGATTCAAATGGCTAATAAACGTGTTTTTTATGGGGTTTATCAAGGCGGGTTTGCCGAGAATGGTAGCTCTGCTTATATCCCTGTTTCCGGTATGCAAAGTGTCGGGGTTACTACTCGTTTTAACCTCGAAAACGTCTTCCAAATCGGTCAATCCGAGCTTTATGCTTCGATTGAAAATATTCCCGACGTTGAAATTACCGCTGAAAAAGTATTTGACGGTCACGCGATGTTGTATCACCTTGCTACCCCCAAGGCCGTTTCTCCTACCCTTATTGGGCGAAGCAATGAAAAATGTATGTTTTCCCTTGCTTATTTTAGCGATGTTCAAGATTCGGCGTCCGGCACCCCTCTTAGCCAAATTGTATTCTCTGGTTTATTCCCATCTTCTATTAACGTAACTCTTCCTACTGAAGGGTTCTGTACTGAAGCTATCACTCTTGTCGGCAACCAGCAAGAATACAAAACTTCCTCCTTTACTTTTACTGGCAAATTTAATAATGCGGGGGCACCCAAGAGCGGCCCGGCTCGCCGACAGAACGTTGTGTTTGGAAACGGCCAATCTCGACTTCCTACTGTAATTCCTGGCATTGCGACTTCCGGGTATAATATTCAAACCGCTGGCCAATATGGGGCACATATCCAAAGTATCCGTGTTAGCACTAACCTTGGTCGTGACCCTCTATACGAACTTGGTCGGCGTGGGCCTTATCACCGGGTAGCCCAATTCCCGGTCCAGGTTCAATCTGATTTTGAAACCTATTGTACTCAAGGCGGCGGCGTTACCGCTTTAGAAGAGTCCGAAACTAACCTAAGCAACGAAACCATCTATATTCTTTTGACCGATGGAACTATTCTTGATTTAGGCACTCGTAATAAGCTGTCCAACCAATCGGAAACTGGTGGAAATGCACAAGCTAACGGTGGAAACCGTACATGTACTTACAGCTTCTTTAACTTTAATTATCTGACAATTACCCACGATAGCGACCCGGCTGGTTTGTAAGCCTAGCGTCCACAACAATTTGTTACCTCCCGTCGTCCCGGTGTATTGAAAAGTATACCGGGATTTTTCGTGCCTCTCGGCACGCGGACAAAAGGAACTAATTAAAGACGGGCGTAGCGGTGGAACAACTGGATTATAAGACTGTTTGCGAGATTGTAGGAAAGATTATTTTGGAAAAGGAACTTCGGGAAATTCAACTCCAAAAGGAAATATCTAAACTTCAATTCGAAAAACAACAGATTCTTGCGACTGTAAGCAATGTTAATCAATAAAGAACTAACATTATATCGTATTCTTTCTGGTTATTTGCGGTGTCCCATTTATTATTTAAATAGGGAATCTGTATATTTAGTTAAGAATCCGACTATTGAGCAACGTTATATTGGCGAAGAGATTTATGATGAAGTTTATCGTCGCTGCCAATTAAATGAAATGTGGACTTCCGAGGAACATACCGCTTGGCTTATTAAAAAAAAGAAGTGGAAACCCGAAGACGACGCCTTAATAGAATCTCTCAAAAAAGAAATTAAAGACTTTAAACATAGGTTATTTCTGGAATACCGAAAGAAGAGTCAAAGGAAACCGATTAAAGAAGCCATTCGAATTGCCAAAGAAAGTATAGTTTCCCTACTTAACCGCAAGGGCGGTAGCCCGCAGCTTACTTGTGAAGGTCAAGCCGGTATAGCCCGTCTCCGTTATTTAGTTGGTTGCTCTGTTTTTGATGAACAGCACGAACCAGTATTCAACCATAAGAATTTCTGGGATGTTAATAGTAACTGCGAAATTCTGGAAAAGATTGTCGCTTATTATAATGAAAATAAGTTAGGGGAAACCGAATATCGAGAGTTAGCTAGAAGTGAAGTTTGGCGACCTATGTGGACATGCCGTAAAGTAGGGAATATTATCCCTGGGGCAGCAATAGAGTGGACCGAAGAACAACGTAGTTTGGTTTATTGGTCGGTCATTTATGATAACGTTTATGAGCATTCTGAGTGCCCCGGCGATGAGATTATCGAAGATGACGACGCTTTAGATGGGTTTTTTATCGAGCAATCTAAACAAAAAGAAAGGGAGGCCCTTGAAAAGAAAAAAGAGAATTTCTCTCAAAATGAGAAGATACGCGGGGCTGACCAAGTATTCCAAATGGTTGAAAGCCTTGAAGAATTAAAAGAAGTCGAAGAATTAAATGACGACCAAGCTAAAGAAATTAAACGCCAGCGTAAACGCCAAATTGAAGAACGTAGCAAGCAGGGCAAAACATTAATGTATCACGATTTTAAAGATGTCCGCAAAGACTTGCAAATTATACAAAATCAGCTAGAGGCGTCAAGGCAAGGGTAATTAATATGGATGAACAACGTTTTAGTGATTTACGGCGTTATGCTAACGAGAGGGACGCCCGTAATAAAGCCTCTCGCCAGCGTAGTTCGGCTGACCATTTAAAAGAATTGGCGGAAAAACGGATTAAAACAACTATGATTGGGGCCATAGCGGCTATTGAAGAGGAACTATCGTCGTTTTGGGGAAATAAAAAGAATCCAGACGATATGGCAGATTCCGAGTATTTTATTTGGGAAGCGTTCCAAAAGGTGCGAGAAGCCATATTGGATAAGGGAAACGCTCAAATTCGTTCAATCTGTTCGGAAATTGGGTTGTTTGATGTTAATTATGTGGGTCATAAGGCAGTATTTACTAATAAGTTTCATAGGGATTAAGTAGGAGAAGTATTATGTCCAAGAATAAAGAGAATTTTGTTGTTTACAAGGACCAGGATGGAGTTTTTCACTCGACGGATTCGACTGTTGAGGGCGAAACCTGGCAGAAGGTAGAACTATCTGTTAAGAAGCCTGACTTCAAACAAAAGCAAGAGGCCGATATTTTTTACGCTAAAAAATGGAGGGAATATCTGGACGCTGGTTGTATTTTAAGTGATGAGCTTAATGAAGTTCTAAAGAAACGTGGAACTTGGAACGAAGCTATCAGCGAACAAGTTAATGAGATTGCGGTTAAGATTGCAGAAAACGAAGATAAGTTAAAGAAGGGTAAAATCAAGTTGTCTGAGGCCGAGAAGATTTCTAAGGCCAATATTCTTCTTCGCTATCAATGGATGCAACTTTTAGGTAATCGCCACGAATTAGAACAGAAAACCGCTGAAAACATGGCCAATGAACAAAAACTTAATTGGCTGGTGGCTCATTGTACGGTGTATTCTAGTGATGGGAAGCCGTTTTTCAAAAGCTACGAAGATTATTGTGAGCAGGACGATAAAGGTGTAATTATTCCAACTTTGGCCGGGCAAGCCTATTGGAAATTACAGACTGATGCGGACGCTGATTTTCGTAAAGAATGGCCCGAATATCGTTTCTTGCTTAAATATAAAATGGTTGATGATAAACTACGACCTATTAATAAAGCCGGAAACCTAATTGATGAGTTTGGCCGGGAAATTACTGCTGAAGGCAACCTAAAAGAACCTGTGGCAGTTGAAGAGATTGCGAAGCCGGGAAGTATAGAAGAGGCGGAATTTGAGGACGACCGCTCTTAATTATTAAGATAACCTTCCCTACTTAAAAAGACATTACAAACTAGGTCGGTTTTCCTCATTGTGGGATACCGGCCTTTTTCGTTATATAGAGGGTATTGCAAGTGGCCTTTAATTTTCAAGCCAGAGTTCAGTTAACCGGGCCTTATAATGTTGCTCAAGTCGCTCAGCAAATTCGTGCCCAATTAAGTAACGTCCAGGCTAAGGTCAACCTACAAGTTTCTAGTGCTGGCTTGCAACAAATCGGTCAAATCAATTCTGCGTTGTACGGATTCTCTAACGTTTCCAAAAAGGCTGGGGCTGACTTAAAAGCACTTAATAATGATATTTATAATTTCGGTGAACAAGCTGGTTTAGCTACTCGACGTTTCCTCGCTTTCTCTGTTGCTGCTGGGGCTATTACAGGGATTGTAGTCGGATTTAAACGCGGCGTTTCTGCTGCGGTTGAATTCCAAAAAGAATTAGTTAGGTTCGACCAAATTTCTGGCGATACTCAACAGTCTATTCGCGGCATAGCTACTGAAGTGACTCGTCTTGCTACTACTTTCGGCGTTTCCAGCAAAGAATTAGTTCAATCCGCTACGGTTTTAAGGCAGGCTGGTCTTTCAGCTACAGAAGTTAAAACAGCCTTAGAGGCTTTGTCATTAGCGGCATTATCTCCCAACTTCGGTAAAATGTCTGAAAATGTGGAAGGTCTAATCGCCGTCACTAGTCAATTTAATATTAAGGCTGGTGAACTTAAATCTGCTTTCGGTTCGATTAATGCGGTTGCTGGCGATTACGCCGTTGAAGCTAAAGATATTATTGATGCTACAATTCGTGCTGGTGGTGCTTTCGCTACTCTTGGTGGAAACCTTAATGAATTTTTAGCTATCTTTACAACTGTTCGGGCTACAACTCGTGAATCTGCCGATACTATCGCTACTGGCTTACGAACTATCTTCGCCCGCTTACAACAGTCAGATACCGTAGACGCTCTTAAAGACTTACAGATTAATTTACGGCACACTGGAGAAGAAGCCCAACGTTTAGGGCAAATTAATTTAACTAATCAATTCGTTGGTCCTTATGAAGCTATTCGTCGTCTGTCTGAAGGACTGAAAGATTTACCTTCTACTGACCCGCGTTTTGCGGCAATTGTTGAACAAATCGGTGGCATCCGACAAATTTCTAGGGTGCTTCCTCTTTTACAACAAGACAAGTTACGCGAGAACGTACTTCGTACTGCTACTCTTGGAACCGGCTCACTACAACCAGGGGCCGACAAAGCCCAGGAATCTCTATCAAACAGAATTGACAAGACTCGGGAAAGTTTTGAAAAGCTATTCCGTACTATTGCTAATGACAAGGGTTTTCAGGCTTTTGCCAAAACATTATTAGATATAGCAAGTTTTACCGCTAAAGTAACTGAAAATTTAACCCCTCTTATTTCAGTTCTTGGCACCGCCGCTATATTTAAAACTATTAGCTCTGTAACTCAGTTTGGTTCTGGGTTTGTTAATAAATTTTCTAACGATAAAAGCAAGCCTTATTATAATGTAAGGGGCTTCGCGACTGGCGACGTTGTTCCAGGTTCCGGCAATACTGATAGTGTCGCCGCTAATTTAATGCCTGGAGAATTCGTTTTCCGTAAAGACGCCGTCAAGAATATTGGTATTGATAATCTGCGTACTCTTCACCAAAGGGCACACGTTGGGGCAGGAGTTCGCCATTTTGCTCAAGGTAGTGATAATGGAGCTATTCGACGTAACCGTTTCCTCGATAAAAACGAACAAAACCCCTCAATTCGTAAAGTAGAGGAGTTATCCCCGTTAGTTCAAAGACTTAGTAGCATTTACCCCAACAAACCACAGTCAACTTCCCTACTTAAAAGGATTCGGGGCGGTGTTGACTCAACAGCTGATTATATCCGGGAACATTTACTTTCTACTTTAGCCGTTTCGGTTCCGATGGGCGTTGGAGTTGCGGCAAATTCTGGCGATTTACTTAATGGAATTTTTAGTGGTATCGGGGCATTCGCTAGTACGGCAGCTGGTGTTGGTGCTGCTGGGGCAACAGTTACTAGCGGAAAAGCTCCGGACCTGCTTGGTAATTTAGTAAAAGGTATTGGCTCTGGCATTAAAGGTTTAGCTAAGAAAACTTTTTCGGGGGCTTATAAAGCTAGTGCGGCTGGTTTAGACCCTGCGGGCAGCGAAGACTTTTTAAATGAATTAACAGGCAAAAAAAATACTGGTAATTACACTCTTGCTGAAAAACACCAAAAAGAAGTCGCGTTATTAGCTAATTTCTTTGACGGAGTGTTTCCGAAAATCGGTGTTCTTGATTGGAATAGCGTTAAGCTAGACGAAGACCCTTCTAAAAGTGCTGTAGTTCGCAATATGCGGCTATTTGCCTATGAAAAACCTGCAATTTTCCAGGGCATTATTTCCCAAATTAGAACTCAATTAAAACGAGGCCAAGAATTAGGATTAAATACTAGCGGGAAAATTTCCGAAGTCGATAATGTTATTAAAGATTTCGTTCAAATGTATAACAAGCGAACTCCTTACGAGGCTCAATTGGCTCCCGAGCCTTATTTGGCTCAACTAGCTGGAGAAGTGCCTGTTGCTGAACTTACGCCTTATACCGCCGATTTACTTCCTGGTAAAGGCCGTCGCGGGGCAAGAGATGCTAATATTAATGCTGCCTACAATTACTTAGATTTTAATAGGGGGGATACAGCCGGGGCGATTCGTTATCTACAGGAGTCTACAGGGTTAAAGGAATCTACCGCTAAACGTTATGTCCGGACTGCCGCCAAAAGATTAAATTTACCTAAGTTCGCTGAAGGTGGTTTTCTCGGTGGTAATATCGGTACGGCTATTAAACGACTTACTTCTGTTAGTACAAGTAATTTGGCTGCTGTTGTAGCTGGTTTAGGTTTAAGGGCTGGCGGGGATAACGACGCTTATACGCTGGAAGCTATTTTGAAGGCTAAGCGGAAGGAAGGGGAGGCGGTTGTTTCTAGCTATCGCCCGAAGAAATATACGGAAGGTGGCCCCGCTCCATTTGGATGGGGTAGTTTAGATATTGGAGGAACTGCTGTTTTAGATATACCCGAAACAAAAATTAAGCAAGAAGAATTATATAAAATAATAAGAAGATTATCAAAAAAGACCGGGATTGATTTAAATAAATTAAATTCCGGAGTCGATATTGGCTCTCTTGATAGATATAGTAAAACAGCAAAAGGAGTTTATTTAGGAGACAGCCGCAAGATTTTAATTAGCGATAAGGTAGATAATAGACAATATTTACCTCATCTTTTAGCCCACGAAGTTGGCCATAGCTTAGACCATTCTCAAATTCATGGAGATTATTTAACATCCATCTTCGATAATGTAAAAGAAACTTTTGGGTCTTTGAAACCTCAAAGCAGTTCGACATATTCTTAT
>JACCDG010129609.1_pt1 | contig 27341 bp, 29 predicted proteins | sample 7442471 | NCBI WGS metagenome assembly JACCDG01 (sample SAMN15323444, study PRJNA562643) | freshwater metagenome | isolation source: river surface water | place: USA:Blue River Watershed | collected 2017-08-17 | reverse complement strand
CATCGTAAAGTAAGGGCAAATTGCGTTCAGCGCATTTTCTTTGTTGTAGGCAAGGGCCACGTTCTTGGTACTTGTGCTTAGCGTCGATTTTGGATATAAGGGGCAGTTTACACGGCTATGGGCGTGTAGGGAACGTTTCGGACTCATAGATCGGGTCTCCCATTCAAGATCAAGCATTCCGCTTCCCGGCGAGCAACCAGCCCTTGCAAGACTCGTCCTCCCCCATAAACCCACCGCCGTAGCTCCGTCCCGACAGCTGGCCAGTCCCTCTGGTTCACCCGGCGTCTGAGGGTCGAGGTCTGCAATCGCCCCGCACCAAGGTTGAAGGTGAAGTCCACTATGGCCGCCAGCCGCCCTTCGGGTTCGGTTGCAAGCACGGGGCAGTGGCGTAGCGTGGCGGCCAGCGCCGTGTTCAGGTCTTGGGCCAGATAGGCTTCCGCCTCGGCCTCGGTGATCGGCGGGTGCTGGGCGTCGCATAGGTGGCCGTAGCCAATCGTCCAGAAGCCCGCTGGGCAGATGTACGGATGCGCGCGACCCGGATCGGTCCTCGACACCCGGTGGAACCCCTCGAAGCGCTTGGCCAGCTCGATGGCCGTTTTCGGCACCCCGGTCACGAGCGCACCCGGTCGAACACGCGCCCGAGGAACCAGAAGTTCAGAACCCCGGCCCACAGTGCCTGATCGGCTTCCGTCCAGGCATGCAGGATCGCGGTGCCCCAGCCAGCGCCAGCGGTGACGGCAGCCGCGAAAGCAGCAGTCTTGGCCGCACAGTACAGCGCCATGAACCAGTAGGTGATTACCGGGCGCACGCTGATCGACAACGCGTCAGCCCAGCGCACACCGGTCTTTTCACCTTGGGTGCGGACGGCCTCGCGCAGCGCATCGACGGCACCGACATTCCAGGCGGCTTCAGCACTCGCGCCGATTTCGGCCATCCGCTGCGCGCCGCGAATTTTCTCAAACTCCAGCGCCTTGTCCTGCATGGCCAGCTCGTGGCCGCGTTCGCCCTTGCGGTCCAGCCACTTGAGGATTTCGGGCGCAAGACGGAAGGCCCCGCCCAGGAGGCCACCGAGGAGGGTTTCGATCATTGGGGGCCTCCCATCAGCTTGAGCTTGATGGCGGCACCGACCAGCAACGCGGCCAGGATGCCTGTGGTGGCCACCTTGATGGTCGTCTGCCAAGCCGTGCGGCGGGCATCGCGCCAAGCCTCCAGCAGATCGCGCAACTCCCGGATGTCGCGGGCAGCGTGGCCGTTCTCCAATCCAAGATGGGCGAGACAGCGCTCGGCACCACGTTCGGCGGCACGGTCAAGCAGATCGTCGAAATCCTCCTTGCGCAGTAGGAGCATGTTCTCGACGAGTACGGGCTGTTGTTCGGGTTCGGTCATTTACTCTCTCCAGAAATGCGAAACCCGCCCGATGCGTGAGCATCAGGGCGGGTCTCGGGGTTGAATCAGTTGGGTTTCAGATCTCGATGATTTCCAGCGTCAGGCTGGGGGCGATGCCTTCAATGGCGTCGTCACGCACGAACACCTTCTGGCCCAGGGCCGCAGAGCCCCGCGCCTTGATTCGGCCACCACCGGGCAATGCGACCGTCACCACGCCGGAGCCGACGTCGATCACGGTACCCGCCTGCAGCGGCGGGTCGGGGATCAGTTGGCGAAACTGCTCGTAGAGGTTATGCATAGGCCTGCACCCCCAGCGTTTGCCAGACCTCTGGCATCCCGGCTTCCACCTGGGTCGCGCGGACGAGGCCCAGCCGGGTGACGCTGCCGTCCTGGTACTCCACAAACGCGCCGGGTTCGATGATCCCGGTCTCGGCGAGCACCGGCAGGCGCAGACTGACCTCAAGCTGGTGACCGGTGTCGCCCAGCACGGCGATGCCGCGCTGTCTTGCGGCAGCAGCCTCGGTGATCAGCGGATCGACGACCATCGGTGCCAGCACTTCTCCCGCAGTCCCGGCTCGGGTCACCTGCCCGAGCACGCCGACGTCCTGTCCCGAGACGAATACACGGTTGTAAGCGGGCTTCTCCACCCAGCGCAGCGACTCGCGGGCGACCGCATCGACGGGCAGCACGAAATCCGGCGTGACGTTGCTCCATTCCCAAGGGGCGACCGGATACCGGTGGCGCACGCGGATGGTCTGAGCCGATGGGTGCGGGATCAGGTATCCACCCACAGCGCCAGCGATGGCCGTCAACGCCTCGATCCACGTCCCCTGCTGCGCGAAAGCACCGGCGGGGACGTTCCAGTCCGTCAGGCCCCAATCGACCGCCCAGCCCAGAGGGATGCCGTTGATCGTGAGCACGTCGTCCATCAACTGCCGAGCAGTGCTGCCCTCGGTGTTCGAGAACGTCATCACCGGCGCATAGGGCGCGGCCAGAACGGCGTTGTGCCCCCGTCCGGAGATGCGGATGCTGGCGTCACCAAAGATGCGCTCGCGGCTGATGCTCTCGGCCAGCACGCGAAACGGGGTGCCGTTGACGCTGGCCACAAGTTCGACGGGCCCGGACGCGCTGCCCGCGACCAGCGCCTCGGCTTTTGCAGGCAGCACCGCATCGAAGCCCCACGCCCACGACGATGCATCGAGCGACAGCGAGAGATTGAACACCGGCACCGGCGCGCCATCGGACACGCGATACAGGGTCACGTTGTTGATCACGAAATAGCCCCTCCGAACAGGAACGACCACCGGCTCCCCATCGGGAGTCGGTGGGTTGACGTGGTTTTCACAAACGAACAGCAAGTGGCTGTCCGCTGGGGCCAATGCGGCGAACAGCAGATGCGCGTTCGGCGTGTAGCAAGGTGTCGGCGCTGGCGGTTGTGGAACCACCCAGACGCTGATCCCCGGCGGTGGCGGCACGGCGTCCTGATACCGGCCACGCCACCCCTTGAGTGACGGGCTGGCACTCTGAAAATCACTCCCCTGGCGCCGGGTAAGCAGCCGCGCAACCTGCCAAAAACTCACCCGCCCCGCACGTTTGGTGCGGTCGCCGTCCTGATACCGGAAACGCGTTGCATCCCGCAAGCGGACAGCGTTCTGGAACAGACCTTGGAGGGCCAATTCGAGGTGTGTGCCGTCCTGGTGAGCAAACCAAGTCACATCGTGCAGACGGGCAGCCTGCTGCTGACCTGTGCGACGCTGCTCCGGCGCAGCCACCAGTACCGGCGGCAACTTGTGCTCGATGCCTTGCGGCCGTGCCAAGGTGCGCCGCCAAAAGCTGTCCCAGCCTGCCGGAGTGGAATCTGCGTCCTGCTGGCCGTGTGTCGCCCCATCTTCCGTCTGCGCTGCCACCTGCCAAGAGTGTGTCGTCTGGCCGACCGTCGGGCGCTGGGTGCGGGAGTAGTACCTGGCCTCGCCCGAGAACACGACGCCGGGCAGGCTCGCGCCAGAGCCAGTTCCCACGTTCAACGGTACGCTCGGCCGCAAGACCAGCGAGCGCACCGTGAGCCCCGGCAGCTCGGCCAGCAGTTCGGCCCGCGCCGGAGGAATGAACTTGATCGCGATGACCGGCAGCGGCAGCGTGGCGCGCACGGTCACATCGTCGCGCGGCGCGATGTAGTTGGCCCCGAACACCAAGTGGGCGTCGGTGGCAGCCGGTTGGTCAAACAGCAGATCGACCAGCGGTGGGTCGACCGCCACGCTGGCGGTTGGCACAGGCAACGCGGCGACCAGGGTCACCTCGTTGAGAACGGCAGGCACGGCCTACCCCAAGATCGCAGACACCATCCGGGCGTCGCCACCCAGATAGAGATTGGTGCTGGCCAGCTTCACGTCACCGCTGCCGTCGGTTCCGCTGCAATCCAGATCCAAGGCGGTCACCTCATTGCCGTTGACCAGCCGCGCCCAGGTTGCGACGCCGGTCGCCGTGATCAGCCCGTCTTCTTGCTGCGTCAGCGTCAAGAGTCCGCCTGCAATCGTGCCTGCGGGTTTGGTCAACCTGATCTCGACCAGCATCACGCTCGCTGGCGTGGTCGCCGGGGTGGCGGGTCGCGTCCCACCGTAGATGCGCAGGCGCGCCGGGTTGCTGCCTGCATCCAGGAATGCCAGGGTGCCCGCCAGTCGCGCCTCGTTGTGTTCGACAGTGATGGCAACGGTCACGGCATCATCTCCGGATGAAGGTTGTCCGCGATCACGGCGCGGTACATCTGTTTGTAGTCGTAGCTAACCACGGTGTATCGCTGGGACGGGTCGATCAGCTCGAACAGGTACGCGCCATTGGCATCGCTCCAGGTTTCGGCCACCAGGACGCGGGTGTTCTCGCTGACCAGTTGCACCCGCCGCACCAGGGGCTGGTCAGGCTGGCCCTTCTCCTTGACAGTTCCGGCGATGAAGCCGTGGCCACTGAAGTGGATGTCCTTGCGACCGTTCGGAATCGGGTGGAAGTGCCAGTCGTAACCTCCGCTGCGGCTCCACAGCTCGGTATTGGGACTGTTCAAGCGCATCAGGTCACAGTCGGCGTTGACGCCGATATTGGCGGCAGGATCAGGCAGCACCGAGGTCGATCCACCGGCCAACGGCAACAGGTCATCGGCGGCGTTCACGGCCACCGTCGCGGGAAACGCGAGCAGACCAGACGGCGTGTCACCCGCAATGGCGTGGACACGGGCTGTCGCTCCGTAGAGAAACACGCCCGGGATCAGCTTGCCCCGGTAGGCGGCATCGCCAATCTGGAACATCAGCACGCCACCAGCCTTGAACTGAATCAGCCGCGCCCACGGCACACCATTGGCGTCGAAGGCTCCGACGATCACCTCGCAGCGCAAGATCAATCGCTGGCCGACATTGAAGGTCGGAGCCACGTCGGCAACACCAGCGACGGGCTTGGCTCCCTCGTTGATGCCGCCCGATACCGCCGCGCCGTCACCGAAGCCGCTGTTCCAGCGCGACACGCTCCACGAACCGTCCAGATGGGCGAACCGGTAGCCTTCGGAGCCATTGCCGGTGGTCATCCACAGGCCGATATGTTTGCGGGCGCTCGGGTCGGTCAGCAACTCGACATCGGCCTCGAACCAGAAATCGCCGTGGGCGGTTTCGTTGAAGCGCAGGATGGACTGACTGTTGGGGGCCGATATGTCGATGGACTGCTGCGCGCTGTTGTGCGTCGCGGCCATTCCGCCGAGCACTGCGGTGTAGCCGGTGACCGGGGCCGTGGCGAAGGTTTCGCTCAGCGGGTAGCTCATGGCTTACCTCCACGGCCCGGTGATGTCGAACGCGATCTGCGCGCCTTCGGTTTCCGAGCTGTACTGCGTCCTGACCAGCAGGAAGCGCTTGCCCGCCTGACCGACCACGTTGTCCACGATGGTCTGGTCGCTGTAGGGCCGGTCTTGTGGCATCCAAAGCATCCCTGGCAGGATGCCGCGCATATGGCCGTCCTCCTGCCGCACGTAAGTGGGCAGCAGCCACAGGCTGTAGTCGGCTCCATTCGGAAACGGCGTCGGGCCCCGGCCACAGATCTGCTGGCCGTTGTTGGTGTTCAGGGAGGTCAGCCCGAAGCGAACCGGGTTACCGAGCTGGGTGTGGTTACGCAGCAGCACCTTGCCCGTGAAGTCCAGGGACGAAACCAACCCGTAGCCACTGAACTGCCCGGGATAGCTCCAGTAGTTGCTCATCCCCGAGTAGTTGTCGTCGGCAGCCAGCACCGTGGCGTAGTTGTCGCCGGGCTTGAAACTGATCAGATCGCCAAAGCAATAGCTGTTGCGGCCATACCAGCCGTAGCCCGCTGCATTGGTGCAGAACAGGAAGAACAGCCGGTCGTCACCGATCAGCACCCAGTTGCGACCACCGCCGCCGCTGTCGCCCGCGCTTTCGTATTGAGTGCCCCGCGCGTGGAACCATTTGTACCAACCCCACTGGCTGGCTGTGACCTGTTTCCAGTTCTGCGTTGGGTTGTTCGGGTCGTAGGGAGCCTGCGCGCCGACGATGGTGTCGATATCAGACAGGTCTTCCACGATCCCGACGTTGGCCCACTTGGCCCAGGTGGTCGTGTAGCCGGGGGTCTTGAGGCTGTTGTCGATCAGCAGGATGTTTTGCGGCGACAGTGGGTTCTTGCTGCGGTAGGCGGCCTTGCTCGTCCCCGCGAAAGGCTTCTCCCAGCCCAGCGGAGCCACCTTGGCGCTCAGGTTCGTGGCGGTCGTTGCGGGCGACACCGGCGTGCCCGTCACCGCGTAGGTGAAGGTGGTCGTGGTCGTCGTCAGCACGCGGAAGGAACCGTTGTATTCGGGCTGATCGGCTCCTGCGATCTCGACCACCTGAAACGGCCGATAGGCGTGGCCAGTGGAAATGGTTGCCGTGGCGATGCCAGCGGCGAAGGTCAGCGTGTCGATGGCCTTCAGCGCGAAGCCGTTGACGAGGCAGGCATCGAGCATCGTCACCAGATCGCCCCAGTTGTTGGCGATCTGGGGCGCGCCGGTCATGCCGCTGTTGAAGTATTTGACGGTCAGGTCGGTCATTTCATGGGTTCCTGTCTACGAAATCAGGGTGTGTCCACGTCGCCGCGAATCAGCAACGTGAAGTTGTCGTCGGGCACGGACTCCGGCCCCTGCTGGACGGTGCGCACCACCCAGACCGGGAACTGCGCACCGATGGTGTTGAAGCGCAGCACGTTGCCGGTGGCCCAGCCATTGCCCCAGCCGAGCGCGGGCAGATGGAAGTACGGCACGCCGGTGGCCGGGTTGTTGGGCGCGCAGTCGGCGCTGGTGTTGCCCGTGGCAATCACGCCGACGTTCTCGCCGATGACCTCGAACGAGGTGCTGTTGGTCAGGCGCACGATCCAGCGCTCGGTCAGCGCGCCACGATTGGTCACGCGGATCGGGTACTGGGTGTTGTTGAAGGTCGCTGTCGCCGAGCTTCCAGACAGCGCATCCGACCACGCGCCGTTCCACGTTGCCTGGTCAAAGACGAGGTTGACTCGGGCGAACAGGTCACCGGCGACCAGGGCGCTGGAGACGTGACTCCCCAAGGGATATTCGTGAGTCAGCGCACGGGTGAAGCTGATCTCTCCGCTGATCTGCACGTCGCGCACGACGGCCATGTCCTCGATGCGATGCTCGATGGTCACAGGCTGGCTGTAGCCCGCCACGTTGGCGAAGGTGACGGTGCCCGCTTCCAGATCGGTGGTGTACCCGGTATGGATCACCACCCCATCGTGGCCAACGACGCGCACACGCGACAGGCGCACCCGCGCGCAGTTGATGGTCTGGCCGTTGCTGACCGAGGTTGTGATCTTGCCGGTGTGGCCCACCACGGCGAAACCGCCCGGGCGAAAGATCGGCACGCGCCCATCGCTGGGCAGGCGCACGGGATCGATGCCAAGCAGATCAGCGTCCAGCGGCAGATAACTGTAGGCGACCGCGCTGTAGCGCACACTGGATGCGGCCACCGGCTCGGGCCGGAAGATCTTGCCGTCCGTGCCCACCCGGTCGGCGGCGTACCAAGGCTGGCTCTCGTTCCCGGCCGCCGTGACCATCGTTCCGAAGCGCACGCGCACCAGACCGGTCTCGTAGTCGACGCTGCCGCTGATGCCGGTTGCCTCGACCTTGCCGTCAATCCCGGCCGTCACGTTTTGCGTGCCACCAACCGCGCGGGCGTACTGGATCGACAGCGATCCGGGACGAAGCGGTGCCGCGCCAGTGCGGAACACAAACTCGCTGGAGATGTTCTCGCCGACCGTGGTCACGCAACTGGCACGGGTAATGGCGTTGTTCGTGCCCGCCGTCCAGGACGTCAGCGCCACGTCCCCGGAAAGGTAGTTGATCGTGCCGCGCGTGACCCAGCCACTGGTGGTGAACTCGCGCAGCGTGCCCTGACCGTTGTCGCCCCACGGCTGCGCGCCACTGATGGAGAGAAGCACCGTGCCCGTTACCACCTGGGCATTCACGCCCGGCACCAGCTTGAAGGCCGGGAGGAACTGGAAGGTCTCGGTCTGGTTGCTGGTCGAGCCCGCGCTGTTGTAGCGCAGCTTGACGTAGCCAGACTCGTCGTTGGGGTACAGCGATGGCGCGGCGACGTAGGAAATGCCGCCGTAGTTCAGTCGCCAGCGTCCGATGCCAGCGATGGCAACAGCGGTGTAGTTCGGGCGTGGAATCTGGATATTCACGTCCGGGTTGAACACCACCGCGCCGGTAGCGTAGTTGACGGTGCCAATGCTCACGCCGTTGAGGACGACGTTGCCACTGCCATCGTCTCGGGCGATCTGGGTCGGGTCGCGCCACGCGAAAGCCACGCCCATCTCCATCAACTGCTGGAAGGTGTACGCGCCCAGCACCGAAGTGTCGGTCAGCGTGTTCCACTCGACCTCCAACGACCCGGGCTCAATGGCCCCAAGGGTCGCGGTGACGGGCAGCGTGCCCGTGCCATTGCGCGAGGGGTGCGCGAACAAGTCCTCCTGCTTTGGGCCTGCGACGTAGCTCACGATGAGTTGCGTGCCCACCGCTGGCAGCACATTGGGCGCGAAGTCCACGCGGTTCTGCGCAACGCTCAGATTGCCAGTGGCGGCCCCCGACAGCAAGCCCGACGTGGCCGCCGTTGCCGTCTTGGTGCCGCCGTACTCCCAGGACACCGTGAGCGACCCGGGTTGCACCGACGTCCCCGCAGGCGGGTTCAAGGCAAGGCTCTGGGCGGCCTTCAGGGTGGTGGATGGCTGCTGCGTCTCCTGCGTCGGCACATTCCAGGTGAGCACGAGCGAACTGCCCACGTCGGGCAATGCGCCCAAGGTGACGACGAACGCGCCGGTATTCCGGTTGAAGGTGCCCGCGCCGTAGCTGGCGTCCAGTCCTTTGAGGGAGCCGTTTCCGGCATCGGACAACACGTACCACCGGCCTTGGGCCATGTAGCTGATCGACAGCGTCCCTGGCTGCGGCACGGGGTTGACCGTGCCCACGTAGGATTGGCTGCGGGACTCGGGTGTGACCGGGATCTCCGAGCTTTGCGGCGCGCGCAGAATCTGCGCGGCGGGCGTGTAGGTGATCGCCTTCGCGTTCGACATCGAACCCGAGTTCAGCGTCAGGATGCCGTTGGCGTAGTCGATGGTGCCCATCGTGCCGCTGGCAGTCTTGAGCAGGCCCGCGTCATCGAAGATCGTGATGCCGTCGGTGGCGATGGTCAGCGACCCGGGCAAGCAACCGCCCGGCAGGTTGAATTTGATGCTGGTCGTCCACGCGTGAAAAGCCGTGTAGCTCACCGCGACGGCCCCCGGCACCGGCAGTCCGGCGGCCGCGTAGGGAGGAACAAAGGAAATGGGCGTCTCGGTTTGCGCGCTCGGCACCAGCTGCGTGTAGATCGAGGAGCCCTTGATCGTGAAGTCGCCGACGGCGGCAGCCTGCGTCAGCGGTACCACCCCGACGTAGGTTCCGGCGTCCGCCACGACCGTGTCGCGCGTCTTGGTGCTGTTCGCTGCGCGAGTGAACGTGCGACTTGCAGGCGAGCCGGTGAAGTCGTAGCGCAGCGCGTCGCTGATGTCGACCGTGACGATGCTGGCCTTGTAGTCCTTGTCGCCGTCGTAGGTGAAGGTGCGCTCGACAACGGACACCGAGGTGACCCGGATGTACTGCTCCTTCTGGGTTCCCAGCCCCTCGTTCTCGATCAAGACCAAGGTCTGGCCGACATTGGGAACGGTGTCGGTCGTGCGCTGGAAGAGCTGAATGACGCGCTGACCGGCGATGTGGTTCTCGAACAGGTAACCGGCCCACTCGGGGCCCTTGTTGAGGTAGGCCTCGATGCGGACTTGCGCCTGCTCCCGGGTGTCGAAGGTCTTCTCGGTGCTGAACAGCGTGACGCTGACGCGGGAATCCTGCGGCGGCTCTGCCACGATCACGTTGGCACCGAAGTAGGTGTCGGTGTCGTCGGTCTGTACCGAGACGAAGGACTTGCGCAGATTTACCCGGCCACCGGCGCGATCCAACTCGGAGATGTCAGGGAAGATGGCGTTCGAGACACCATCGGCAATGGTGTTGCCCGTGGGCGCGCCACCGCCCTCGGGCACATCCGCCATCACGGCGGACTTCAGCAGTTTCACGTCGCCGGATTGGATCGGCATTTCAGATCTCCAGGAATCGAAGGGTCAGGCGATAGAAGTCGGTGTCTGCCCGCGCCGGGATGCCCAGCACCGGCTCGGCTTCGATGGCCGTTTCTGCGTGGCGGAAGGCCACGGTGAACGAGCGGCCATCGGAGAAGGTCAAGCCGAAACGGCCTGTAGCGCTGCCAACTGGAAGCGCGGCCCAGGCCCGCAGTTGCTCGACCGTGGCCCGCGTCACCCAAGCCATGTCGGGTGCGCCCACCAGCGTGATCGGGCGACCGGCTTGCCGGGTGGCGGACTGGATCAGCAAGGCTCCGGTAATGAGGTAGGAAGTCGACGCCACGGCGGGCGACCACGCGTGCTCGTCGCTCCACAGCAAGTCATCGGGCAATGGCAAAGCCACCCCGGCATCGAGGTTCGTGAGTTGCATTGGGAAACCTTCAGGCAGTGCGGGCGCGGGCAGCGTCCAGCAGTTGCAACAGACGAGACTCATCTCGTGCATCGACGGTGGCGTTGACCTTCTGCTGCCCCGAGGACAGTTCCACGCGCACCGTGCGGCTGGGCCCGGCATCGGCCGCCAACACCGGTCGGGCCAACCGCGAGCCACTTGGCTGCACCAGACCGCCGGTGGCGAAGCCCTGAACGCCCGCAAGCGCCCGACCGGCCAGGGCTTGCGCCGGGGCGGACAGGTTGTTGATTGCTTCGAAGAAACCAGCGCCGTAACGGGAAACGGCATCCTTGTTCACGACAAACTCACCCGGCGTGAGCATCGCGGGGACGGTGTCGGACTTGGCCATGCCGCCCCGCTGGTAGAACTCGCCTTGGTTCTGCTCCATGTAGTCGATCAGCTCGCGCTCCAGGTCTTTGCCCCAGAGCAGCGGCTGCGCCATTGCCTGCCGCCACGTCTGCTTGATGCGCTCCAGGTTCTGGCGCTCGTTGCCTGTGAGCGTCTTACGACTGATGAAGTCTTCCAGCGCGCGCCGATCCTGCTGGGCCTGCTTGCCGTAGCTCTCCATCGTCTTGCTGCGCATGTCCAGACTCACCGAGGCACCGTAGTTCCACTGGAGCCAGTTGGTGTACTCGTTCATCCCCTGCAGGCCGAGATCGATCATCTTCATCGCCTCAACTGCTTCGCGGTTCTTCTTTGGTGTGCTGGGCTGGCCATCGGTGTTGCCAGACCCGGAACTGCCGCTGCCAGAAGTCAGCACGCGGCCGCCGACGGCGAATCGGGCTACACCGTTGGCCAGACGCGAGAGCGCACCGCCACCGTACTTCTGCACCGCAGCCTTGCGAATCACGAAGGCACCGGCATCCAAGGTGCGCGGCACCGTGTCGTGGTGGCCGGAGCCGGGAACCGATCCGCCACTCATCCGGGGAAAGGCCGGAGCCACCACGCCACCGTCGGCGAAATGGCGCACGCCACCACCGACCAGACCGCCGGTGGCGTTCGTTTCCACCTTCGTCACGTAGATCGTGTGCGTGCTCGAGGTGTTGGCTCCGTTCAGGCTCATGATCTCGGCGCGGGCCGCGTCGGCATTGGTGCTGACCTGATGCCGGGACTCGGTCTGGATGCGATCCAGCGCCTTGATCTGACCCTCAACGTTGGTGATCGCGGCCTGCGCTTTCTCGGTCGCCACCTTCAGTTCGAACTGCGAGTTCTGGTCGGCATAGGTCTTGAGCTTGGCCAATGCCTCCTTGGCCTTGGACACGTCGGCATCGACCGGCAGCGTCTTGCCCTCTTTGAGCAGCTGCTCGTACTGCTGCAGCTTCTTCTCAGCCTCCTGCAAGTCAGCCTGAATCTTGAGCAGGAACTCCTTCTCGGCGATGGCCTTGTCCAGATCAGCGATGGCTTTGTCGAAGCGCGTCGTGTCGGCGTCCAGCGTGACCTTCAGGCCGTCTTTCAGCTTGGCCGTGATCTGGTCGATCTGGGTTTCGGTCTGCGTGAGGGTCTGCTGAATCTGCTCGCGCGCAGTCAGCGCTGCCTGCGCTGCCGTCTGGTGAGCTTTGGCTTCGGCATCCAGGGTCTTGTTGAGAATCTCCTCGGACTCGCGGATGCGCTGGATGGCTTGATTGACGCCATCCTTGCCCTGGGCGATCTGTGCGTCGGCATCCTTGGTCTTCTGTGCCAGTTCGGTGCGCAACGCGTCTGCTTGGCGCATCAGGGCTTCGGCCTGCGCGTATTCCTGCTTGCGATAGGCGTCGCGCGACTGCGACTCCAGTTGGGTGACCTGCGAAACTGCCTGCTCGGACTGCTTGCGGGCGTCCTCACCGCGCTTGGCCTCGCTGGTGTGGGCGCTGGCGACCTGCGAGGCCAAGTCCATCGCTTTTTGGGCCAGTTGCCGGGCCTGCTCGAACTCGCCGTTGGCCAGCGCCTCGCGGGCCTTCTCCTGGTACTCAGCGATCTGGCGCTTGCGGTCTTCCGTGGCCTCGAAGTCGGTCATGCCCTGGCGACGGATGTCGCGGACACGTTCCTCCGTCGTCATCGAGAGCTGGCGCTTCTCCTCCTCGATGCGCTTGATCTCAGCCAGATGCCGGTTGGCTTCGGCGTTGAGCGCATCGATGTGCTGCCGGTATTCGGCCAGCGCTTGCGTCATGGTCTGGCGCTTGGTCGCCAGGATTTCGTTTTCGACACGGGTGACGTTGGCTGCTCGTTCGGCCTCTGTCTGTCCGTCACGGCGCGCAGCTTCAATCTTGGCCCGTGACTCGTCGTCGATCAGCTTCAACGCGTCGGTCGTGGCCTGCCGCCGCAACGTGGTCTGCTGCGTGAGGGCTTCCGTCAGCAACTGCGTCGACTTGGTGATCAGCGCCGCTTCGGACTGCTTGGAAGTCTCCAGCGCCGACTGTTCCTGCTGGTAGCGCGCCTTGACCGCCTCGATCTGGCGCTGCAGGTTGGCCTCAACGATGGACGTCAGGCCCTTGTAGGCCTCGGCCATCTTGGCAGTGGCGTCGTTGACCGTCTGATTGGCCTTGCCGACGGCCTGCTCGACCTCACCGAGACGAGACTTCAGCTTCTCCAGGGCACCGTGGACAGCCTCGATGCCGCGACCGACCGCTTCCTGGGTGCCCTGGCGCACAGCCTCCAGCCGCTTGGCGATCTCCTCAGCGGCGGTGGCGGCGGTGTTCATCGCGCCCTTGGCGGCGTCCACACCCTTGGTCGCGTCGGCATACATCTGCGCGAAGATCTGGTTCATCTCCGCGAGACGGGATTCGTGGCGCTTGGTGGCCTGCTCGATGGTGTCCGACGTGAAGACCGCCTTGAATACCTCCCAGCGGTATTGCAGTTGCTCGATGCCTTTCATCAGCATCTCGACCATGAAGATGCCCGCCTTGCGGACGATCTCGAACTTCTCCGACAGCCACGTGCCGATCTCCCAGCCGACCAGGAAGGCACCCAGCACGGCGAACGCCGTCTTGAGCACGCCGACACTGGCCACGGCGGCGGACACCGACAGATTCGCCGTCGTCCACGCCGCAGCAGTGGCGCTGGCGGCGGTGACGGCAGCAGCACCGGCGGTCTGCCACGCGGTGATGAGTGCCGGGATCAGGCGGTAGATCAGCACGGCCAGCCCGACTTCGGCGATGCGCTTCAACCACTGCATCACCGTGTCGAGGTTGTTGGCGAGAAAGGTCAGCGCCTCGGCCAGCTTCTTGGTCAAGCCCGTCGATTCATCGACCCGGTTGATCCACTGCCCGAAGGCATTGCGCAGGCGCTCGAAGGCCTGGCTCACGGTCTGCGGCAGTTGGGCGTACTCGCTGGCCAGCTTGTCTTTCTGGCTCATCAGCGCGTTGACCACCACGTCAGCGGTCAGTCGGCCTTCCTCAGCCAGCTTGCGCAACCGCCCGATGGGCACGTTCAAACCATCGGCCAGGGCCTGCGCCAGACGGGGGCTGTTCTCGACGACGGAGTTGAATTCCTCGCCTCGCAGCACACCAGACGCCAGCGCCTGCCCGAATTGCAGCAGAGAGGACTGCGCTTCGGTAGCCGATGCGCCCGACAGGCGCAGTGCCTGCGAGATGCTCTCGGTGATCGTGAGCGCGTCCTTCTGCTCGCCACCCAGCATCCGAACAGCCTGCTGGAGCTTGCCGTACAGCGTGGCCGTTTCCTGAATCGGCACACCGATGCGCTGGGCGATGTCGAACAGGGCCGCTTGCGCGGTCGTGAACTCGCGCTGTCCCGCCGTCGCCAGCTTCAAGCGCGCCGACATCATGTTCCAGGCGTCGGCGATCTGGACGATCTCCTGTACCTTGCCAGCGGCCCAGTTGATCGACAGGAAGGCAAGCAACTGCGTCTTGGCCGTCGCCACCTGATCGCTGAAGGCCGACATCCCGGCCTTGACCTCGGCCATTCCGGCGGCAGCCTTCGCCCCGGCGGTCTTGGCGGTGGTCGACAGCTCACCGAGACTGCGCTCGGCCGACGTGATGGCGCGTTTGAGCCCCTCGTCGGCCCCTTCGAGCGCGACGAGGATGGAAATTCGCTTGGCCATGAATCAATCCACCGTGCTGATCTGCTTCTCGACTGCCGCCGCCAGACGCGGGATGCGACCCGCGACCAGCCGCTCGACATCGATGCGCTTCTTGAGCACGACCTTGGGCACCAGGACGGCAATCGGGATGTCCGCGCCGCGTTTGAGGCGCTTGATGCCCTCTGCCTTGCGGTAGCGGCGCTTGAAGCCTGCCAGTAGCCGGTCGTGCTCCTTGATGTTCTCGGCCATCAGGACGTTGTTCCCCTTCGCGTTCTTGATGAAATAGGCATTGCCGCCGCGCATCAGCTCGGCCACCTGTGCCTTGAATCGTTTGCGGCCCACCCGCCCGTTGAGCGGGATCAGCATCCGACCGGCGATAAGGCCGCCGGTCTCGTGCATCCCCGACCAAGGAATGCGCGAGCCCACGTAGAGCGCGGGCAGTCGGTTCGGGTCTTTGTCCAGCACCTTGGCGGTGAAACCCTTGAGGAAGGACTTCTTGACCACGGCCATCTGGCTCGCAACGTGGCTGCGCACGTCCTGCTTGAGTTCGGTCGCCTCGCTGGCAATGGCGCGTGCGACCGCCTTCTTGACCTTGTCGCGGAAATCAACGCCCCAGCGGCGCAACTGCGCCTGGGCTGTGGCGCTATTGATCTGGACGGAAATGCGCATGGTCATCAGGCACGGTCGGTGGCCTTGTCGGTGAGTCGGTCGAGAGTTTGGTCGAAGTGGCGGGCATCGCCGCGCGTGCCGATGGCAATCACGGACAGCAGCCGTGCATCGCGGGCCGCATCGGTGCGCGCCGTCGCTGCGACGAAGCCGCGCACCTGCGCCAAGGTGTAGTCGTGGATGTCCGGCAGGCGGTGGCCGTGCTCGATCAGGTGCTGGACGGCGTCGAACCAGCCACCGCTTTCACGATGGGCGGCAGCTTCACTTGGCTGAACAGACCGTCGAGCTTCGGAATCACCGTCCGGGTAAAAAAATCGGCGTTCACCTCGATCACTTTGGCCGCCAGCAGGATGGCCGCGTCGGCAGCCAGCTCATCGACCCACGCCCGAGGTTTGCCGACGGCAATGGCAATGGCCGACAGCAGATCGTCGCCGCGCTCGCCGAACAGCGCCAGCCAGTCGATGTCGGAGGCAGTGAGCTGCTGCATCACCGGCGAGATCGCCCGCAAGAAGCCGGGCATCTGCCCGACCTTCAGCGGTTTGATGGCCAGCGGCTCACCGTCGATCACCAATTCGACCGCCTGCGGAATCAGGGTGTCCAAGTCACTCATGGCTCACTCCGATCAGAGTTGCACGATGCGGCCGAACTGGCCCAACACCGCGTCGAATGGCTTGGTGGTGTCGGCCAGCAACGAGCCTTCCAGCTCGAACTTGTTGTACTCGTCCGAGATGAAAGAGATTTCCTTCAGCGGATCGAAGGCCACGCGGTAGAGCTCGACCAGCACCTTGGCATTGCCCTGGGCCGTGTTGATGCCTTCGAGCCGCAGGAAGCGCTCGGGGAGCGCCTGCGTAAAGATGCCGATCTCGGTGGCCACGCCGTAGGCGTAACTGGCCTTGAACGGGGCTGTGAAGCCGGTGGTATCCAGAAACTGGAGGGCACCGAAGTCGGGATCAGCCGTGTAGTTCGTGCCCAAGGCCAGGGTCGCGGGCGTGCCTGCCGAATCCACCACGACCAAGGACGACACTTTCGGGTGGGCCAGGAAGTAGCGGTCGCCCGCAATCGGCGTGGCACCGCCCACCGGCTCGGCGGTGACCGTTCCCGGCGTGCCAACGACGTGGTTGCCGTAGAGAGCCAGCGCAAGGTTCTCCTTGGTGAATTCCTCGATGGTGAGGTTCACGGTGGCGGACTTCTGCTTGACCATCCGGTGATCCAGCGAGCGCTGGCCGGTCTGGCTCTCGTAGTGCTCCAGGACGTCGGTCTTGAGGGAGAGCTTCAGCTCGGCGACGTTGCCGGGCGAACGCACTTCGATGGGAAGGCCGTCGGTGTCGCGCTTCCCGAGGAAGACGCGGCCTTGAAAACTGGCATAGGTGCTCATTGCTTGGGTTCCTTGCGTTGGAGGGGTTTGGGTTCGGGGATGGGTTCAGCAGTTGGGGCAGTCGGCTCCGGCGCGGCGATGTCGTGCGCGATCAGCCAGTCGGCTGATGTGGCGTCGATCTCGATCCGGTCACCGACGCCATACGTCTTGCCCGCGTGGGTGTGCGGGCGCGTCAGAACAAGTGGGGGCATAGATGTCATCCAAGGGTTGAAAGGTCATTGGCCAGCGTCCGGTACGTCAGCCGATAGCGAGCCGGGAGGGCCACGGCCACCGCATCGGCGTCCTCGACCTCCCACTCGCTCTCCTGTTCACGGATGCCCAGCGCCAACCCACCGAACGTGCCATCCGCGAACAGGGCGGCGTGCGCGGCGGTGAGCAGACGGTCGGCCTCGGTTTCGGGAGACGCGGGTGGTACCGACCGCGCGAGCGCGACGACGCGGACAGTCAGTTCGCGTGTGACGCGGTCGTTGGCACGTTCGGTGATGGACTCCGACTCGGGAAACACCGCCAGCGCCGGGCAAAGTTCGCGGCTGATGGCCACCGTGGGCGACCGGTGCAACGTGGCCCCGAGGCCTTCGACTGCCGGACGGGCAGCCGCCATCACCGCCAGCAGAATCCGCTCGCGGATCGAGTTGTCAGCCATGGGTTTACAGCCTGGTGAGCTTGGCGCGGATCTCAGAGCCGTCGCCCACGGCCCGGATGTCTCGCACCTGGAAGGTCGTGTCACCGATTTCGACGACTTCGCGGGCAACAAGTCCCCCGAACGCCGTGACCGGGTAGGTCATCACGTACTCGGTGCTCAAGGACAGGCCGTCGAGGAGGGATTCATCCGGCGCGGAAAAACCAACCTGATGCGTCTGCGACGGCGAGCCATCCGACGGTTGCCAGAGGCATTCCTTCAGCAGCCCAGCGTTCGCGGCCGACGCATAGATCTGCTCGACGAAGTTCATCACGCCACCGTCAGCTTGACCAGCACTCCAGGGCGATGGCACATCGGCAGCGGGTTGGACTGCGTATGCAGGTCGGTTCCCCGGTCGAACTTGCGCGGCTCCTGCTTGGCGTACAGCGGCTGACCTACCGTGTTGACGGTCTCATTGAAATCCGCCGGTGCGAAGTAGGTGCCGAAGGTGTCGATGGTGCCCAGCGGGAAGGCATGGGCTTCGCCAGCGGCGATGAAGCGGCGCGCCGTGCCGCTGGTATCGGTCGCCTGCCCCCGGTACTCCTCGAAGGTAATGCCGCCGTAGGTGAAGCCACGCCGCACGTCGTTGATGAGGATGGCCCCGTTCTGCCAGTTCTCGAAGGCCTTCTCGACTTTGGCGTGACCGGTGAGCGCGGCAAAGAACTCCGGCGAGCACAGGCAATGGACGCCGTTCATGAACTCGCCTTTGAGGTTCTCCTCGATGGTCGCCAGCACCGTGGTGCATTTGGCCTTGACGTTGGTTCCCGCCGTACCCAGCTCGAAGGCCACCGTTTGCTGGGCGATATCGAACGCGTCGAACAGGTCATAGAGCACCGAGCCGTCCGCGTCGAGGATTACGCCCTTGAGCGCGCCCATGCGCAGGTGCTCCAGCGTGATCGCATGCTTGTTACGCATCGTCTCCAAATGGCGTGCGATCACGCCAGCGACCGTCTCTGTTTCGGTTTCCGAGCCGAAGGCGCGGATGCCTTGCACTTCTTCGGGCAGCACCACGTCGTCGTGCGGGATGTGAGGCACCACGAAAGAGCGCAGCTTGCGCTTGCCGCGCACGCCGACCGTGCCGGGCGAACCCGGCGGCAGCGTGGGCAGCAAATTGAGCACGCCGTTCATTTCCTCGACGACGACCTGGCGCTGGCGCACCGGCTTGGGCGGCATCAGGTTCAGATCTTCCAGACGCCCGTAGCGGTTGGGCAGGATGTTGATGGCAGCGGTCAGCGCGGCCATCGAGAAGGCGGGATTGCTGAAGGGGTTGTTCATGGTCAGGCTCCTTGGCGGACGAGCACGCCCAGCGCCTTGAGCTGCGCGATGGCGGTGAGTTTTTCGGCGGTGGTGATGGCATCGGGCCACGCGAGCGCGTGGTGGGCGACGATGGCGTGGCGCGCGACGATGAGACCGTCATCACGGTCGATCGAGGTGGCATCGCAGGCCTGCAGCAGAACGCCAGCGGCGACCTGCGTACCGTCCTCTGCGGACGGGTCGATTTGTTTGAACTTGGCCGTCGCGGTGACGATGCCGACGACCGTGCCCAGCGGCAGGTTCTGACCCGATGCGACCGTGACGCGGTCGCGCGAATAGAGGTTGGGCGCTTCATACTTGAGCAGGTCGCCCAGGTTCAGGGGTTCGGCGAGAACGGGCATCTCAGATCTCCTTCTTGGTGGATTGCGCCGCGATCCGCTTGGCTACGTCGATCAGCGGACTGGTGGCCTCAGGGCGCGCGGCATCGGGCGCGATTCGGCTGGTGATTTCCGGACTGGCTTCGGCCTGCGCAGCGAGCAGTTGGCTGCGCACCTTGGCCGGTGAGGACTGGGCTTCGAGGAAGCCAGCGATCAGGTCGGTTCGCCCTGCCAGCGTGCAGGTCTGGGCGATTTCGACGGCGTCGGCCACGCTCAGCGTGGTGGAGGCGGTGGACGGTTGAGGAGAACTGCTAGCAAGATCAGCAAGAGGCCGATCAGGAGCAGCGGGGTCGGTTCGATCATTCATGGAAGACTCCATCTGGTGGTTGCGAAGAAAGCCCGCTTGGCTGGCCGGAGCCACCTGAGTCGGGAGTGAGGAAAGCGATTGCGAGAGCTGGGCGAGCACGTCGTCGAAACCGCCGACGGCGTCGGCAAAACCGGTGGCGACGGCATCCGAGCCGAAGAACAGGCCTGCTTCGGTGGCACGAACGGCGTCCGCATCGATGCCGCGATGGCGCGCGACGGTCTCGACGAACAGCTCGTAGACGCGATCCACCTCGGCCTTGAGAACCGCGTGCGCGGCGTCGGAGATCGGTTCGTGCGGGTTGAGGTCGTTCTTGCGTTCGCCCGCGAACACGGCTGTGTAACGAACACCGTCCTTGGCATCCTTGACGGATTGATCGACGTGCATGGCGATGACGCCAATCGAGCCGACGCCGCCGGTGCGCGCGACGAACACGCGGGTAGCGGCGGACGCCAGCGCGTAGGCCGCCGAAAACGCCATGTCGTTGGCCACGGCCCAAACTGGCTTCACTTCCGAGGCCGCGCGGATGCGATCAGCCAGATCGAACACGCCGCCCGACTCGCCACCCGGGGAGTCGACGTCGAGCAGGATGGCGGCGACCTCCGGGCTGGCGAGCGCGGCGTCCAGTTGCGCGGTGATGCCGGTGTAGCTGGCGAGGCCCGATTCGGCTTCGAGCCCCGATGTGCGGCGCACCAGCGTGCCGTGGATCGGGATGATGGCAATCTTGCCGCTCGGAGGCCCAGGCGCACGGGCCGCAGGCGTGTAGCCCACGGGTGCGGCGAGATCGGCGAAGCCGACGCGCGAGCCGAGCACGGAGAGGATGACGTCGAGTTTCGGGCGATGAATCGCCAGCGGCACGCCGAAAAGGCGCGCCGCCAGATGGGGTAGCACGGTCATGGGAATCCTTGTGGAAGGCGGTCGGGCGACCGGTCAGGAATGCGTTTGGCCGCCGGTGGTACCGGGCGTGATGGCGTTCCGGTTGGGTTCGGCGCTGCCGCCGTCTTTGGACGTATGGCGAGGGTCGGAATCGAAGATCAGGCCGAGGTCGTCGGCGCGCTGGTTGTCGGCGGCGATCTCCCGGTCGACGTCCTCGGCGTCGTAGCCGTTGGCCGAGATGGCTTCCGAACGGCTCATCAACCCGGCGCGGATGGCCAGCAGCATTGCCTTGAATTCCTTCTCAGGATCGACCCACTGCCAGCCTTGGGGAATCCACTTCACCTGCAGGTACTGGCGGCGACGAGCTGGGCCGCCACGCGCGAAGCCGGGAGCTTCGATGGCACCGGCGAGCACGGCCTGCTTCATCCACGCGGCCCAAACCGGACGGCACATCTGATGCACGAGCACCCCGTGCTGCACCATCTCGCAGCGACGCCGGAACTCCAGCATCCCGGCACGGATGGACGAGTAGTTCACGCCTGTCAGGTCGCCGGTCAACTGCTCGTAGGTGACGCCGATGGCAGCGGCGACCGCGCGGAACTGCGTGCGCAGGAACTCGCCATACGAGCCGCCGACGTCGGCTGGGTCGGAGAACTTGATGTCCTCGCCGGGCTCCAATATCTGCAAGGTGCCCGGCTCCAGACCGGCCAGCGCGATGCCATCGCCATCGGCAGCACCTTCGCCCATCAGGTTGTCCTCCGGGTTCTGCCGGGTCACGAACCCCGCGAACATCGCGGCGGTCTTCTTGCGCACCAGCTCGGCATCGTCGTACTGGTCGAGTTCGTTGAGCTTGACCAGGGCCTGCGACAACCACGGTTCGCCCCGGATCTGGCCGGGACGCAGGACGCGGAACAGGTGGATGATTTCCTTCGCATCGATGCGCACCGTGTCCATGCCACCCTGGCCCGACATCGGAGTCAGCCGACCGTCTTCGGGGTGCGAGCGGTACAGGTGGTAAGCGACGCGCCGCCCGAGGCTGTCGAATTCGATGCCCGAGCGCACCACGTTGCCCGAAGGCAGATCGAGGTTGAGACTGATCGGCAGGTGCTCGGGCTCCAGCAACTGCAGTTGCAAGGGCACCACCAGGCCATCCTCTGGACGACGCGGGCGCAGCCGGATCAGGCATTCACCGCCTTCGAGCATTGCGCGACAGGCCAGCGCCTGCAGGCCATAAAAGTCGGTCTGACCTGCGGCATCCGCTTCCTCAGTCCAGTCACGCCACAGCGCCTGCACGTCGGTCTTGAAACGTTCGTCTGCTGCCAAGCTCTGCGGCTTGATGCCAGTGCCGACCGCGTTGGACACGAAGGCCTCGATACCGGCTTGCGCCCAGGCATTGCGGCGCACGAGGTCGCGGCTCTTGATGCGCAATTCGGTGTTCGTTGCCAGCATCGCGGCGACCGCGCCTGGGTTGCCGGGCATCCACGCCAGCGAGCGGCGGCCACGGCCAGCGGCCTCGTGGACGGGTTGCTGGCCGAACAGGCTTCGGATCTTCGAGTACCAGGCCATCAGAACCCCTTCGAGGTCGTGACCCGGATCTGGCGCGGCGCACCCGGCCATAGTCCGGTGGCTGCTGCCTGCTCCAAGATGCCGCGCTTGACCTCGCGGATCGCCGCCTTCAGCTCATCGACCGAGCGGTACTCGACGGTCTTGTCGCCGAAGCTGACGCGGTGTTCGCCCTTGGCGAGCGCAGTCTCCAATGCCTGGAGTTGGGCTTCTGTGTAGGCCATCAGCGGTACACCACGAGGTTGATTTCGGAGGAGTCGTCGAATGACGCCGCTGCCGTCGCACAGGAGATGTCGACGTACTGCGCGGTCTTGAGGTCGGAGCTGGCGCGCACGATGGCCACGCGTTGCTGTCCGGTGTTGGTGCTGCTGCGGGCGAGCGCCGTCCAGCAGTAATTCGCATCCGGCATCGCCGCTGCGAAATGCACGCGGTACCGGCCCGCAGCCGTGCGCACGACGCTGGCAACGTTGCGCGCGCTGGCGATCACGACCTGACCGTTGACGTAGCCAAAACTGACCCACACACGGGCGAGGCCTGGATGTGTGGCATCGATCTTGGTTTTGACCTCAAAGCCGATGCGCGCCGCCAAGGCTGCGATGCTGGACGCGAGGCTCATCAGACCAGCGCCCCGTCGAAGATCACCACGAAGTCGGTGTCGGTGTTGCCGACATCACTGGCCGCGACCGCGCCGATGTTGGTGCGGGCCTGCAGTTGCTCGGCCACCGTCAAGGTCTGTGCTACGTCGAAGCGCACACGCAGATTGACTGCGGCCAGGAGCGCATCCAGACCGCTGGTGCCGTTCTGTAGCAGTTGCTGGATTTCCACCAGAGTGTCGTAGGCCGCATCGGCACCGCCCAGGATGTCAGCCTTGAGCGCGTCCAGCAGCGACACGATCTTGTTCGACGAGTACGTGCTGGTGGTGGCGATCTGGTTGTCGTCGATGGCCATCGCGGACAAGACTGCCGCCTTGAGTTCGTTGATGGCGGCGACCAGACTCGACTTGTCGTTGGTGGACAGGCTGGCCAGACTGCCCGCCGTCGCGCGGACGTCGTTGAACTCCTGGGCGACCCGGATGACCAGGCTCTCGATACGGGTGGCAAGACTCATGAAAACTCCTCTGAAAATCAGGACAACCAGCGGCTCTTGATGACGCGCCGCCGTGCTGGGGTTGCAGAAACAGAGAGGCCACCGCGTTGGGTGGCCTCGTCTGGGTCGAATGCTTGAATCGGGGGCGGCTCATCAGGTGGCCGTTCCATCCCGAGTTGGCGCTCCAGTTCGCGCCAATGGCGTTCCTCGAAGCGATCCAGGCCCGCCGCCGATGCGGCCGCCCGGGCGTACACGTAGCAATCGAGCGCCTCGTTGCGCTCGCGCATCTTTTGCCACTCGCGCACCGGGAAGCCGTTGCGGTCGCGGCGGGTGATCAACTGTTCGGCACAGAGCTGCTGGATGAACTCGGCATCGATCTTGGGCAGGTGGACGAACCCCGTCGGGTAGACGGTGGTCACGCCGTCCTCGCTGACGTCTGCGCCTTTGCGCAGGTTGTTGTAGAACTCCAGCTTGGCGATGCCGACCGCCACCGTGAACACCTTGATGCCCCGGCGCAGCTTCTTGCCGCCTTGCGAGACATCGATGGCCGTCGGCGTGCCGATCAGGGCTGCGCCGCGCGGCACCCCCTTGACCGGCATCACGCGCGGGTCACGGCAGCCACGCACGAAGGCGTAGGCCTCCTGCGTCGCAAAGCCGGTGTCCAGGGCGAAACGGGCCAGCGGCATCGCCGCACCCGAGGCGTGCGTCCAGCTTTCCGCAAGCAACTCGGCGAGTCGCTTCCACACCGCGTCGCGGGCGGTGTCGCCCATCAGCACGCGGTGTTCGACCAGCCAGGACTCCTTGCCACGCCCGAAGGCCCAGATGGACACCTCGATGCGATCCTTCTGCACGTCGGCAGCGCCCACCAGGAGCAATCCACCGGGCGGCACCGTGCCGATCCGGTAGTCCTCGCGGCGCTCGACCAGCCGTTGCCAGTCGGGCGCTTCGCCTTCCTCGACCCAGGTCTCACCCAGCTCGGTGTTCTTGAATGTCTTGATGGCGGCCGCCGACCCCGACTCCTTGTTGACGGAGCTTTCCCAGGCGGCGGCAATGTCGCGCCAACCGCGCCAACCGACCGGGCTGTACAGCGACGACAGGTGAAATCCCGCTGTCTTACCCGTGCCGTCGCTGATCATCGCGCGCCACTCGCCGTGCTCCAGCATCCAGGTCTTGTGGTGCTCGGCAATCGACTCGTCGCACGATTCGCAGATGTAGGCCGCGGTGTCCGGTTGTCCCTTCTCCCAGCGCAACTGTTCGAAGCGCAGCCACTGGCGATGCGAGCAATGCGGGCACGGCACGAAGTAGCGGCGCTGATCACTGGCTTCGTACTCGCGCTCGATGGCGCTCGCCCCCGAGATCGTCGGGGTTGAAACGATGAAGATCTTGCGCCGGGCGAAGGTTCGCGTGCGCGCCTCGGCCAGCGAGATCGCATCGCCTTCGCCCTCGACGTCCAGTGGATAGCCGTCGACCTCGTCGAGGAACAGATACCGAACCGGCATCGAGCGCAGTCCGACCGCGCTGTTGGCCCCGGTCATCACCAGCACACCGCCCCGGAACTCCTTGGCCAGGATGGTGTTGCCCGAGTCGCGTGACCGTGCCGGGGAGATCAGTTCGCTCAGCGCCGCCGACTCCTCGATCAACGGATCGATCCGCTGCTTGGAATTGCGCTTGGCCATATCCACCGTCGGCCATACCGCCATCATCGGCCCCGGCGCGTGGTGGATCACGTAGCCGATCCAGTTCGAGCCCATCTCGGTCGCACCGAGCTGTGCGGCTTTCATGAACACCACGCGCTCGACTGGCGACGTCGGCGACAGGCAATCCATGATCGCCTTGAGGTACGGCGTGCGACTGGTACGCCAACGACCCGGCTCGGCGGACGCCTTGCTGGAAAGCATCCGGTGGCGATCCGACCATTCGGACACCGAAAGCAAGGGATCGGGTGTCAGCCCTTCACGCCACGCGCGCTCAACTTCGGCAGCGCCTTCGTATTCAACGTCCAGCATCAGTCCACCCTGGGCCGCAGTTCGCCCAGCTCCTGCAGATGCTCACGCACCGCCGCCTCCAGGGCGACGTGCATCGTGTGCGGATCGACATTGAGCTTGGCGGCCATCTGCGCCGAGATGCGAGCGGGCCAGTTCAGCCACGCATCGCGCTCGGATCGCGCCAGCTTGAAAACGTGGGCGATGGCCTGCGGTCGATCCACCAACTCGCCCTTTAGTCTGGCCAGACGCACCTTGTTGGTCTGCGCCTTGACCACCTCGTTGACCGTCCGCGCCTGAAGGAGGGACGCGCCGCCAGCAGGTAGAGCTGCAGGCCCGTCGCTACTGCCCTCCGGCACGGCGGCCTTTACAGCTTTGGCGCGCGTTCCAGTCTTGGGCGCATCGGAGTTGCGCGCCCACTCACGGTCTGCACGGTCGGCATCAATGGTGCCGTCAGCCTCCGGCGTGATCCGACCTGCGCGAATGGCCTTGTGAACAGCGGTGTCGGTCACACCACGGTGACGGGCGTAAGCGCGAATCGAGATGCCCATTTTGAGAACCGTTTTCCCCTTCAATCATTTGTTCGTCATTCACTCGAAATCAGCTTGGCTTCTCTCTGGAACAGCGCGTTCATACGGACGTCATCAACACCATCGAAGGAAGCAGCAATGAGCAAGCTCGAACAACTCCTGACCCAGATCGCGCAAAGCAAGCTGGGCATCGAAACCCTGGAAACCCGCAAGTCCGACGGCCTCGATTTCCACTACGTGGCGGTCTGGTGCCTGCGCGACGCCCTGGAGGCCGCCTTCAACGCAGGCGTCGAACAGGGCCGCAAGGCGGAGAAGTTGGACAAGGCCAACAACTGATCAAGAACCGTCGAAGCCAAGCAGAAAACGCTTGGCTTCACTCCCGAACAGCGCGTTCATCACGTCACCCCATCAACCCCTTGCACAAGGAAAAGCAAATGACCACCACCCAACTGACCCCGGCGCAGCACGCGATCCTGGCCTACGCCCTCGAACACACCGACGGCAAGATCGGCTGGTTCCCCGACAACATCAAAGGCGGCGCACGCAAGAAGGTGCTCGACGGCCTGTTCAACCGCGCGCTGATCACCTCCGACGGCACCCACTGGTTCGTCGCCGCCGAGGGCTACGACGCGATGGGGCGCGCCCGGCCAACGCCTGCGCCAGTGGCCGCAGACCCTGAACTAGACGCAGCCGTGACGGCAGCCGAGGCCACGTGGGCGCAAGAAAAGGCGGCCGCCAAGCCCCGCACCCGCGAGAACAGCAAGCAGGCCACCGTGATCCAGATGCTGCAACGCGCCGAAGGCGCAACGGTGCAGCAGATCTGCCAGACCACCGGCTGGCAGGCGCACACGGTGCGCGGCACCTTTGCCGGAGCCTTCAAGAAAAAGCTCGGGCTGACCATCGTCTCGGACAAGGCCCAGGGCAGCGAGCGGGTCTACCGGATCGCCTGATTAGAAAGATCGAGAAAGAGGCCAAGCAGCGCTTGGCTTCTCAATCGAACAGCGCGTTACTACGGGTGTCGCAACGATCAACACCAAGGAGCCGCAGATGAACACCAACCAACAGATCCCCGCCACCCAGAACGAAGCCTGGGGTTTCTGGGGCACGATGAACGAATACGCCAGTGCCGCGTGGCCCTTGGCGATGACCGCCATCTCGGACGCCACCAGCCAGCCCCTCGAATCAGTCCGGGTTTTCCTCGACAGCCGCCACGGACGCCACTTTGCGGACGATGTGCAAAACGGGCTGTACCGGGGCCAGACCCTGGCAGACGCAGTCACCGCCGCCACCCAACAGTGGATGGGCTGGACGATTGGCCGCCAGACCAGCAAGCAGTACGGTATACCGCGCGGCCTGCCTTACCTGACGGGCTTTGTGATTCACTGCGAGATTGCCGAGGAGTCGCTCGCCGCCTGATCATCGAACAGCGCGCCATCCGACTCACGGGTGGCTTGCTTGCCAGCCCATTCCTGCCAGCGCCGCACGATCACGTCCACGTACTTAGGGTCGAGTTCGATCAGCCGTGCCAGCCGTCCTGACTTTTCGGCGGCGATCAGCGTCGTGCCGGAGCCGCCGAATGGGTCGAGCACCACATTGCCCGGGCGGCTGGAGTTGCGGATCGCGCGCTCGACCAACTCCACCGGCTTCATCGTCGGATGCAGGTCGTTCTTCTGCGGCTTCTTGATGCTCCAGACGTCGCCCTGGTCGCGGTCGCCGCACCAGTGACGCTGCGCGCCCTCGGGCCATCCGTACAGGATCGGCTCGTACTGGCGCTGGTAGTCGGCCCGTCCCAGTGTGAAGGTGTTCTTGGCCCAGATGATGAACGTCGACCACTTGCCACCGGCGGCGCGGAATGCGGCCTGAAGTACATCCAGTTCGCTGGACGACATCGCCACGTAGATCCCACCCCGGCAATTCCCGATGGTCGGCGTCAGCGCCGCCAGCAGGAAGTCGTAGAAGCCGTCGCCGAGGTTGTCGTTTAGGATCGCGCGATCCTTCCCGCGCATCTTGTACTTGGCGCTGTTAGCGTAGTTCACGTTGTACGGCGGGTCGGTGAATACCATGTCGACCTGCTCGCCATCGAGAAGCCTGTCGTAGCTCTCAGTCACGGTG
>JACCDG011242325.1_pt1 | contig 27352 bp, 28 predicted proteins | sample 7442471 | NCBI WGS metagenome assembly JACCDG01 (sample SAMN15323444, study PRJNA562643) | freshwater metagenome | isolation source: river surface water | place: USA:Blue River Watershed | collected 2017-08-17 | reverse complement strand
TTGTTATTGCGCCCTTAGCTCAGTTGGTTAGAGCACAGAGCTTATACCTCTGGGGTCCATGGTTCGAATCCATGAGGGCGCACAGTGTAACAATATAGGCATATTTGACTATTTTTGAATAAAAGAGTATATTTAGTTTATAGCCCTCGACGGGGCTTTTTTAAAAGGAGCAATTTATTTTTAAAATATATGTCAAAAATCACTGAATATTTCAAAGAAACAAAAACAGAATTAAAACAAGTAAACTGGCCAACAAAGACTCAGACTATTTTCTATACCCTTATTGTTATAATTCTTTCTGTGGGGATAGCATACATCTTAGGTTTTTTTGACTTCTTATTTTCTAAAGGTCTAGAAAAAATAATTTCATAATTTTTATGTCAAAACAAGAAACACAAGGAGAAAGAAATTGGTACGCAATCCACACATATGCTGGATATGAAAACGCAGTTTTGCGTAACCTAAAGCAACGTATTGAATCTTTGGGTATGCAAGAAAAGATTTTCAATGTAATAGTACCAACTGAAAAGAATATTAAAATCAAAGCGGGGAAGCGTGTTGAGGTTGAAGAAAAGATTTATCCTGGATATGTGCTCGTAGATATGATTGTTACAGATGATTCTTGGTATGTTGTTCGTAATACTCCACGTGTTACAGGTTTCGTTGGAGCAGGAGTGAACCCAGTTCCTCTTCGTGCTGATGAAGTTGAGTATTTGTTCAAGAAAATGGATACAGATACATTCAAACACAACATTGATCTCGCTGTTGATGAAATGGTAATGATCAATGATGGACCTTTCAAAGAGCTTGAAGGTAAAGTAAGTTCAATTGATCAAGAAAGAGGCAAGATAAAAGTATTGGTATCAATGTTCGGTCGTGAGACACCAGTCGAACTCGACTTCTTGCAAGTTAAGAAGATATAAGCTAATATAACAAACACAAATGGCAAAGAAAATAACAAAGAAAATAAAGTTACAAATTATGGGTGGAAGAGCAACTCCTGCTCCTCCTCTTGGTCCTGCGCTTGGACAAGCTGGTATAAACATTGGTGATTTCGTTACCAAGTTCAACGCAGCTACTTCAGCTATGATGGGTGAGAAAGTAGGATGTATTGTTTATGTTTACGAAGACCGTACTTATGATTTCGTTATAAAAACAGCCCCTGCTACAGACCTTATACTTAAAGCTGCTGGTGTAGAAAAGGGTTCAGGTAAACCAAATACATCAAAAGTAGGAAAGATCACTCGTGCACAAGCATTAGAAATCGGAAAGAAAAAAGCTGCTGACCTTAATGCAAAAGATGATGAAGGACTTATCAATATTATCGCTGGTTCTGCAAGAAGTGCTGGAATCGAAGTGAAAGGATAAAATTTTAGAGCTCAAAAAGGCCCCGGCGACCTAGGTCGCCGGGGCCTTTACTTTATTTATTTCAAATGGTAAGGTAAAGAAAACTTAAAAATTAAATAACATGGTAACACAAAAAACTTTATCACCCGAAGCTACAAAGCTAGATTTTTTTAAAAAAGGGTATTCAACTATTGAATACCCTGAAAGATTAAAAAACATTGTTTTTGCAGCTATTGAAGCTTGGCAAAAATTTTGCGAACAGCCTGCTGAAATCAAAGAAAGAATTCCTTTTATGAATGGCAAAGGTTATGAGAACAAGGATAAGAATCAAAATCCCGAATTTTTGGATCATAAGGAAAATTTTGAAATTACTTGTAATTACGATTTTCCTTTGCATTTAAAACCTACTCCAGCAGAAACTCGCCTTTTTCTTGTGACAAGTAAGCTTTTCAATGAATTGATGCCGATTTCAGAAAAAATTACCGAAATGCTTCAGGAAATCACTGGTCATGGATTTACCAGATTCGGGAATAACAAAATAAATCTGAAATTACGCCTTCTTCATTATTACCCACAAGATGAACCGGTATTAGCGCATTTCCATCTTGATAAAGGTGGTCATACATTGCATCTCTATGATAGTGTTAAGGGTTTGGAAGCTTTTTGGAATAATGAATGGAGGCATCTAGAGTTTACAGAAAATGAAATAGCATTTTTCCCTGGTCTTCTTGCTCAACATTTTTCACAATGCCAAGTAAAGGCTCTTTGCCACAGAGTAGTGTCTTCTGAAGAATCAAAGAAGTATGGAAGATATTCGCTTGTTGTTTTTTGTGATTATCCTGAACATCCTTACCGGTATGATAAAGAAAGGTTTAAATCTACACAAAAAGCATTTATTCCTGGAGAGAATTATGCGATGTCGGTATTGGAATTCAATAAGCTCTTTACATTTCGTTATTAATTGATTACGTTAAAAAACGCCTCGAATTGAGGCGTTTTTTTTTATTTTCTTTTTTTTTGCGTTATACTAAAGCTATGTCAGAAAATTACAAAAGACCAAGTTGGGATGAATACTTTCTAGAGATCATGGATACTGTTGCAAAACGGGCGAGTTGCGATAGGGGAAGAAGTGGTTGTGTAATTGTAAAAGATAATAGAATCTTGGCTACTGGTTATGTAGGGTCTCCGGCTGGTACAAAGCATTGCGATGAAGTGGGGCATGAAATGCATAAAGTTACTCATGAGGATGGAAGTGAAACAATGCATTGTATTCGTACTGCTCATGCAGAACAAAATGCTATTGTGCATGCAGCACGCACTGGTGTCGCACTTGATGGTGGAACTCTTTATTGTAATATGACTCCGTGTTATGCTTGTGCAAAGATGATTATTAATTCAGGTATCAAACATGTTATCGCAAGAAATTATTATCATGGTGGTGCTCGAACAAAAGATATTTTTGCTGAAGCTGGAGTCGTGTATGAATTATTAAATGAAGAAGTCGTAAAATACGATAATCAATAAATATATGGTAGATCTCAAAGAATTACAAAAAGAAATATACAGGAATAAATTAGAAAAAGGTTTCAACACTGAGACAGCTTATGAGTTTTGTCGTGCATATGAAGAGCTCTCGGAAGCATTTTCAAAATACAACAAAGGTCAGGATGGCGTCGCCGAAGAGCTCGCTGATGTGGCTATATTTCTCCTCGGCATGTGCGAACGCATGGGCTTTGATCTTGAAAAGGAAATTGTCAGAAAAGTGGAAATAAATAAAAATAGAAAATATAAAAAAGAAAAAGCACCAGATGGAACAGATGTTTTTATCCGCATCAAGTCCGACATAGATCCATAAAAAAATATCTCACAAATTGTGAGATATTTTTGTTTAAAACTTTCTGTATTCTACAAATGAATATGAGTATTTGTTTTTGTCATCAGCTTTATGAAACTCTCTTTTTTCTTCTCCAAAAACTATTGGAATAATTTCAGGGAAGAAAGCATCAGCTTTTTTGTCTTCAGCTTCGACTTCTGTTATATAAAGTTTATCCGCGAAAGACATTGCTTGTTTGTAGATTTCAGATCCACCAATTATGAAAACTTCATTTTCTTTTTTACATAAAGTTAATGCTTCTTCTATTGAATGTACTATTTCTGCATTAGCTACTTTATATTTTTTATCACGAGTTATGATTATGTTTTGTCTATTTGGCAAAGCTTTGCCTATCGATTCAAAAGTCTTGCGCCCCATGATGACAGGATGCCCAGAAGTGATTTCCTTGAAATGCTTCAAGTCTGCAGGCAGGTGCCAGAGGAGCTTATTCTCTTTACCAATTTCATTATTTTTACCGATTGCTGCGATTATTGAAATAGTCATGTTATACAGCTATAGGAGCTTCAATTTTATTATGAGGATTGTATTCGACTAATTCAAAATCATCTATAGTAAAATCTTCTATGTTTTTTATGTCAGGATTGATTTTCATTTTTGGCATTGGTCGAATATCATTCCTACGAGACAACTGAAGATTTGCTTGTTCTAGATGGTTCAAATATAAATGTGTATCACCACCAGTCCATATAAATTCTCCAAGTTCTAGTCCTGTTACTTGAGCCACCATCATAGTAAGTAATGCATAAGAAGCAATATTGAATGGTAAACCTAGAAAAGTATCACAGCTTCTTTGGTAAAGTTGGCATGAAAGTTTATTGTTAGCGACATAAAATTGAAAAAAACAATGACAAGGAGGAAGTCCATTTTTTGCCATTTCATCAAGATCTGCGACATTCCAAGCAGAAACAATTATTCTTCTTGAATCTGGAGAGTTTTTAATTTGATCAATAATTATTTTAATTTGATCAATTTTTTCTCCATTCGGTGCTGGCCAGCTTCTCCATTGATATCCATAGATTGGACCCAAGTCTCCATTTGTTTTAGCAAAATCTGGATCAGTTTTTATTTTTTCTACGAATTCTTTTATACCAATTTTCCATTCTTCGCTGTCTGTTTTAGGAATAGGTAAGTCGTTTCTTTTCAAATAACCTTTGTAAGGCCATTCATCCCAGATGTGGACGTTGTTATCTTCCAGATACTTTAAATTTGTATCTCCCCTTAAAAACCAGATGAGTTCGTGAGTAATCATTTTTACTCCAAGTTTTTTTGTAGTAAGAAGAGGGAAGCCTTCATTTAGGTCAAAGCGCATCTGATAACCAAAAATGCTTTTTGTACCTGTACCAGTACGGTCAGTTTTTGTTTTACCATTTTTTATGATGTGTTCTAGAAGATCTAGATACTTTTCATCTACGTGTTTTTTCTCCATTGTTTCCATTGTAGTATTTTTTATTGTTAATGTATATATTTATTGTAACACTAACATATTAAACTTTTTTAGGTAAATTTGACAAAATACTCTTATAATGCTATTCTTAAATTATCAATCTCACTCTTATTTAACGAGACTGAAACTTGTGGAAATCAATTATGACTTTTGTGTCGTGCGATTGGTTACCATGACACAAAAAATTATATGATAAAAACACGCAGTTTCGCGCGTGGAGCATCAGCTCCTTCGCACGCTCCTTCTCGCTTTGCGGGGAAGAAACCACCTTTCGGTGCTAGAAGTCATTCTAGCTCTGTTGGTGCGCCTGTCAGACATGGCAGTAAATTTGGTAGACCAAGTTCTGGTGGAAGACCAAAATTTGGACCTAAAAGAAATAGTAATAAAAGATTTGGAGGAGAGAGAATAGATTATTCTCGTTTCATCAAAAAAGCTGTAAAAGTAGAAGAGAAGCCATATGTTTCAAAACATGTATTCGCTGATTTTCCTTTTGCTCCACAATTACAAAAAAATATCATAAAAAAGGGTTATGTAAATCCTCGTCCTATTCAAGACCAAGCTATTCCTTCTGTACTTAAAGGCAAGGATGTTTTTGGTATGGCAAATACAGGACAAGGAAAGACAGCAGCTTTTCTTTTGCCACTTATAGATAAAGTAATGAAAGATAAATCTGAAAAAGTATTAGTACTTGCTCCTACTCGTGAACTCGCAATGCAAATCGAAGAAGATCTCCGTAGTATGGCTAGTGGTTCAGGACTCTTTGGGGTTTGTGTTGTTGGAGGTATGCCGATCAGTAAACAAATCAATGAAATAAAACATGGAGTATCTTTTGTTATTGGTACACCAGGACGTGTGACTGATCTTATAAAAAGAAAAGTTCTCGATCTCGCACCATATAAATCAGTCGTTCTCGATGAAGCAGACAGAATGCTTGATATGGGATTCCGTGATGATATGGTTTTCATACTTGGAAAAACTGATAAAGAAAGACAAACACTTTTCTTTTCAGCTACACTTTCTCCAGAAATCAAAAAATTAACTACAGACTTTTTGAAAGATCCAGTATTTATTTCCGTCACGACAGGGGAGACTTCAAAAAATATTGATCAAGATGTTGTGAAAGTTACAAGAGATAATAAATTAGATATGTTGATTGAAGTTTTGAAAAAAGATGGATCAGATAAAGTACTTATCTTCCGTGAAATGAAACATGCTTGTGATTCTCTTACAAAAGAACTTTCACAATCTGGTTTTAAAGTTGGTTGTATTCATGGTGACAAGAGAAGTCGTGAACGTATTCGTACACTCGATCTTTTCAAACAAGACAAGATAAATATCTTGATTGCTACTGATGTTGCTGCTCGCGGACTTGATATTCCAGATGTGACTCATGTTATCAACTACGATATTCCTCAAACATACGATACATACGTACACCGCATCGGCCGAACTGGCCGTTCCGACAAAAAGGGAATAGCACTGACTTTCGTACCGGCGTAACTGCTATTTTTCCTAATTTATCTATTTTTTTTGATAGATTTTTCATCTATTGACTTTTTTTGCATAGTATGCTATACTTTTCATAGTATAAGTACTTTGAAATAAGGTCTTTGTTTGCAGATAATTAGTAGTTTTAAACCACTTTATTTTTGGGTGTTTTAAAACTATTAATTATAATAGCAACTAAAACCTAAAAAAATGAAAAAAATAGAATTAATTTTAATTATCCTAATTTGTATTTTTTGTACAAACGTTGATGCTCAGAATAAAACAAAACAACAAGAAAAAACACAAGAACAATTACACTTTAAAATTATTTCCCTTAAACATGGTCAAAAAACTCCAGCTAATTTTCGAGCAATAAATATTGTTGAAAATAAAGATTACACAGTTGAGCTGATGATATTCAATTCTAAAGAACTTTCCAATGAAAAGGACGTTCCTAGTATTGATGGTGTTTTGTGTTTTGTTCTTAATGACTCTAGTGCATTAGAAGAAAACCCATTAATGATTTTTTCTACCGATATTCATTATACTGATCCGCACGGTGAAATCTTTTATCCAGCTATTCCTTTAGAGGAGTTTGATCAAATTTATTCCAACAAATCTATAGATGCAATTAGTACCTATTTGTTATTCTTTGTTCTTAACAAAGAATTATCAAAATTACAAGAAAAATTGGAAGTTAAGTAAATGAATTTTGTAGTATGTAAAGCCACTGAATAATATTTCAGTGGCTTTTTTTGTATTTCTTATTCTGTGATAAAATAGAATCATGTATATCGAACAACAGGACGAAGAGGTAATGAAAGCGATTCTTGGGGAAGAGAAGCGTGAAGAAGATGGGCTTGAACTTATTCCATCTGAGAACTATGTATCTTTGGCTGTTCGTGAAGCGAACGGTTCTGTTTTTACTAATAAATATTCTGAAGGATATCCTGGCAAGCGTTATTATGGCGGGCAGGATTTTACTGATGCTGTGGAACGACTTGCTATAGAGCGTGCTTGTAAACTTTTCAAATGTAAATTCGCAAACGTCCAACCGCATTCCGGTGCACCGGCAAACCTCGCTGTGTATTCTGCATTACTTGAACCAGGCGACACAGTACTCGGTATGGATCTTTCTCATGGAGGTCATCTTACACACGGACACCCTATGACATTGCCTGCGAAGATTTATAATTTCGTAACTTACAAAATGAAAGATCCGGAAACAGGGGAGATTGATTACGAAGCTCTCCGCCAAGTCGCTCTTGAGAAAAAGCCAAAAATCATCCTCGCAGGATTTTCTGCATATTCTCGCACACTTGATTATAAAAAGTTCGTAGAGATTGCTCGTGAGGTCGGCGCCATTACTGTTGCCGATATGGCACATATTGCAGGACTCATCGCAGGCGAAGCTCTTGAGAATCCTTTTGATTTTGGTTTTGATGTTATAACAACAACTACACACAAGACACTTCGTGGTCCACGCGGAGGAATGATTTTAATTCGTGAAGATGAAGAGATTGCAAAGAAAATAGATAAAGCTATTTTCCCTGGAATTCAAGGTGGGCCACATATGCATACTATCGCTGCGAAAGCTGTGGCTTTCGGTGAAGCATTACGTCCAGAGTTTAAAGAATATGCTAAACAAGTTCTTAAAAATACGAAAGCAATGGAAAATGTTTTGCGTGAAGAAGGTGTGCGTATGATCGGCGGGGGAACAGATAACCATTTAATACTTGCAGATGTTTTCGGTTCTTTAGGAGTGACTGGTAAAGAAGCTCAGACAGTGCTCGACGAAGTCGGTATTACTCTCAATATGAATGCTATCGCAAATGATACTCGCAAACCGCTCGACCCTTCTGGTATTCGTTTCGGTACACCAGCTATAACTACAAGAGGATTTAAAGAAGAAGATTGTGCAGAAGTCGCGCGTCTTTTAATTGAAACTTTAAGAAATAAAGATAATTCTGAAAAGAAAATTGAAATTAAAAATAAAATAAAAACTCTCGCCCACAAGCACCCAATACCGAAGAGTTTTGTATAAAATTGTTATTTTTCTGTGCTTATGCTAATTTGAATATAAATAATCTTTAAAAAATATAACTATGAAAAAAGGAAAACTAATAGTAATAGACGGTACTGATGGTAGTGGTAAAGCTACACAAGTATCTTTGCTTATTAAGCGACTAAGGAAAGAAGGTCATACTGTAAAAACAGTAGATTTTCCTGAATATTACAAAAATTTTTTTGGTGGATTCATTGGACATTGTCTTTCTGAACAATATTATAATTGGCTAAAAATTCATCCTAAAATTGCATCAGCAATATATGCAGCGGATAGATTTGAATCAAAAACTAAAATTGAAAAATGGTTAAAACAAGGGTGTGTAGTTATCGCTAATAGATACGTATCTGCAAACCAAATCCATCAAGGTGGAAAAATCAATAACACTAAAAAAAGAAATGATTTCTTGAATTGGCTTGATAATATGGAATACAAAGTTTTTAAAATTCCAAGACCAAATGTTACTTTTTATTTAAGTTTACCTGTTCCAATAATTGAGGAATTGATTATTGAACGTAATAAAAATCAAAAACGTGGATATTTAAAAAAGAAAAAAGATGTTCATGAAAATGATCGTGACTTCCTTGTTAATTCTGGTAAATCAGCAATGAAACTTGTTAATGAGGTAAAAAATTTCATTAAGATTGAATGCTCAAAAAACAATCAAATTCTTTCTCGTGAAGAAATTCATGAAATGATTTATTCTCAAGCAAAAAAGTTTTTGAAGTAATAAAAAAGCCCGGGCTATGCTCGGGTTTTTATTTTTATCTTAATTATGTACAATGGTCTTATGCAGTTAAAAATTAAAAAATTACATAACGATGCGAAGATACCAACTCATGGACATCCAGGGGATGCGGGGATGGATTTTTATGCTATTGAAGAATATGTATTTTTGCCTGGAGAACAGAAAAAAGTACATTCAGGTGTTGCTATGGAAATACCACAAGGGCATGTTGGATTGATTTGGGATAAATCAAGTATTTCTTTTAACCAAGGCCTTAAGAGCGTCGGTGGGGTTATTGATGCAGGGTATCGTGGAGAAATTATTTTCTCGCTTTTAAACACTACGAATAAGGAACAAAAAATAGAGAAAGGTAGAAAAATCGCTCAAATGATTATACAAAAATTCGAAGATTGTGATATTGTGGAAGTAAGTGAACTTTCTGATACTGTACGAGGAGAAGGCAGGGAAGGAAGTACAGGAAATAAATAATGAAACAAAAAATAGAGAATTTAATACGTGGAGCATTGAAGAATCTGGAAATAGAAGCTGGTAATTTTTCTGTTGAACACCCAGAAGATTTTAAAAATGGGGATTATTCTACGAATGTGGCTATGGTGGCTGCGAAGAGTATGAAGATGAACCCGAAAGAACTAGCAGAAAAAATTTCTTCAGAAATTTTTTCTGCTAAAGACAATCAAATCGAAAAAATAGAAGTTGCTGGTGCTGGATTTATTAATTTTTATTTATCAAGAGAATTTTTCAGTAATTCTATAAAAGAAATAATACAAGCTGAAGAAAAATGGGGAAGTAATGAAATATTAAAAAACAAAAAAGTAATGGTGGAATACACTCAACCGAATCCATTCAAACCATTTCATATTGGCCACTTAATGAGTAATGCAATAGGAGAATCAATTTCTCGTATTGTTGAATTTTCAGGTGCTAAAGTTGTGCGAGCAAATTATCAAGGTGATGTCGGTCCGCATGTCGCGAAAGCAATATATGGGATGCAGAAAGCTGGAGCTCCAGCAGACGAATCAGTAAATTCTTCCGTACTTGCTCAATACATAGGGGAATGTTATTCAAAAGGCAGTGATGCATATGATAATGACGTAGATGCAAAAAAAGAAATTGATGAAATAAATAAAAAAGTTTATGACAGAAGTGATGAAGAAATAAATAAGATTTATGATTGGGGAAGGAAAGTCACACTCGAAGCTTTCGAAGAAATATATAAAACACTCGGCACAAAATTCGATTATTATTTTTTCGAAAGTATTATGGCGCCTATTGGTGAGAAAATAGTAAGAGAAAATGTAGGTAAAATTTTTGAAGAATCAGACGGAGCTATAGTTTTCAAAGCAGAAAATTGTAATCCAAAGCTTCACACAAGAGTATTTATAAATTCAAAAGGACTTTCAACATATGAGACAAAAGAAATAGGTCTCACTATCACAAAATTTGAAAAAGAAAATCCAGATATTTCTATTGTTACTACTGCTATTGAACAAGCTGAATATATGAAAGTCGTAGAGCAAGCTATCGCTATAATGCATCCAGAAATTCAATCTCGTATGAAACACATTACTCACGGCATGATGCGCCTTGCAACAGGTAAGATGTCTTCAAGAAAGGGGAATGTGGTAACAGGGGAATCTTTGCTTCGTGACTCCATGGATGTTGTTTTAGAAAAAATAAAAGATAGAGAGTTTACAGAAGATGAAAAGAAAAAACTTTCTGAAATAGTCGGTGTGTCTGCTTTGAAATATTCTATACTTCGTTCATCACTTGGTTCAGATATTGTTTATGATTTTGAAAAATCTATTTCTTTCGAAGGTGACTCTGGTCCATATCTTCAATATTCCGCTATCCGTGCGAAATCGATATTAGCAAAAGCATTGAGTCACACATCCTTTTCAGATATTCCAGATGAGGTTTCAGATTTAGAAAAAGTTCTATATCGTTTCCCTGAAGTCGTAAGTTATTCATATCAAGAATTAGAACCAAATCATATTGCTACATATCTGATAAACCTTGCTTCAAGTTTTAATTCTTTCTATGCACAAACACAAATATTAAATACTGAAGATAAATATTCACATTATTACGTGGGTATAACAAAAGCATTTCTTTCAACAATGCAAAACGGCCTTTGGCTTCTAGGTATTTCTTTACCAGAAAGAATGTAATTTTTTTAAAATTTTTCAAAACTAGCTTTTGACAAAGTTGGTTTTTCTGCTATAAATATTTTAGAATATTAACTTTTAAAATTATATAAAAATGAGCTCTTCAAAATTTTATGTATTTCCTGCAAGTGATGATACAAATGAAGCAATAGTAAAAAATCCGATGATGCAGGACGTTGAACCGATTTTTAATGCTAAATGTTACTTTGGCAAAAATGCCATCGAACTACCCCTTTTTGAGATTAAAGAAACCCTTTTTAAGGTTTTGAAGAAATCAAAAAACCTTTCTTTTTACATCTTTTCTACAACAGAAGAGGGAAGAAAACAATTTATTTATTCACAAAATATAAATAAAAAATCGAACAATATTTTTGTTGAGGAAATAAAAGCATTGTTAGAAAAAATGGAAAAAATAATTGTTCCTGTAAGTTGATCTAAGCCCCAGAATATTGGGGCTTTTTTATTTGCCTTTTTTTATAAATGAAGTATGATACATATACAAGCGTTGAAGGGAAATCACCCCTGAGCTTTGGGAAGAAACCTTCGGGAAGTAGAACCCATTAAATGAGAAGTAAGCAAGGTGGTACCACGAGAAACTCGTCCTTGTATAGCAATTTTAAATTGTTGTACGGGGACGAGTTTTTTATTTTTAAAAACCCAAATCAGAAATATATTTTAGGGTACGAAATTTTAAAGCTTTAAAATTTCTGAAGTGTTCATTCCGTCGAATGAACAACCCCCTAAAATACATATCTTGATTTCTTTAATAAAATTTATGGAAGAAAAAAAAGAACAAAAAAATAATACCGAAAAATCAGAAACAGCACTTCGGGAAGAAGCAGTTTTAGAATTTTGGAAAGATAATGATATCTTTCTTAAGACTTTAAACAAACCTGAAAATTCAAAAGGCGAATATATATTTTACGAAGGACCACCGACTTCAAATGGTAAACCTGGAATACATCACTTAGAAGCAAGATCTTTCAAAGATGTAATTCCTCGCTATAAAACAATGCAAGGTTTCCATGTGCCAAGAAAAGCTGGTTGGGATACTCATGGTTTGCCAGTAGAGTTGCAAGTAGAAAAAGCTCTTGGTCTTAATTCTAAAAAAGCTATTGAGGAATATGGAATAGCAAAATTCAATGACCAATGTAAAGAAAGCGTTTGGCAATTTTTAGAATTATGGGAAAAATTTACATATCGTATGGGGTATTGGGTGGATCAAGAAAATCCATATGTGACTTATCATAATAATTACATTGAAGCTTTGTGGGGTGTTGTTGCAAAAGCGAATGAGCGTGGACACCTATATAAAGATTTCAAAGTACTTCCTTGGTGTACACGTTGTGGTACTGCACTTTCAAGTCATGAACTTTCTCAACCTGGAGCATATAAAGACGTGAAGGACCTTTCTGTCTATGTGAAGTTTAAAGTTGTTGTAGAAGAGAATACGTATATTCTTGCTTGGACAACAACTCCTTGGACGTTACCAGGTAATGTTGCTTTAGCTGTAGGTGAGGAAATAATGTATGAAAAAATAGAATTTGAAGGACAAAATTATTATGTGGCACGTCATAGAAAAGATTTTATTTTTGGAAAAGGAAATTATAAGACTTTAGAAAAAAAAGAAGGTAAAGATCTGATTGGTCTAGAATATGAACCAGTTTTCGAAGATTTAAAAACTCATCTTCAATCTTCTGAATTACAGAAACAAGAATTTTCAAATCATATTAATGGTTGGAAAATTTATGGAGCGGATTTTGTTACTACAGAAGATGGTACTGGAGTGGTTCATATTGCTCCCATGTATGGTAATGATGATTTTGAATTAGCTAATAAATATAATTTACCTAAATTACATACAGTAGATGAAACTGGTAATTTTATTTCTGGTATAACTCCTAATTTTTTAATAGGACGGTATGTAAAAGAAACTGATGAGAATGGAAAGCCTACACTTGCTGTTGATATTATCGACAATCTTACAAGTCGTGGACTTTTGTTTAAAAAAGAAAATCATATGCACAGCTATCCACATTGTTGGCGTTGTGATACACCACTTATTTATTATGCACGTACATCTTGGTATTTCCGTATGAGTTTACTTCGTCAGCAATTGCTCGATGGAAATGAAAAAATAAATTGGGAACCAAAACATATAAAAGAAGGAAGATTTGGTGAATGGCTCGATGGTATAAAAGATTGGGCTATTTCTCGTGATCGTTATTGGGGAACACCACTTCCTATTTGGCAGAAAGAAGATGGAAGTTATAAAGTTGTTTCATCTCTTTTAGATTTGAAAAAACACACAAAGAAATCTGGAAATAAATATTTTGTAATGCGTCATGGTGAAACTGAAGCAAATAAAAAAAGTATTATTTGTTCAATTCCTACAGGGGAATGGCATTTAGACGCTGACGGTATTGCACAAGTAGAAAAATCTGCGGAAAGTATGAAAGATAAAAATATTGATTTGATTTTTACTTCAGACTTTATTCGTACCCTTGAAACAGCAGAAATAGTAAGAGAAAAAATTGGTTTAGATAAAGAGAAAGTTATAGTAGATGAGAGACTTCGTGAAATGGGTATCGAATCTTTTGATGGAAAAAACTGGGAAGAGTATCATAAATCTCATATAAAAACTCCTGAGAATTTTAAATCTCACATAGCGGAAGATGAATCATATCAAGATGTGAAGAATCGCATAACTGCATTCTTATATGAAGTAGAAGAAAAGTATAAAGATAAAAATATTTTATTTGTAACTCATGGCGGACCAGCGTGGCTTTTGTTTGCTGGTGCACAAGCAAAAAATGTAGAAGAAACTCTTGCTATGGTTTCAGATTTGAAAGATTTCCATTATTTCCAAAATGCAGAGATAAAAGAATTGGATTTTACACCATTACCACACAATCAAAATTTCGAACTAGATTTTCATAAACCATATATCGACCAAGTTGTATTAGAAGATAACGGAGAAATACTAACTCGCACATCAGAAGTGATGGATGTTTGGTTTGATTCTGGGGCAATGCCTTACGCACAAAATCATGTGCTCGGTGGAGAAATAAACTTTGCACCTTCAAAAGCAGATTATATTTCAGAAGCGATAGACCAGACACGTGGATGGTTCTATACTTTGCATGCAGTGTCAAACTTACTTTCAGACGAAGCAAGTAATGCATATAAGAATGTTGTTTGTCTTGGACATATTTTAGATGCGAATGGACAAAAAATGTCTAAATCTCGTGGCAATGTTGTCGACCCTTGGCTTATGTTTGAGAAATATGGAGCAGACACAATTCGTCTTTGGATGTACTGCGTGAATCAACCAGGGGAATCAAAAAATTTCGACGAAAGAACCGTGATGGAATTACACAGACAATTCTTTGGACTTCTTTATAACGTTGTAGCTTTTTATGAACTCTATAGAGAAAAAGATTTAGAAGTTTTTGAAAAAGTTAAATCAGAAAATGTACTCGATATTTGGATTCTTGCAAGATTAAATGAACTTACAAAAAACGTTACAGAAAATTTAGATAATTACAGAACACTCGAGCCAGTCCGTGCAATTCGTGATTTTATTGATGATCTTTCTACTTGGTATCTCCGTCGCTCACGAGAACGTATTAAAGAAGGAGATAAAAATGCAAAGCAAACATTATATTTTGTTCTAAAAAATCTTACAAAGATCATGGCTCCATTTGCACCTTTTGCATCTGAAGATATTTATAGAAAACTTAGAAATGAAAACGAACCAGAATCTGTACATCTTTGTGAGTGGCCTACATATAGTGAAATAAATAATAAAGTTGTAGAAGAAATGCAAAGTGTTCGAAATAATGTTTCTCTTGGTTTGAAAGATCGCCAGAAAGCAGGTATTCCAGTTCGTCAGCCACTGTATGAATTGAAAATAAAAGGAATAAAACTTGGCGATGAATATGTTGAACTTATAAAAGATGAAGTAAATATCAAAGAAGTTATTTTTGATGAAAATATTGAAACAGAAACAATTCTCAATACTGAAATAACTCTAGAATTAAAAGAAGAAGGGAACTATCGTGAACTCGTTCGTGCTATTCAAGATATGCGTAAAAAAGCAGGACTCACTCCTTCAGAAGTAATTTCACTTTCTATTGAAACAGATGAAGCAGGAAAAAATCTGATTCAAAAGTTTGAAGTTGATTTCAAGAAAACTATTTTGGTAAATGAAATAAAGTTTGAGGCTAATAGTGGTCTGTCTGCGCAGGCAGGGGAAGAAGTAAAAGTTGATACTTTAAATTTTAAAGTAAGTATTGAAAAATAATTTATTCAAAATGAAGTTCTAAATGTTTTATTGAAAGTATTTTTGAGAGTAGAGGATAATTGTGTAATTCTGGGTCAGCGCTAATTAGATTGGTTGCTTCGGTGCGAGCGGCTTCTACCATTTTTATATTTTTTATTGCTTCCATTCCTAGGTCGGTGATACCCCATTGTTTTGCGCCAGAGAGTTCACCTGCACCGCGAAGTGAAAGATCGAGTTCGGAAAGTTCAAATCCATTTTTTGCAGTCTTTAATGCTTTTAGTCTTTGCATTGTCTTTTCAGTTTTTGCATCAGCAAATACATAACAGTATGCTTGGTCATTACTACGTATGACACGTCCACGGAGTTGATGGAGTTGAGCAAGGCCAAATCTTTCTGCTCCCTCGATGATAATTATCGTTGCATTTGGAACATTCACACCGACTTCTATGACAGATGTCGCTACTAAGATATCTATTTTTCCTTCACTGAATTCCGCCATGACTTCTTCTTTTTTTTGTTTGGTCATTTTACTGTGAAGTACTCCTATTTCACAATTTTTAAAAACTTCTTTTTTTAAACGCTTTGCTTCAGCAACTGCCGACTTCATATTGAGTGCAGTTTCTTTTTCCGGATCAGGTTCATCAATGCGTGGGCAGATGACATATAATTGTCTTCCTTTTGCCATTTCAATTTTTATTTTTTCATATGTTTCTTCTCTTTTGTCTGGAGTAATAATATCAGTGATTACTTGTTTTCTTCCTGCGGGCATTTCGTCTAGTAATGTTAAATCAAGGTCACCATAGACAGTGAGGGCTAGTGTGCGGGGAATAGGAGTTGCAGTCATTGAGAGTAAGTGTGGAGCAAAGTTGTCTTTGCGAACTAAGTTTTTTCTTTGTGCTGTACCGAAACGATGTTGTTCATCGATAATGACGAGTGATAGATTTTTAAATTTTACTGATTTCTGGATGAGTGCATGTGTACCTATGAGTATCGGCATTTCACCATTTGCTGTCCATTTCAAAAGTTGTGCACGTGATATAGTGGTCCATCCATCAGGATTTACTTTTGATGGAAATTTTCTACAGCCACTTCCTGTAATGAGCCCGATGTTTATTGGTAAATGTTTAAAATATTTTATGAAACTTTCAAAATGTTGAGTTGCTAATATTTCTGTCGGAGCCATATAAGCGACTTGAAGATTGCCAAAATTCTGACCATTTGGTCTTTGTGTTACGGCACTATATGCAATAGTCGCTGCGACGGCAGTTTTCCCTGAGCCGACATCACCTTCGAGAAGACGAGACATGGGCTCTGCTTTTGCAATATCTTTTGAGATAGTTTCTATTGCATCCAATTGTCCTTTTGTAGGAGAGAAAGGGAAACGCTCCAGGAATCCATCTACAAGTTTTTTATCTGTTGTTATTTTAAATGATTTATTTCTTTTGTATTCAAGTTTATCTTTTTGTCTTTGTAATTGAATAAAGAAAACTTCTTCGAAAGCAAAACGCTTACGAGCAGAAGTAGAATCTTTTTCGTTTTTTGGTGTATGTATCCATACGAGGGCAGTACGCAAACTCGGCAAATGATATTTTTCTACAATTTCATCTGGTATATAATCTTTTAATTCTCGAAGTACGCCAGCATGAAATATTTTTTCTATTGTGTGATAAAACCATTTTGAAGTGATACCACTTGTTTCACGATATATCGGATATGATAATCCCTCATCATTTCTTTGTCCTTCTTTTGCGAAAAGTGTATCGTGTGAATCGATAGGTAAGTTTGGTGCTTTTTCAAATTCTGGATTTGTAAGATATTTACCACTTTTGTTTTCTGTAACACGGCCAGTGAGTTTCACATTGTCTCCTTCGTGAATCATCTTTGCCAAATATGCTTGATGAAACCAAATAATTTTTATTTTCCCTGAGAGATCTTCTATTTCTGCTTCACCCATAGGTATTTTTGATTTGAAACCTTTTTTTGTTTTTAATTTTGAAATTTTTCCGTAGACTGTCGCATTTTCACCTACTTCCAAATCATTGATTTGTTTTATTTGACTCATATCAGAGTAGCGAGTAGGGAAATAGAAAAGTAAATCATGTAGAGATATAAGCCCTAGTTTCTTTAGAGCTTTTTTCTGATTTATGTCGAGGCGAAAAGTCTCTTCGAGTTTGTCATGCAATTGCATCGTATTAAGCACCAATGAGTTCTTTGATTTTCTTTGTTAGCTCATCGAGCGTAAAGTTGGATTTTATCATGAATTCACTGATACCGAGTTTCTGTGCGCGTTTTATATCTTTATCTTCAGAGAGATTTGAGAATACTATAACAGGAATAGTCACCATGTCTTTATTCTCACGAATTTTTTCTAGAATCATAAAACCATCGACTTCTGGAAGAAGAAGGTCGAGGAGTATCATATCTGGTTTCATTTTTTCTAATATTTTAAAAGCTTCTACGCTATTTACAGCAGTTTCTATTTCGTAACCGTCTTTTTTAAGTTTGGTAACTTCGAGACCTTGTAAGAATAAATCATCTTCGATTATAAGTATTTTTTTGGACATACGTATATTGTACTACATACTAAAAGCCTCGCAAGAGAGCTATCTTGATATTGGTAAAGACACGAAAAATGTTGTACCTTCGTTTTCTTTTGATTCAAACCATATTTTGCCTCCGTGTTTTTCTACTATATCTTTTGTTGTGTAAAGCCCGATACCAGAACCCATGGCTTCTTTCTTTTGTGCATTTTCTGTACGATAGAATTTTTCAAATATTTTTGTTTTTGAATCTTCACTAATACCTATACCCGCATCTTTCACTGATATTTCTATATTTTCTTTTTCAACTTTTAACGACACGAATATTTTTCCGTGATACTTGCTGTATTTTATCGCATTTTCTATTAAGTTTTGTAATACGACTAGTATCTTTTCTTTGTCTACTTTTGTTTCTGGTAATACTGCTTGTGGTTTGAGGAAAATTATTTCAATGCCACGCCAGATAGATTCACCAGAGAAATCGAAAATAGTATTCTCAATCATTTCTACAATATTTACTTTTTCGAAGACATATTTTTTTTCGACAACTTCCTCAGATTTATTTACGAGCAAGATTTCACTTACTAGATTTATAGCTTTATCATTTCCGTCATATGCTTTGCGTAAAAGATTTTCTTGTTCTGCTGTGAGTTTTCCTAAATCACCATCGAGGAACATTTTTATAATCCATTTTATAGCAGAAAGGGAAGTGCGTACTTGGTGTGCACCAATAGAAACCATTTCTGATTTTGCATTCAGTAATTGTTTTAATTTATCTACTTCCTCAACATTATCTCCAGTTTTTGTTTTGCGTCTAAATAACATACTTACATTGTAGCATTTTATATTTAATGGAAAAATAGAGTCAAACATGATAAAGTCAAAACTGTGAATGGAACCGTGTCTGAGTGGTTTAAGGTACCTCCTTGCTAAGGAGGCGAGCTGTAAAAAGCTCCGTGAGTTCGAATCTCACCGGTTCCGCAATTTAATATTTAGATTCTAGTGTGCCACGGCGAATGCGATAACTTTTTTAGCACCGTGGGATTTTAGGATTTTCTTTGCTTCAGCAAATGTAGCACCAGTGGTTGTAACATCATCTATTAGAATTATATTTCTTCCTTGTATTTTTTCAGGATGTTGGACTGCAAATGAACCAATGAGATTTTTTAATCTTTCATTTCTATTTTCTATTTGTGCTTGATGTTTTGTATCTTTAGGTTTTATTAAGATTTTTGTTTCTAAAGTAAAAAGATTTTCTTTATCTAAGCTTTTAATTTTCCTACATATGAGTTCTGCTTGATTGAAACCTCTTTCACGAAGACGTTTAGAAGAAAGGGGAATAGGAATAAGGATTGGCTCGCGGAAATTTTCAAACATTGAGAGTTCTGATAATTCTTCCATTATTTTTCCATACAACATTTCACCGAAAATTTCCGCGAGCCTTCTTTTACCTTTATATTTTAAAAGCCAGATAGCTTTCTTTATTGGTGGATGCCTATAATCGAAAACAGGGTAAATCCAATGATTTGTCTCTCTTTCGGCAATTCTAGATTCATATAAACAAGATAAACAAAAATCTTGCCCTTTTTTACCACAAGAAACACAATTCACAGGAAATATAAAATCCAAGATAGTGTCTAAAAAAGTCATATATGATATACTTATAAAGTATTTTATCATAATTTTAAATTTTCATGGATAATCCTTTTCAAAAAATAGTAGATATGGGCAAAAGTATTTTTGCGTCTTCTGGTTCTTCATCAGATAGTGCTGTCGGTATAGACATAGGTACTTCAGCTATTAAAATAGTACAAATAAAAAAGAAAGGAGGTAAAGCTGTACTCGAAACATACGGTTCTATTGCTCTTGGTCCATATGCTGACATGGAAATAGGTAGAGTTACAAATCTAGAAATAGAAAAGACAATCTTAGCTTTAAAAGAAGTTTTGAAACAATCAGGGGTCACAACTGCTTCATCTGCATTATCTATTCCTTCACAATCAAGTTTAATATTCCTTATAGAACTTCCTGCGACAGTCAGAGAAAGTGATTTAAAAGATATTATTCCAACAGAAGCAAGAAAATATATTCCTGTTCCTATAGACGAAGTTTCATTAGATTATTTTATATTACCAAGAAAGCAAGCGTCATTTGAAGAATCAAATAATCCAGATCTTCCAGAAAGAGATGCAGAAAAGATAGAAGTATTAGTTGTCGCTATTCAAAATGAAACTATTTCAAAATATCAAACAATAGTAAAACAATGTGACTTTGCTGCTGATTTTTTTGAACTTGAAATTTTCTCTGCTGTCCGTGCGAATTTCGAACACGAACTCTCCCCAGTACTTATGATAGATTTCGGTGCATACAAAACAAAACTTTCAATAGTTGAATTCGGTTCTGTAAAAAGTTTCCACACCATTAATCGTGGTGGGGCAGACATAACAGAATCAATTTCAAAATCTTTAAGCATTCCTTTTGCAAAAGCTGAAGAAATGAAAAAAGAATTTGGCTTGCTCGACAATCCTGTAGAAAAATCTTTACCAGAAATAATAAAAATCCACACTGATTATGTATTTTCTGAAACAAATAGTGTATTATTAAATTACGAGAAGAAATACAACAAGACTATTAGTAAGATTATTTTGACTGGCGGAGGGGCACTACTTAAGGGTTTTAAAGAAAGTGCAGTAAGTACATTTCCTGTGGAAGTTGTTACAGGTAATCCTTTTGCAAAAGTGGGTGCACCAGCATTCTTAGAAAAAGTTTTAGTTTCGACTGGACCTGAATTCGCTACCGCACTTGGCCTTGCACTTAGAAAATTGCAATGAGATAATGTATAGAGTGTAAAAAATATATAATGGATCAAAATTTTCAAACATCATTTATACCAAAAGCACCAGTAGCTGATACTCGTACTGCTAAAGCACGTCCGACGAGTTTTTTGCTTATACTTTCTATTTTTGTTTTTCTTTCTGTTGGTATTGCTTATGCAGGACTTTATTTTTATAAAAATATTTTGAATCAAAAAGTTGATTCAATGAAAAACGAATTAAGAATTGCCTCAAGTAGATTTGAAGGTAAAAAAATTACTGAATTACAAGAACTCGATAAGCGTCTAAATGCTTCAACTTATATTTTATCTAAACACGTAGCAACTACTCCTATATTTGAAGCATTACAAGCTTCCACTTTGAAAACTATTCGTTATACAAAATTTAGTTATGTTCAAGGTGATACAGATAATAAAATATTAGTTAAAATGAGTGGCCAAGCAGTCAATTATAGAGCAGTAGCATTACAAGCTGATTTATTAAGTAAAGATAAAAATATATTAGATCCGGTTTTTTCAAATCTTTCGCTTGATAGTAAAGGTAATGTTATTTTTGATTTATCTTTTAGTGTAAGTCCATCTTTTGTAAATTATCAACAATTAGTTAAGACAAGTCTTTCAAATTAATATGAGATTCGTTATTCCAATCATTTTAATAGGTATGGCAATCGCAGGTTTTTTCATGTTTCTAAGTCCTGCATATAATGAAATTCAAGATTTGCGTACACAATCTGATTCATATAACCAAGCCTTAACAAATTCTAAAGCATTAGAACAAGAAAGAGATAAACTTGTAACAAAACAAAACTCTATGTCTAAAGAAGACTTAGATAAATTAAAAGTTCTTTTGCCAGATAGTGTAGACAATATACGTCTTATCCTTGAAATAGAGAAAATAGCATCACCATATAATATGTCTTTGAAAGATGTTAAATATAGTTCTGAAGATGATAAAACAAAAACAGGTACAGTAGCAAAACCAATGGATAAAACAGGTAATTCAAGAAAAGATTATGGAAGTTGGGATCTTCAATTTTCAACACAAGGAACATATGCAAACTTCACTTCTTTCTTAAAAGATCTTGAAAAGAATTTAAGAATAGTGGATGTGTCTTCAATAGAATTTGCTTCAGATACTCCTTCAGGAGGGGGACTCGCTATTTCTTCTCAAAAGGTAAATACAGATGATTATAAATATACAATAAAGATAAAAACTTATTGGTTAAAAAATTAATATGTCTTCAATAATTAAAACATTTTTAATACTTATCGTCTTAGCCGGAATTGGTTATGGTGTTTATTTTTATTTTTCAAAACAAAATATAGCTACACCAGTTTTAAACACAGCATCTTCTCCTATAGCACCTGTTGCAAGTACAACAAGTCAAAATACTTCTACTGCTTCAAATTCTACTTCTACTACAACAACAAATCCTGCTATGTCTGAACAAGATTTTCTGACTATATTACTCAGCGTTAGAAAAATAAATTTAAATCAAGAAATATTTAAAGAACCAGCTTTTGGAACATTACAAAATTCTACAATACAGCTTGTTCCAGATGGTAATGAGGGAAGACCAAACCCATTTGCACCTATTGGTATTGATCCTATTGTACCTGCACCAGTTTCAAATACTACTACAATAGAGACAAATAATATTAATCTTCCAAATATATCAGTAGATTCAAGTGGTGGTACAAGTGTTGATTTTGTTTTACCAACACAAAATCCAGTCTCACCAATTACAACACCAGTAATAACACCAAACACACAAACACCAGTAAGTAACATAACGATAACACCTAATAAGGGTAATTAATTATGAGTTTTTTAGAAGAACTTGCTAAAAAAGGCTTAATACAAGAAAGCCAAATAGCGCAAATTAAAAGTAGGGCAGATGAAAAATATTCTGGAGAAATAGAAGATGCTCTTACTGAATTTGGCGTAGACATAGATGAAGCTTTAAAAATAAAAGGTGAATTTTTTTCTATTCCTATAAAAAAGATAACTACAAAATCTCTTTCTTTTGAAGCATTAAAATATATACCAGAAGATTCTGCTACTCATTATCATTTTGCACCTATTACTCTTTCTGATGGAGTTTTGGAGGTTGGTATTACTGATCCCGAAAATATAAGTTCTATGGATGCTTTGCAATTTATTTCTGCAAAGTTAAATATTCCTTTTAAAATTTTTCTAATTTCAAAAAAAGACTATGACAGTATTATGGAAAATTACAAAGGTATCGTCGGAGGTATTACTGAAAGTCTAGATAAATTTGATGATGAAGATACTTCTGATATAAAAGATCTAGGAGATTTATCTTTAGAGAAAAGTTTGAAAGATATTAAATCAAATGATGAAGCAAAAATAGTCGAAAGTGCTCCTGTTATAAAAATTGTTGCTGTTATTTTACGTAATGCCATAGAGGGTGGAGCATCTGATGTGCATATAGAGTTTAATGGAGAAAAAGTAAAAGTTCGTTACCGTGTTGATGGTACACTTCATACTACTATTGTTCTTCCTCCAAATATTTACAATGGTATTGTTTCTCGTATTAAAATACTTTCAAAATTAAGACTTGATGAAAAGAGAAAACCTCAAGACGGAAGTTTTTCTATGAATATAGACGGAAGAAAAGTTGATTTTCGTGTTTCTACAATGCCTGCTTATTATGGAGAGAAAGTTGTGATGCGTATTCTTGATTCTGATAGAGGTGTAAAACCTCTTGATTCTCTTGGTCTTTCAAAAAGAAATTTAGAAATGGTTCGTGAAGCTATTAGTCGTCCATATGGACTTATACTTATTACTGGTCCGACAGGTTCCGGTAAATCTACAACGCTTTATTCTATGATAAATGAACTTGATAAAGAAAAAAGAAATATTATTTCATTGGAAGATCCGGTGGAATATCACATACCAGATATTAACCAATCACAAATGATGCCAGAGATTGGTTATGATTTCGCTTCTGGACTTCGTTCTATTTTAAGACAAGACCCAGATATCATCCTCGTTGGAGAAATACGTGACAAAGAAACAGCACAGCTTGCTATTCAAGCGGCTCTTACGGGTCACCTTGTACTTTCTACCTTGCACACAAACAACGCTATCGGAGCAATTCCTAGACTTGTAGATATGGGAGTCGATCCTTATCTTATTGCACCTACGCTTATTCTTTCTATGGCAGAACGTCTTGCTCGTCTAACTTGTCCAAGTTCTAAAAAACTTTCTCCAATGGATCCTTTAATAAAAGCACAAATAGAAAAATCATTAGCTGATTTACCTGAAGAATTTAAGAAAGATATAAAAATAGGTGAAGAATATTATGAAACAGTGCCATCCGCTGAGTGTCCATCAGGTACACGTGGACGTATTGCTGTTTTTGAAATGTTTAAAATTGATAAGGAAATGCAACAAGTTATATTGAAAAATCCAGTAGGTGCTGAAATTTATAAAGTAGCCCGTAAAAACGGAATGTTTACAATGCAAGAAGACGCTATGCTAAAATCAATAGCAGGAACTATACCTTTCCAAGAAGTCTATGATTTTACTAGTGATATCGATTAACTTGCACTTTTTATTAGATTATTTGATATAATAAAACCATGAGTACAGAAAATACAAAAATTTTAATAGTGGACGATGATGCTTTTCTTATCGATATGTATGCTTTAAAATTTACTCAAAATAATTTTATTGTATCAACAGCTTTCAATGGTAAAGAGGCAATAGAAAAATTAACAGCAGGTTTTAATCCAGATATTATTTTGCTCGATATCATGATGCCTGAGATGGATGGTTTTGAAATGTTAGAAAAAATAAATAAAGAAAATCTTTCTCCAAAATCAGTTAAGATTATTTTATCAAATAAAGGGCAACAGTCTGATATTGATACAGGTATAAAACTCGGTGCTTCTGGATATATTATAAAAGCAAGTAATACTCCTGCAGAAGTTGTGTCTCAAGTAAATGAAATTTTAAATAAAGTAAAATAAAATATATTAAATATGGATTATCAAAAAACACTCGAAGAACTTATTTTAACAATTATCAGGGAGTCTGGTTCAGACCTGCATTTAGGTGTTGGCCGTCGTCCTGTTATTAGAGTTTTAGGTGAACTTACTTCTCTTTTGAAATATCCAGAACTAACTCGTGACGATATGATGGGAATGTTATCTATTCTTCTAAATAAAGAAAAACTAGATGAGTTTATGAAAAAACAAGAGATTGATTTCTCTTATGACTATAAAGGAGAATCTCGTTTTCGTTGTAATGCTTTTTTTCAAAAGGGAAGTATAAGTCTTGCTATGCGTTTAATTCCAAAAGTAAAAACTTTGGAAGAATTGCGTTTGCCCCCTATAATTGCAGAACTCACTCGTAAGAAACAGGGATTTTTCCTTTGTGTTGGATCTGTTGGACAAGGTAAATCTACAACACTCGCAGCAATGATAAACCTTATTAATAATGAAGAGGCGAGACATATAATAACAATCGAAGACCCAATAGAGCATATTTATACTCCAAACAAAGCTATCATTGATCAACGTGAAGTTGGTATTGATACTTCTGATTTTCATGTTGCACTTAAATCAACATTCCGTGAAGATGTGAACGTTATTATGATCGGTGAAATGCGAAATATTGAAACTATTGGTACGGCTGTTACTGCTGCTGAGACTGGCCACCTCGTACTTTCCACTTTGCATACAAACAATGCTTCTCAAGCTATTGATCGTATTATTGATTCTTTTCCTGGTAATCAACAAGATCAAATACGCATTCAGCTTGCTTCAAGCTTGCTTTGTATTTTCTCTCAACGTCTTATTCCTAGAATTGCAGGAGGACTTGTACCTGCTTATGAAATACTTTTGAATAATAATGCTGTTGCAAACTTGATACGTGAAAAAAGAACAAATGAAATAGATGTCGTTATTGAAACTGGTTCTGAGCAAGGAATGGTAGACCTCAATCGTTCACTTGTAGAGCTCGTTCGTGCAGGGGAGATATCCATAGAATCAGCTTATCAGTATTCACTTAATCCAAAAGGTCTAGAGAGACTTTTATAATATATGCTTTTTAAATATAAAGTTGTAGATGAAAAAGGAGTAAATAAAGAAGGTTCTATCGATGCACCTACAAAAGATGTAGCTATTTCAGGTCTTCAAAGACGTGGACTCATCGTTCTTTCTATAAAAGAAGAAGGTGAACAAAAATCTTTACTAAGTTTTTCTTTTTTTAATAAAATTTCAATGAAAGATGTGGTGATACTTTCTCGTCAGATCTCTACACTTTTTGAAGCACAAGTCTCAGCACTTAAAGCGTTCTCGATGCTAGCATCAAATTCTGAAAATAAATTATTGCAAATAAAACTAAATCAAATAACAGATGATTTACAAAGTGGTATTTCTATTTCAGGAGCTTTAGCAAAACATGATGATGTTTTTTCTGATTTTTATGTAAACATGGTGCGTGCTGGTGAAGAATCTGGAAAACTTAGTCAGATATTTTCTTATTTGGCTGATTATTTGGATAGACAGTACTCTCTTACTTCTAAGACACGTAATGCTCTTATCTATCCAGCGTTCGTTATTGTTACATTCTTTGTAGTTATGGGTCTTATGTTTGTTGTTGTTATTCCAAAGCTTTCCGCAATAATTGAAGACTCTGGTACTAGTATTCCTTTTTATACAAAAATAATTATTTCTCTTTCAGATTTTTTTGTTAATTATGGATTTATATTTGTTATTTTTCTTGTAATCGGTGGTATTTGGGCTTGGAGAATTTCATCTACAGAAAGAGGACAGATGTATTTAGATAGAATGAAATTATCTATTCCTGTTGTCGGTAATCTATATAAGAAACTTTATCTTTCTCGTATTTCAGATAACATGGATACGATGCTTTCATCTGGTATCCCTATTGTTCGTGCTATCGATATTACTTCTACTGTTGTAGGTAGTCAGGTTTATAAAACTATTTTAAAAGAAGTTGCTGATGGAGTGAAGTCTGGTCTTTCATTTTCAAATTCATTACAAAAACACGAAGAAATACCTGGGATTTTAGTACAAATGGTAAGAGTTGGAGAGGAGACAGGTTCTATTGGAAATATATTGAAAACTTTAGCTTTGTTTTATAAGCGTGAGGTTGATGACGCCGTTGATACTCTAGTTGGACTTATAGAACCTGTGATGATCGTTGTTCTTGGTTTCGGTGTTGGAATATTGCTTACTTCTGTGCTTGTACCTATTTATAACATTGCAGGTAGTATTCAATAATAGATTTCCACAGGTATTATTTACTTTATTAATGATATAATGAATACATTAAAAACAATTGGAAATAATTAAAAAAATAAGTCGAATTATTTATATTAAAAAAATTAAAATTATGAAAATTAGTAAATCAAGTTTACAAAAAGGTTTCACACTTATCGAGCTTCTAGTCGTAGTAGCTATCATCGGTATCTTGGCATCAGTAGTACTCGCATCACTCAACAGTGCTCGTTCAAAAGGTAATGATGCAAAAGTTAAGTCACAATT